>Ga0307479_10000273_pt1 | contig 49199 bp, 40 predicted proteins | sample atmos_gasesECM4C_FD_203743 | JGI IMG/M metagenome (GOLD analysis project Ga0307479, IMG submission 203743) | Hardwood forest soil microbial communities from Morgan-Monroe State Forest, Indiana, United States - atmos_gasesECM4C_515 | ecosystem: Environmental > Terrestrial > Soil > Temperate...
GAGCGGGCCGGGGGTCGGCCCGCTGGCACCCACGGCGGCCGTGAGCTGCGGGAACTGGCCGCTTGTCGGCCACGACCTCTCCAACACGCGCAGCGTCGCCGGTGGCCCGAGCACGTCGCAGGTGTCCGGACTGCAGGTGCGCTGGCGCTTCCACGCCACCGATGGGGACTTCACCGGCACCCCGGTCATCGGGGACTGCCACGTCTTCGTGGGCTCAAACGGTGGAGTGGTAAGGGCGCTGAACGAACGGACTGGAGTCGTCCTGTGGCGAACCACCATCGGCGCCCCCGACCCGTCGTCACTGGCGCTGGACCAAGCCGACGGAGTGGTCTTCGCCGCTGGTGCTCGAGTGGGGCGGCCGTTCGTTGCGGCCCTTGACTCCAGCACAGGGGTCGTCAAGTGGTCGACGGCGATCTCCGGTCAACCGGACAGCGACGCCTATGGCTCGCCGCTGTTCGTCGCCGCGGTGCCGGTGGCCGCGGCTACGGGAGGCTCCGCTCCGAGGAACTTGGTGTTCGAAGGGGTGGCCAGCGCCTTGTCCTCCGAAACGAGCAGCTCCAGCGACACCAACCGGGGTCAGCTGGTCGCGCTCGACGCTGCCAGCGGTGCCGTGGTGTGGTCCCTCTCGACCGTGCCTCCGGGCGACAACGGAGGAGCGATCTGGTCCACACCGTCCTACGACCCGTCCACCAACACGTTGTACGTCGGCACCGGCAACGCCTACAGCGGGACCGCCGCCCCCACCACGGACTCGGTGCTGGCCGTCGACGCCTCGAACGGCACCATCGTCAACCACTTCCAGGCCACTGGTGGTGACGTGTTCGGCGCCTCCTCGCTGATAGGGCCCGACTTCGACTTCGGTGCCGCGCCGAATCTGGTCAGTGTGAACGGAACCCCGGCGGTGGGCGTCGGCCAGAAGTCCGGCGTCTACTGGATGCTCAGGCGCTCCAACCTGCACCCGATCTGGTCTGCCACCATCGGCCGCGGCAGCGCCTTCGGGGGGGTGGTGGGATCAACCGCCATCGACAGCAGCCGTGTCTACGGTCCGAACACGCTGCCCGGTTACACGTGGGCGGTCGACCAGTCTTCGGGGCAGCTGGCGTGGGTGGACCCGTCGCTCGACCCGCTCCACTACGGGCCGGCCACCGTGAGCAACGGCGTGGTTTACACCGAGGACTCTTACGGGTTTCTTGACTGCGTGGATGCGGCGACGGGGCTGCTGCTCAACCGTCTACCCCTGAACGGTATTTCGGACCTCCAAGCAGGCAGCTACGCCGAGGCCTACGGAGGTGTTTCGATCGACAGTGTCGGAGGACTGGTGTTCGCCGACACCGGCTCCCAGAGCACCGCAGGCGACGTGATGGCGCTGTCGGCTCCCTCCGTCCTCCCGTACTGAAACGCTCCTCGACTGGTTCTTCCCGGTACCGATCATTGCCGTACGGCTCCTGCCCTCTGCTCCACTGAGCCGCTGATCACTGATCAGATGGTCCTTCTCGGTCGATCAAGTACCGAAGATCGGAGCTACGGAACCTCAGCTTCTACGAGGCGCGGCCGCCGGCCGGTTTCTCGCCCTTCGGTCAGCTCTCGACGAGATCGATCATGACCTCGCGGGCAAACGCCTCGACCTGGCGGTCGCCGGTTGCCGGCCAGCCGCACACCAGGTACCCGTAGCCGGCCTCCTGCCATTTGGCCGCATGTGTGCGGGAAGTGCCGAGGTCGTCGAGCGAGAGGGACCCCGCCCGCATGATCGCTGACGGGTCTCGGCCCGCTTGACGGGCGAGTTCGTCGAGGCGCTCGTTCGCCTGCCGAAGCGAATTGGGACTCCCGAATGCGTGCCAGACGTCGGCGTACCTGGCTGCAAGTGGGAGGGTGCGGCGCGGTCCGGTGCCGCCGATCCAGAACGGGGGATGCGGCCGTTGCACGGGCATCGGACGCATCTGGGCCCCTTTCAGCGAGATGCGGCGCCCTTCGTAGGACACCACCTCCCCGGTGTACAGGCGCGTCAGGATCTCGAGGGCGTCCTCGAGCACGTCGAAGCGCTCGCCGGTTGGCGGGAAGGGGATCCCGAGCTCGTGGTGCTCCTTGTCGAACCAAGCCGCCCCGAGGGCCAATTCCAGTCGTCCGTGGCTGGCATGGTCGATTGTGAGCGCCTGGGCGGCGAGCACCGAAGGATGCCGGTACGTCACGCCGGTCACCAGAAGCCCGAGGCGGATCTGCGACGTCACTCCGGCGAGCGCAGCCAGAGTCGTCATGCCCTCGAACGTCTCGCCGGGCCCTTCGCCGTACATGGGCTCGAAGTGGTCGAAGCCCCACACGCCATCGAAGCCGAGGGTCTCGGCCAGGCGCACTCGTCGCACGAGCTCGTCCCACGACATGCGCTGCTGGGCCACGTCGAGTCCGAATCGCATCCCAGGCAACCTAATCGATCACGACTCGACGGTTGCCCAAGAGCACGGCGGTCGACTGCTTGTTGGCCACCTTCGGTTGCATCGGTGAGCGACCGAAATCTCCGCGCCGTCGAGCTCAGGGGACAGGCAGATTCCCGGAAGGTGCGGTCGCCGCTCCCAACTCCGGGGCGTTGACGGCCGGGGTGAAACACACGTACCCGGCGATGTCGCTGCACGCCGGCTGGGTTGGCCACAGGGGCGGGAGCACAGACATGAACGGGAGCAGCAGCGACGACTGGTCGGCGACGCTCATCACGACGGTGTTCTCGGCCGGCGCCTGGGTGGGCTCGTAGGCGTAGGTGGACAGCGGGTCGTTCAGCGGAGGGGCGTGGACGTCGATCACCAGAGCGTGGCCCGGGTAGAGGACATGGCCCAACGGGAAGATCTCGATCGGCATGTGGTTGACCTGGCCCGGGAGGCTCAGGTCCTGGGTCAGGAAGTCGTGGTACGGGCGGTAGATGGTGTCGGCCAGCGGTCCACTCTCAATGGTCTGGCTGGCGGGAACGTCGACCGCTCGGAACGAGTCACGGAGCAGACCCCGCTGAAGGTACTCCATGGCACCGGTCTTGGTGTTCAGGTCGAGCACGTCCACGAACACATCGGTGTCGGGCGCGCTGGAGCTGAGCCAGAGGTCGAGAAGGATCGGCCCCGATAGGGCCGTGGTGTGTCCGAAGGGCGCGGTGGTCCAGCGCGCCTCATTGGGCCCGTCGGCGAAGGTGACCTGGGCGACGTTGGTGCCGGGCGGCGGCGCCGGCAGGTCGTAACCAAAGGTGCCGCTGGTGCGCTCGTCGGTGGTGGTGGAGAGGTAGGAGACGGTCCCGGCGTCGGCAGCGCTGGTGGGCGTGGTGTCGAGACTCCCGTTCGGGTGGAGATACCACCGTTGCCAGTTGGTCTCCGGAGGCGGCCAGTCCGAGGTCAGATAGGGCGTGTTGCGCTTCTGGGAGGCCGCCGAGGTGCCCAGGCTGTCGAAGTACATGAGGACCCGGTTTGCGGGGTCGTTCACGGCGGCCGTCACGCTCGTGCCCGTCGAGTCTTCACCGGTGATCGTCGGACACGCCCGGCCGGCGGGAATGTCGATCACGTAGCACTCGAGCCAGGCGGCCTTGTCGAAGGCAGCATCGTTGGGGTTGTGCTGGCCGTTGGAGAGCACGAGCCGCTTGGGGATGCCCGAGGGAATGTCCTGCCAGAGGATGTAGCCACCTCGGGGGCCCGTCTGTTCGTCCTGGTACTGCTGGTTGATCTGGATGGGAGCATTGATGTTCCCCACGCCCTGGGAGAGCGAGTGTTCGATGGCCCAGGACGTCGATGTAGCCGTGGACTGGGTGTAGACGGGAACCAGCAGCTGGACGGGCACGGTATCGGACCCCTCATGCTGAACCTCGTCCTCGGCGCACCGGGGGTCTGAGGTGTCGGTGTAGTTCTGCATGTTCCCGCTGAACTGCGATTCGGGGCGGAGCAGTGCCCCCCACAGAATGGGGAACCCTTCGTTGAAGACGCCGCCCGGGTACAGGATGGAGCGATAGAAGTCGTCGATCAGCCCGGACAAGGCGATGGCGTCGACGTGCGGGTCCTGCTCGGCTACGAGAAAGCCGGTGAGACCGCTATAGCTGTGGCCGGTGAGCCCCACGTGTCCGTTGGACCACGGCTGGGCGGGGATCCAGTTGTCGATGATGTAGGCGCCGTCCCGGGAGCTTTGCTTGGAGAAGAGATCGAAGGTGCCGCCCGAGCAGCCCGTACCGCGGATCTGGGCGTAGACGTCGACGAACTGGATGCTGTGACCGAAGAACTCGTTGTCGTTCGGCGACGGATATCCCTGGTATCCATCCATCTCGAACAGCGCCGGCCACTGGTGGGTCGTGTCGCCGAAGGCGCCGGGGGGATACGAGACCGACAGCGAGATCACGGTGCCGTCAGCGACAGTGGTGTATTGGTGCGTGACGGTGATGCCGTTTCCGAGCACGGTCTTGGCCACCGGAGGGGAGGTGCCGGCCGCGGCGGAACTCGGACTCAGGGCTGAGCTTCCGGTGCCTTGCCCAGCCTTGTCGCTCCGGGTCGTGGTGGCGTGCGCAGCCGCCGGGGCCCGGGGGCTGCCCGCCACAGAACCGATCCCGACGAGCGCCGGATTCAACGCCAACGTGGTGGCGCTCCCCGCCACCAGCACCGCGACACCCCAGGGTCGCATGCCGCGAAGAGCACGTCGCCTCATCCCGCCTCCTGGATCCGCCTCCAGTGCAACCGAGGGTGTCGGCCGCGGCGAAATATTAACAAGGAGTGGGCGAACGCCGCTCGGGAGCTCTGCCGAGGCTCGTCGTGCCAACCGGGGACGGTGCCCCAACCGTGAGCGGCCGCTACCAGCAGCTCAACGGTTGACGCCCGACGCCCGCCCACCGATACTCCTGGCGATGGGCGTCGAACCGATCCCCACGCCGGCGGGAATTCGGACATCGATGCCATCACAGCCCGCGCCGGAGCATTACGAGCCGCTGGACATTCTCTCCGTGGTCGAATTCGTCCGGCCCGTGCTCCCTCGGGCATCGCGCGCCCAGGAGATCGGCGACGGCAACCTGAACCTGATCTTCCGCGTGCTCGACGACCACGACGGCTCGGTCATCGTGAAGCAGGCGCTTCCGTACCTGCGAATCGTCGGAGAGTCGTGGCCCCTTACCCTCGAGCGTGCCCGGATCGAGAGCGACGTCCTTGCGCTGCAGAATCGCCTCGCCCCGGGGCTCGTCCCGAAGCTGTTCGGGTACGACAGCGACCGCAAAGCGATCGTGATGGAGGACCTCCGTCGCTTCGAGGTCTGGAGAACAGGCCTCAATGCCCAGCGCACCTATCCTCAGGCCGCCGCCGACGTCGGGCGCTTTTGCGGGCAAATGATGATGGGCACGAGCAACCTGCTGTGCGACCATGGCCAATGGAAGGATCTGCTCGCCCGCTCCGTGAACCCGGAGCTCTGTGCCATCACCGAGGAGCTCGTGTTCACCGCCCCGTACGTCGATGCGCCCTCCAACGACATCGAAGCGCACCTGACCGACGAAGCAGCTGCCCTTCGCAACGATCGCCGGTTGAGCGAGGCGGCGGCGGAGCTGCGGCACCAGTTTCGGACCAGGTCGGAAGCGATCATCCACGGCGACCTGCACACGGGGAGCGTGATGGTGTCCTCGGCGGGCACGCGCGTGATCGATCCCGAGTTCGCCTTCATGGGCCCTATGGGCTTCGACAGTGGCGCCTTGCTCGGGAACCTGGCCATCGCCTTCCTCGCCCATCAGGCGCAGGGTCACGATCGGTTCGCGGCCACCGTGGCTGGGGATGCCCGCGTCTTCTGGGACAACCTGGCCGATACGATCACGGGGCTCTGGCCAGTGGACGAACCCTGGCGGGACCGCTTCATCGCCAACCTCTTGATCGACAGCGCGCATTACGCCGGGGCCAAGATGATCCGCCGGATCGTCGGGCTTGCCCATGTGAGCGACATCACGGGAATTGGCGACGCCAGCGAGCGCCGGCAGGCTCAAGTGGCCGTCCTGCGCGGCGGGCGCGCCTTGGTCTGTGCACCGGGCGTCTCCGATATCGCCGAGCTTTGGGAGCTGGCGGTGGAGGCGGCATGAACCTCGCTCGCCCCGAGGGCCGCCGTCGTACGGTCGACTGGGATGGGGACGACGTGCTCGCCATCGACCAGACGGTTCTTCCCCACCGCGAAGTGGTCCTTCGCCTGCACGACGTCGAGGCCCTCGCCGAAGCCATCCGGTCGCTGCGCATACGCGGTGCCATGGCGCTCGGCGTGGCCGGCGGGCTTGGGATCGCCTTGGAGATTCGCCGCGCCCGAGAAGTCGGTGAGGACCCCATCCACGCCGCCAAAGAGGCGGCTGCCCTGCTGGCGAGTACGCGGCCGACCGCCGTCAATCTCTCACGGGGCATCGAGCACGTGCTCGCCGCGCTCGAGGGCGGTCCAGAGGCGGCCATCAACGCCGCCATCGAGCTCATCGGCGTCGATGTCTCGACGAACCGCGCCATCGCTGAGGCCGGTGCAGAGCTCGTCAGCGCCGACCTCTTTCGTTCCAGCCGATCACCACTTGTCGTGCTCACGCACTGCAACGCCGGGGCGCTCGCCAGTGTCGACATCGGGACGGCCTTGGGAATCGTCGAAGCCCTTCATCGACGGGGGCGGGTGCGAGAAGCCATCTCCTGCGAGACGCGACCCTTGCTCCAAGGGGCGCGCTTGACGTGTTTCGAGTTAGCACGGATGGACATCCCGTGCAGCCTCGTCGTGGATTCCGCCGCGGCCGGCCTGATCGCTCGCGGTGTGGTGGATATCGCCATTGTCGGGGCCGATCGCATCGCTGCCAACGGCGACGTCGCCAACAAAGTCGGCACCTTCGCCCACGCCCTTGCCTGTCACCACGCCGGAGTGCCGTTCGTGGTGGCAGCGCCGGAGACGACCATCGACACCAATTGTCCGTCGGGATCGGCTATCCCCATCGAAGAGCGATCTGAGGAGGAAGTCCTCGAGTTTGCGGGTGAACGAACGGCGCCGCTAGGAGTCCGTGCCCGCAACCCCGCCTTTGACGTCACCCCTGCGGAACTCGTCACGGCGATCGTCACCGAGCGCCGCGTGATCCGCCCCGCTGCGGGAGAGCGGCCCGGACCCTAAGCGTGTCCTCGGCGGAGCACCTGGTCTCCGGTCTTCCCTTCTGGCGACGGCCATAGGCCCATGCCCCGGGAGAGCGGGGTGACGGGTCGGCTCTTGTCCGCGGTCGAAAGGGGACCTTGGCCCCTACCCGCCGGCAGGGGCCGCGTGCTTGGGTGAATTGGTCGGGGAGGACCGGGCCACGACCTTGGCCCGAGATGGGTGGAACCGTCATGGGTGCGACGACGGACGCGGGGGGACCGAAGACGCTCGACCTCGTCCAAAAGAGCCTCGACGCCCTGGTGCAGAAGCGCCGGACCGTGGGGCTCAAGCCGGTCGAGGAGGTCCGCTACCGGAACCTGCAGGCGATTCAGGACACCCTGCTCGGTCGAGAAGCTTCCTGAGAGGGTCGCTCCCCGGACCGCCAATCACCCCCGGCGATCCGAGCGGTGCTGTCGATCGCCGAGTTCTCCCGGTTGGCGCCTGTCCACGTCCTCCAGCGTCTCGCTCCTCCCGTAGACGACCAGGACATCGCCGGGCAGCACGCCGGTCGTGCCGGTGGGTGCCCCGAGGTACTGGCCGTTTTGCCGGGTGATGCCGAGCACGACGATGCCTTCGTCCCTGAGGCCGAGCTCGCCCAGGTCCCGCCCGGCGAGCCAGTCGTCCTCCGTCACGGCCAGTTCCTTCACGGAGTATTCGCCGGTGAGCTTGAGCAGGCCGCCGAGATCGCGCTGCGACAGCGTCGTGTGGCGCTCGATGACCTTGGCAATGACGCCAGTGAGCCAACGGTCGATCCTGCGACTCCGGGAGACGAACACGAGCAGCAAGATTCCACCGATCAGTTCCAGGACGCGCCAACAGCTGCGCTCCCGTGCTGCCACCGCGGAAGCCGATGATGAGTGAGCTGGCCGCTGCCACCAGGCCGGCGTTTCCAATGAACATCAGCGTCATCACGACCCGGCGGCGCAGAGGATGCGACACGACCTCTTCGGCTTCCCTCGTCGTGAACCCGGTCCCGGTGAGTGCCGAGCGTGCCTGGAACCGCGCTTCCTGCGCGGAGAGACCCCTTGCTACGAGCACAACAGTGGCAACACGTGTAACGACGAGTGAGAGCGTCACCACGGCCAGGAGCGAGGCGATCGCGATCACAAGGGCTTCTTCCCCGTTCGGCTCGTCCTGTATCCCTCCGCCCGTGCCCTGGGGCGGAGCCACTCCCAGGGCCGTGCAGCCCTCCGGCTCCGCCTCGACAGATCCAAGAGGTTGATCCCGCCTCCGCTGCGGGTACACCGAGCCCGCACCCGAGGAGGTGCCCGGTCACCGATCGACTTCGCTTGTCTTTCTCTGGCGTCCTAAGTTGCCTCGAATGCCTCTCGTGAGATCCTTCCCGGTTACCCGCTGATGGCCGCGGTGTCGACAGACGTGGCGCCGAGGGCCGACGAGGCTCTGGCGCTCGGGAGAAGGACCGAGGAACCCAGCCGTTGGCGGCTGGTTGGGCTCAGCATGCTGATGCTCTTCGTCGAGCTGGCCCTCATCCGATGGACGGCCGCCAACAACGTCCATCTCGCCACGATCACCAACTTCGTGCTGCTGGCGAGCTTCCTTGGTATCGGGCTCGGCTTCTTGCTCGCCCAACGCCCGGTGGATCTCTTCCGCTTTGCTCCGTTCTCACTGATCACCCTCATCGGCTTCGTCCTGGTCTTCCCCGTGCGGCTCGTGGCCCTGCACGGGAGTCATGAGTTCGCCGGACTCTCCGGCCACAACCCGCTGTCGCAGGCGGTGAGCCTTCCCGTGATCTTCCTTCTCGTCGTGCTTGTCATGGCCGGCATCGGCCAGGCCACGGCGCGGGCGTTCTCACAGTTCGCCCCTCTCGACGCCTATCGCCTGGACATCGCCGGGAGCATCGGGGGCATCGTGCTCTTCTCGGTGCTGTCGCTGGCTGGATTGCCGCCGATTGCGTGGGGCTCGGTGGTGGCCGTGCTGTTCGTGGTGCTGGGCGGCGTGCGGCGCTGGTGGCAGTGGCCGGCGATCGCCGCCATCGTCCTGGTGCTCCTCTTCGAGTCGTTGTCCACCGTGGACGTGTGGTCCCCGTACTACAAGATCACCACCGGCCACGTCACCACGAAGGTCTACGGCGACCGCTATGACGGTCTCGCCGTGTGGGGCAACAACATCCCCTATCAGACGATCTACTCCCTCTACACCCTTCATCGGATCGAGTCCTTCTACTTCTTCCCCTATCGCCATGTGACGCAGGCTGCACTGTCGAACGTGCTCGTGATCGGTGCCGGCACCGGCAACGACGTCGGAGTTGCATTGTCGGAGGGCGCACGGCACGTCGACGCCGTCGAGATCGACCCGCAGCTGGTCCAGCTGGGCAAGGAACACAACCCCGAGCACGCCTACCAGAGCCCCAGGGTTACCCTTCACGTGGACGATGGCCGGGCCTTCCTCCAGGACACGAGCAGCCGGTACTCACTCATCCTCTACGCCCTGCCGGACTCGCTCACCGCCTTGAGCGGACAGTCCGCCCCCGTGGGGCTCGAGAACTATCTGCTCACCATCCAGGCCGTGCAGGAGGCACGCCAGCACCTGGCTCCCGGTGGGACCTTCGTGATGTACAACTACTACCAGCCCTTCCTGCTCGACCGGTACGCCACCACGCTCGATCAGGTCTTCGGCTCACGTCCGTGTGTCGAGGTGGGCAACGTGCTCGCCGGGCGGCGGCAGGCGGTCCTGACCGAGGCACTGCACGGGACCACGCCGAACTGCCCGAGCTTCTGGGCCGCAAAGACCAACGCCCCGGTTCCCGACGACCGCCCCTTCCCCTATCTGCCCGTGCCGTCGATCCCGAACTTCTACCTCCTCGTCGTGGGGCTCATCCTGGCAGCGTCCCTCGTGCTCGTGCGGGGAGCCGCCGGTCCGCTCAAGAAGATGGCGGGGTACTTCGACCTGTTCCTCATGGGGGCCGCCTTCTTGCTGCTCGAGTCGAAGAACATCGTGCAGTTCGCCCTGCTCTTCGGGACGACGTGGTACGTCAACTCCCTGGTGTTCGCCGGCGTGCTGGTGAGCGTCTACGCCGCTGTGGAGACGGCTAGGCACGTGAGGCTCCCTCGTCCGCGACTGCTGTACCTGGCCCTCCTGATGACGTTGGCGATCTCCTTCGGGGTGCCGCAGTCGTCCCTTCTCGGCCTCCCAGTGGTACTGCGTTTCCTGGCGGCGACGGCGCTGGCCTTCGGGCCGGTCTTCTTTGCCAACTTGGTCTTCGCCCAGCGGTTCAAGGACACGAGCTCGTCGACCACCGCCTTTGGTGCCAACCTCCTCGGTGCCATCGTCGGGGGAGTACTCGAGTACCTGTCGCTCATTACCGGGTTCCGGTTCCTGCTCGTGGTCGTGGGCGTCCTCTACGGGCTGGCCTTCTTGTTCGGCCGCCGGTGGCTCAGGGCGGCGCCGAAGACGGTCTGACTCGAGACTCCGCCTGAGCTGCGTTCGGTTCTCAGGACGCCAAGTCAGCGGCCGTGAGGCTCGCGACCAATTGAGCGCGTCGGCTGAGCGGGCCGAGGTTCGATGCCGAGCTCGAGGGCTCGACCGCGGAACAACCGGACGATCTCGAGTTCCACGTCGCGTCCCATCGATGCCTTAACCAGCAGATCGGCGAAGTGACGATCGCCTGGAGGGATGAGTCGCTCGCCGTCGACGCCGTTGTGGTCGAGCGTCCATTTGGCAACGAGAAAGGCCGTGCGCTTGTTGGCCTCACCGAATCCCTGGGTCCGGGTGATCCGAGAGGCGAGTATCGCCGCGGCGTCGATCGGGTCCTCGATCTTCGTCGCACCGACCAGAGCCCGCTGGACCCGGTCGAGATCGTCAGGCTCGTTGAACCATTCGTCCGGCCCTCGGACGGCGTGGTTGATGGCGACCGTCAGCTCCAACGACGGTCGGTTCAATGGTCCCTCAGGTACGCAAGGAGCTCTTCGTAGAGGAGCAGTTGCTCGTCCAGCCAAACACGATCCCCGGGATCGATGTGGGGGGCCTCGCCATCTGGTGGGCGCTCCTCGTCAGGCACGCCGACCAGGATAAACGAGCACCTTGCCCCCAACCTTGCTCGGAAGGCTCAGGAGGGGCTTCCGTGCTCCGGGCCCGACTGGGGAGGAGCTGGTTTCGAGGGAGATGGGCCGAAGATTCAGCGGCTGTAGACGCGACGAGGAGTCACAAGGACCGCAGCGCTCCGTTCATCGCGCATCGCTCGGTCGTATTCGTCCCAGTCCTGATGGCTGCCACCTGCGGCGGTGAAGACGGCTCGAAGCAACAGCCGCAGCGCTTCGTCGTCGATCTCGGGATGCGGGTCGTCAGGGCCGAAGATGTCGACCGTCCCTTCGACTGCCGCCCACCGCCAGCCGGCCCGGGCGACGATGGTCGCCCGGGGGTCGGCGCGCAGGTGATCGAGCTTACGGAGACCCCGCGCCACGAAGCCGACGGCCGGGGCTCCGGTGACCGGATGGTCGAGGACCCCAGCGTTGACCACCGAGGCCGCCATAGTGCCGTCCTGACGAAGGCTGCTGAGCACACAGAGCCCATGATCGAGGGGGATCAGGTCGGAGAAGACGGAGACGTCGGCCATGAGTGGTCAGCTGGCACGAGGCGCCCGCTCAGCCAGCGTGAGCGGGATCCAGTGACGGTAGAGCGCCCGGTGTTCATCTACCACCCGGAGGCCGGCGCCTTCGAGCAAGCGCTTGCGGTCCGCCAACGGGACGGCGCGTTCGAACAAGTGGCTCGACACCACCCGAGTGATACCCCAACGTGGGAGATCGTCAAGCGAGAAGTCCGCCAAGGCGAAGAGCCCAGCCGGGCGAAGCACCCGGCGCACCTCGGCGAGCGCACGTGGTTGGTCGGACCAGTGGTGGAAGCTGACCGTGCTCGTCACGACATCGAAGGATTCATCGGGGAAGGGGATGCCTTCGGCGGCGCCGCGGACCAGGTGGAGGTGAGGTCGCACCCTGTGGGCGGAAGCGAGCATTCCGCCCGAGCGGTCCAAACCGAACAGGCCCAACCCGGGATATGCGGATCCCAGGCGATCAAGAAGGCGGCCGGTACCCGACCCGATGTCGAGCACCCGTCCTGAACCGGCCTTGCCCTGCAAGGCGGTGGTGACGGAACGCTGGATCGGCCCGAAGAACAGCACTTGCGCCGGGGAGCGCTCGTAGGTGTGGGACCAAGCGTCGAAGTGCAGGTCGTCGTTGGTTGTTCGTCGTGGATTCACCGCTCCACTCTCTCGGCTTCCGACCCGTTGCCCGGACGCGACCGGGCTCTCGGGTCAGCGGTAGATGTTCACGCTGGGGTCGAGGCCCAAGGTCGCAGGGTCGCCCCGTCCCGTGGAGACCAACACGAACGACATCGGTTCCCCTTCGATCCTCCGGCCGCCCCCACCAGACACGCTGAAGGCCGGCACGCCCTCGAAGTCGAGCGTGGCCGGCTCCCAGCCCTGGTCGGTGAGGACCTGAGCGATGTGGGAGACCGACGGCACGATCCCCTCACCAGCTTGGGTCGGTCGCCCCAGTGCGGCGCGGATGTCGTCGGCGTGGAGGTAGGTGTCGAACCACAGCGCTTCCAGGCCGAACCCCAGAGAGGAGGTGGCGCTCCCGGCCACCGGCGCCGTCCAGGCTTCGTCGTCGAAGCCCCCGGCGAGAGCTTCGGCGGTGGTGGTCCCCGCCTCGAGCTCCTCGGCCAGCTCCTTCGGCGAGCGGCCGGCGCGCTCCTTGGCCTGTCGGGCGGTGACCTCGGGGGTGCCGAGGCCGTCCAGGCGGAGGTTCACGACGTCGGTGAGCTGGCCGATGACGTGGCCGGCCACATCCGACACCGCCCATCCCTCACAGCGGGTCGGCCGTTCCCACTCTTCAGCGGACAGGCCTTCGACCAGCTGTCGGAACGACCGGTACTCGGCCAGCATGCCGGGCACGACGGTGAGGCGTTCGAGGGTCATGAGGGCGGAGCTTAGGCTCGGCCGCCACCGGGGGTGCCAAAGGTCCCATATCCGCGTATCCCCTGGTGATGAAGGGTTCTCCGCCTCAAGCCGGGTGGCCGACGTGCCGACACCTGTTGCATATGAGCAACCTCGACGAATCGGCGCGCCCCGCTGACGGCGATGGCGGGCTCGAGCTCGATCCCCACACCTTCCCCGGCGCCGAGAACGACTCCCTCGTCATCGGCACCCCCAAGTCCGCGGCGGCGCTGCTCGAGCACGAAGCCCAGGTCGCCGGCCTGAAGGGCTTCTCCACACCCACCCTCGAGGCAGTCGACAGACGGCGTTCCCAGCTGTGGACGATCGCCTTCGCCGCCCTCGTCTGCCTCTCGGTGGCGGTGGCGCTGCTCACCAGCGTGGGTGCCCATCAGCTGGGCTTCGCCAACCGGGCAGGATTCCGCGTCGGCACGGTGCTGCTCGTGAGCGGGCTCGCCATCTACGTCATCGAGAAGGAGCGCCACCTGCGCCGCCTCTCCAGGCTCCTCGTCGAGGAGCGCGTGCTCGCCGCGGGGCTCTCCAATCGCCTCAAGGAGCTGGCCCTCCTCTACGAAGCGGGTAAGGCCATGAACTCGGTCCTGGTGATCGACGAGGTCTTGAAGCTCATCCTGTCGAGCGCCTTCGAGCTGCTGAGCGCCTCGAGCGGCTCCATCCTTCTCTTCGACCAATCGGGCGACCTGCGCGAGGTGTGTCGCGCCGGCACGGAACAGGCGTTCGGCCTGAGTGAAGGGATGGCCAGGCGGGTGGTGGCCGACGGCGAGCCGCTCGTCGCCCAGGGACGGGTGATCGAACGGGGCACGGTCGTGAGCCAGAGCACGGTGTGCGTGCCACTCGTGCACCGCGACGAGATGCTCGGCGCTCTCAGCTTGAGCGGTGGGCCCGATCACACCTACACCGAGCACGACCTGCGAGCGGTGTCGCTCTTCGCCGAGCACGCCGCGGTGGCGGTGGCGAACGGCCGGCTGTACGAGGCCGAGCGCACCTTGAGCCTCCAGCTGTCGCACCAGGGGCTCCCGAATCCTCTCACCGAGGCCGCCAACCAGATCCTCGTCGTGGAGAGACTGTCGGAACTGCTGGGAAGCGTCCGGCGAACCGGTTCGATGGTGGCACTTCTGTACATCGACATCGACGACTTCAAGCTGGTCAACGACGACCTCGGCCCGGGTGTGGGCGATCTCGTGCTCTCGGTCGTGACGCAGCGGATCTCCGCCTGCGTGCGGCCCTTCGACACGGTGGGCCGGGTCGGCAGCGACGAGTTCGTCGTCGTGTGCGAGCAGGCCAGCGTCGAGCACGACGTCGCCGACAAGATCGCTGTCCGCCTGCTGGCCGAGCTGAACGAACCGATCGACACCCCGTTCGGCGAGCGCCGGCTCACCGCCAGCATCGGCATCGCCTTGTGCCCGCCGGGTGAGCCGATGTCGCCACAGGACCTCCTCCATGCCGGCGAGAAGGCCATGTACCGGGCCAAGATGACCGGCAAGGCCAAGGCCGTCACGGTGTCCGGGGTCCGCATGCTGCCCACGCACTCGAGGGACGTCGCCGACTGAGCTTGGCGTCGGGTGCTACACCGTCCGGAGGCCATGCTCTCGCAGGGCCTCGAGAGGACGGACAGCATGCCGGGATCGATGGTGGTGATCGCAGGGTCGCTCACGTTCTCACCCGCCGATCGGGAGGACGTGCTCTCCTCTTTGGCCGAAGTCACCGAACTGAGCAGGAAGGACGCCGGCTGCGTCGAGTACTGGTGGGCGGAGGACCTCGAAGCGCCCAATACGTTCCGCTTCTTCGAGTGCTGGGCGAGCCAGGAGGAGCTCGACGCCCATCTCGCCGCCCCGCACGAGAAGGCCTTCGGCGAGCGAAACCTGCACCGGATGGAGTCGGCCACCGCCCGCATGTTCGACGCCGCCCCGACCGCCTGAACACCCGCGTGGGGGGCCAGGCCCCAGCGGCTCGTTCCCGCAGGGAGGGCTAGCGGAAGTCGAAGGCGACCTTGATGGCGCCGCTCTCCTGTTGCGTCGCCAGCGCGGTGAATGCCTCGCGCCATTGCTCGATGCGAAAGACGTGGGTGAGCATGCCGCTCAGGTCCACCCGCCCCGCCTGCACCAGGTCGAGATAGTGGGCGATGCCGTGCTTGCGCACGCCGTCGACTTCCTCGATCCCGAAGGCGTTGGAGCCCACCCAGGTGATCTCTTTGAAGTACAGCGGCGACCACTCCCACCGTGCCGGGCCGTGGACGCCGCTCTTCACGAGCGTCCCTCGGGTCTTGAGCAGCCGCACGCCCACCTCGAAGGTCTCGGGCTTCCCGATGGTGTCGTAGACGACGTCGATCCCGCCGGGGTGCGCCATGGGCAGCCCGTGGTGGACGGGATGCAGCCGACCCCCTGACCACGCCGCCGCTTCTTCGACGAGGGCGAGCCGGGGCTCGGGCTCCACCACTTTGGCGCCGAGCGAGGACGCCAGCTTCTGCTGCGCCGGGAATCGGGCCACCGCCATGACCTCGACGTCGGGGTGGAGCGCCCGCAGGACGGCGATGGCACACAGCCCGAGAGCCCCGGCGCCGTAGACCAGGGCCTTGCCCTCAGAGGGCGGCGGGTGGCGCGTGACCGAGTGCAGTGACACGGCGAAGGGGTCGGCGAAGACGGCCTGCTCGTCGGGAACCGACGCCGGCACCGGGATGAGCATGGAGTCGTGCGCCGGGAACAGCTCGGCGTACCCGCCGGGGGCGTCCTTCGAGGTCCCGGTGTGGATGCCGGCCGCCAGGTCTCCGTCAGTGAAGTGCCAGCACAGGCTCAGGTCCCCGGCCTGACACGACGGGCAGGGCGGGTCGATGCCCCGGGGCCCGCACGACAGCCACGGGTTCAGCACCACCCGTTGTCCCGGCTCGAGGCCGCCGGCCTGGGGCCCGAGCTCGGCCACCTCCGCCACCACTTCGTGGCCGAGCACGGTCGGGAAGGTGAACAGGTGCGCCAGGGGACTGTCGAGATTGTCCTCGCCGAAGTCCATGAAGACCTGCTTGGCATCGGAACCGCAGATGCCGGTGAACCGGGTCCGGGCCACGACCCAGTCCGGTCTCGGCAGGCTGGGATATTCGAGCTCCGTGAGCCGCATGGGCACCCGGGCCAACCCGGCGAGAAGGGGATTGGACTCGTCGGGAGCGAGCCACTGATCGGGGCGCACACCGTAGAGCAGGCCTTGCATGACCCCCCTTCCTCCGAGTGCGACGACCCTATCCCCAGCGCGGGAACCGAGGGCCGCTGTGGAGATCAGCCCGCCGCCACTCCGCGCTGGTCAGAGGGTCCCGGGAGATTGCCTCCGGCGACCACGAAACAGTCCCGTCCCGCCCGTTTGGCCGAGTAGAGGGCGGCATCGGCGCGGTGCATGAGCCCTTCGGCATCCTCGATGGGACCGTTCCACTCCGCCACGCCCAGGCTGGCCGTGAGCGGCCCCCGCGCTGCGGTCCGCACCGCTTCCAGGAGTCGTTCTGCCACCTTGGCCGCTTCCCGTGCGCCGGTGCCCGGGAGGAGAAGGCCGAACTCGTCACCTCCGAGCCGGCCGACCAGGTCGATGCTTCTGGCCGTGTTCCTGAGGGCGTGGGCAATCTCGCGCAGAGCATCGTCACCGACCTTGTGGCCGCCGCTGTCGTTCAGGACCTTCAAGTTGTCGAGGTCGGCGATGACCACGCTGAAGGTGCCCCCGTGGCGCAGTGACCGGGCCAGCTCGTGGTCGAGACGGTCGTAGAAACCACCGCGCGTCAGGCACCCCGTCAGCCGGTCGGTCCTCGCCGTCGTCACCAGCTCGTCGATGAGCCGCTGGCGGCTGCGGGCGGTGCTCGTGGCCAGAAGCCCGGCCACGAACATGCCGATCGTGAGCAGCGTCGTCGACCAGGCCCGCCGGTCTCCGGGCACCAGGCCGGTGGCGAGGGCCCCGAGCATGCCCACCCCGGTGAGGGTGGAGACCGTCCGGGGCGGGTAGGCCAGGCCGGCGAACAGCAGGGGCAGGACGAGGAAGTAACTGGTGGGGCTCCGGGTGCCGCCATCGAGCACGGCCCCTGCGGCGATGAATCCGAAGGTCGACACCGTCCACCCGGCGAAGAAGGGCGTCCGCCATCTGGTGTCCACCAGGGTGATGCCCACCCGCCAGAAGATGCCGAGCGACGCCGCCACGCTCCCGGCGCCGAGGAGGAGCAGGGTGCCCCGGTGCGGCCCGTGGGGCGTGGCCAGCACGTAGGTCATGACCGCCGCCCCACCGAGGACGTACGTGAGGACGCCGACGTGGATGTACCGCCGCCAGAAGCCCGCCTGGACCCGATCGATCGAAGTGGGATTTATCCCTCAAACATCGTGCCGTGGCCCCAGCGGGAGGAGAGGAAAAGGTCCCTTTTGATGGGGAAATGGGTTGGAGCGTGACCGCAGCCGGGCGGCGGGTCAGCCGGCCTCGCCTCGGGGTGGCGGGTAGCAGGCCTCGCCTCCGGGGTGGCGGGTAGCAGGCCTCGCCTCCGGGGTGGCGGGTCAGTGGGCCTCGCCTCCGTGGTGATCGTCCGCCGGGGTCCACCGGTTTCGCAGGTCCTCGAGCCACGGTGGCAAGGCGATGGGCGGGTCGGGGAGCGCCCGGGCGCCGTGCTCGGTCAGGGTTCGCTCGAAGGAGTCGGGATCGTCGCCCCAGCCACGGGGATCTCCCATCATCACCTCGAACAGGAGCGCGCCCCGAGGCCCGGCCACGAAGGGTCCGAAGGCGGCGCCGAGCGGCAACTCGATGTGCGTGCCGGCGGGGCACGGGCGGTCCCCGCAGCGGATCTCCCCCTCGATCACGAACAGGACGTGCGGGCTGAGGTGTCCGTGGCGGCGCTGGATCACCCCGGGATCCCACTTGGCATAGAGCGACAGGTACGGCGGGTCGGGCGAGAAGGCGAGCCACTTCTCCCAGACCGACGCCACCGTCCCGTCGGCGAGTCGGACGGCCCGTACCTGTTGCCAGGGCACGGCGGCATCGTCGAGATGGCGAAAGATCGGTTCGAGGCCGGGAACCCGCGGGTTGGCGTGCATGGGGCAGGTGGCGTCGTCCATCGGGCTCCGTTCCAAAGCGGCCGAACCGGCCGTTTTGCTGGGCAGATGCACCAGGAGTCAAGCTAACGGGCGGCGGCATCACCAAACGGGGTAACCGGAGGGCGGCGGAATGGTGCGGTTTGGAGGCGGACTGCGCTGGGGCACGCGTGCGGGCGCGCTGTTGTTGGGCGTCGGGCTCTTGGCGTCGCTCGTGAACGGCGTATCGAGGGTGACGGCGACCTCCAGCTTCGATGCCGAGGGCAGCGCCGAGCAGGTGTACGTCACCGGACTGGTCCCCTCGGAGCAGGCGTCTCTCATCTCTCCGGATGGCAAGACGCTCTACAAACAGAGCGCCGATGCCCAAGGCGGCCTGTTGTTCCGCAACGTCCCCCCGGGCACCGGCTACGAGGTCGAAGACGCAGCCGGCACCCAGTCGCCGCCTCTGGTGGTCCACGACAACTCCGCCGCGCCGTGGGATCCGGGCATCTACGACCAGTCGATCCCTGACAGCGGCTACACCTACCTGACCACCCGGGACGGGACGAAGCTCGCCATCGACGTGCACCCGCCGACCAGCCCGGCCGGCGAGCCCGGCCTGCCGGCCGGCACCAAGCTGCCAAGCGTTCCCCAGGGGGACTTCGTCCCGCCCTATCCGACGCTGATCGAGTACTCGGGCTACGGGTATGCCGATCCGTCGGGCCCGGTGAACGGCATCGCCGTGCTGGCCAACCTGATGGGCTTCGCCGTCGTCGACGTGAACATGCGGGGCACGGGCTGTTCGGGCGGGGCCTTCGACTTCTTCGAGCCCCTGCAGAACCTGGACGGCTACGACGTCATCGAGACCATCGCCCACCAGCCCTGGGTCCTCGGCAACAAGGTGGGAATGATCGGCATCTCCTACGGCGGCATCAGCCAGCTCTTCACCGCCCAGCTCGACCCGCCCGACCTGGAGGCCATCGCCCCGCTGTCGGTGATCGACGCCACCGCCACCACGCTCTATCCGGGAGGGATCCTCAACACCGGCTTCGCCGTGGCCTGGGCCCAGCAGCGCCAGCAGGAGGCCACGCCGGCCACGGCCAGCGGAGGCGGTCAGCCCTACGCCGACAAGCAGATCGCCGGCGGCGACAAAACCTGTGCCGCCAATCAGGCCATCCACGGTGAAGCCGCCGACCTCATGGGCAAGATCGACGCCAACAACTATTACAACCCCGCCGTCGCCGACCCGCTCGATCCGGTCACGTTCGTGGACAAGATCGACGTGCCCACCTTCATGGACTGCCAGTGGGAGGACGAGCAGACCGGTGGCCACTGCGCCCAGCTCGTCTCGCACTTCACCGGGACGACCCAGAAGTGGTTCACGTTCACGAACGGCGCCCACATCGACTCGCTCGACCCGGCGTCCTACAACCGCTGGTACGACTTCCTGGAGCTCTTCGTGGCCCACAAGGCGCCGATCGAGAACGCCGCCGTCACCCGTGCCGCCGCACCCGTCGTCTATCAGGCCGCCATGGGCCTGCCCCAGACCGACGTGGTCACCCTTCCCGTCGACCCCGTCCAGGCCCTGCCCACGTACGACCTGGCGTTGACGGCCTTCGAGAAGACGCCCGTGGTCACCGTTGACTTCGACAACGGGGCCGGCTCCTACCCGACTGCCACCAACACCGCGGGCAATCCCTATGCCGCCTTCGAAGAAGGCTTCTCCTCGATCCCGGTGCCGGGTACCTCCGCCGAAACCTGGTATTTCGGGCCGGGAGGGACGCTCGGGGACAACACGCTCCCCTCGACGGCCGGTGTGGACCAGTACACGGCGAATGCCAACGCCCTTCCTCTGAACGACTACGCCGCCAACGGCAACACGGGCGGCGGCGGGCTGTGGGGCGATGCGTCACAGTGGCAGTGGAAGTGGACCCACAACCCGGCGGGCTCGGCGGTGTCGTACGTGTCGTCGCCGCTCAAGACCGACACCACGGTGGTCGGGGCCGGTGCGGTGTACCTGTCGGTGAAATCGTCGACACCCGACGTCGACCTTCAGGCCACGATCAGCGAGGTCCGCCCTGACGGGAAGGAGACCTTCGTCCAGGACGGGTGGATGCGCGCCAGCGAACGACAGCTGGCAAAGCCCGGGAGCTCAGACAACATCTTCAAGCAGCCGAGCACGCTGCTCAATCCGATCCCGACCTTCACCCAGGCCGACGCGGCGCCGATGCCGAAGAACACGTTCGTGCAGATCGCCATCCCGCTCTACTACGAGGGCCACGTGTACCGGGCGGGATCACGCATCAGGGTGACGATCGCGGCCCCCAACGGCGCCCAGCCCATCTGGTCCTTCGGCCAGACCGAGCCGCCGACCGGCACGTCTGTGGTCTCAATCGCCTACTCGCCGACCGAGCCGTCGTACCTCGTCCTGCCGGTGATCCCGGGCCTGAGCGCACCCACGTCGCTGCCGCCGTGCCCGAGCCTGCGCAACGAACCGTGCCGGTCGTATCAGGCCATCACCAACACGGCGGCGACGAGCTGAGCGCAGGTAGCTGAGCCCCGCCGGCTGAGGGGTTACGGCTCAGCCAGGTAGCTGTCGATCATCCGGTGCATGTGGAGGACGTTGGCCTCCTGGCGCCGGTTGAGCCGGATCCCCGGACCCCCGCGGACCTTGAGCCCGGCTTGGATGTGGGCCATGTTGGCGTAGTCCTGGTTGGTGATGAGCCCCCAGTCGCGCTCGGTCCAGTCGGGATAGAAGCGCCGGGTAACCCGGCGGACCGGCTCGTTGGGCCGTGGCCATTCCAGGACCCAGGTGTCTTTCACGGCGTGATCGGGGTCGAGCCCGTCGGGCCGCACCCGAAAGACGATGGCGCTCCCCGCATAGATGGGGCCGACCATGTTGGGGAAGAACAGCACGTCATCGGCGCTGGTGAGCTGGTCGTCGGAGAAGCCCTCGACCGGCACGCCCCGGTCGGCGAGGAGCTGACGCCGGGCGCGCTGGTAGCGCAGAAGCATCGTCTCGCCGTCGGATGCGGGCGTGGCGCGGATCTTCTCGACGACGGCTCGCTCCTCTTCGAGGAACAGCCCGCCCAGTCCGGAGACGAAGGACTCGAGGATCTCCCCCTCGTCGTATTCACCAGGCTTCAGGCCGAGGCGGGGGCTCGGGGTGAGCGTGCGCCTGGCCTCTGGGAGCCGCCCGTAGTGGGCGTGGCGGCCGAGAGGTTCGTACGCCAGGTTCACGTCGTCGGTCCATGGAAGCAACTGCGGGTGCGTTCCCTGGACGTGGTAGCCCTCGTTGAAGGCGTCGACCACAACCTTCCAGTTGGCCGGCAGCACGGTCGAGAAGTAGGCGCGCAGCCGCATCTGGTCGAGGTGGTAAGGAGCCAACAGCGTCGGTAACGGATCCAGGTAGTCGAGGAGCGCCGGCGCGGTGGAGTCGAGACTGATCCACACGAACCCACCCCACCGGTCACAGGGCACGCTGCTCAAGCACGTGCCGTCGGGGATCGGTGCGAATTCCGCGCGGTCGACCACCTCCGTCAACGTCCCGTCGAGGTCGTAGCGCCAGGCGTGGAAGCGGCAGCGGATGCACCCCTCTTCCAGATGGCCGGCACCTTCGGCGAGGCGTGTTCCCCGGTGCAGGCAGGTGTTGTGGAAGGCTCGCACGGCGTCGGGCGCCGAGCGCACCACGAGGATCGACTGGTCGCCGATGACGTACTCGCAGTAGTCGCCGACCTGGGCAACCTCTTGCTCCCGGCAGGCCGCCTGCCAGACCCGGCTCCACAGCCGCTCGAACTCGAGGGCGGCGAACTCGGTGCCGGTGTACCGAGCACGAGGAAGCACGTCGTCGTCGGTGACGAGTGCGCTTTCCAGTTCGACGTCGCCCATGATGCTTCTGGAATGGTAGGCGCCGTTCCGTGGGGCGCCTCAAGTCGACCCGTCGGAGCCTCCGATCGTGCCGTTTCGGGAGGGCGATGCGACCTCGACCGGTTCGCGCCCCGCTCCTTATACTTCTCGCCTGCTTCTCGACGCCGCCGACGAGACCGCCGACGAGGCCGCCGACGAGGCCCGAAGGGAGCGCACATGGCAGAGCCGGTCATCGTGGAGGCGGTGCGCACCCCCATCGGCAAGCGCAACGGCGTGCTGGCCGGGGTCCACCCCGTCGAGCTTCTCGGCGCCGCTCAGGTGGAGCTGATCAAGCGCAGTGGCATCGATCCCGGTGATGTCGAACAGGTCTTTGCCGGCTGCGTCACCCAGGCCGGCGAGCAGGCCTTCAACATCGCCCGCTTGGCGTGGCTGGGCCAGGGCCTTCCCTACGAGGTCGCCGCCACCACCGTCGACTGCCAGTGCGGCTCCTCGCAGCAGGCCAACCACCTCGTCGCCGGGCTCATCGGCAGCGGCGCCGTGGAGGTCGCCATCGGCTGTGGCGTCGAAGCCATGAGCCGAGTCGGTCTGGGGGACAACATCAAGGGCGCGCCGGGCCGGCCCTTCCCTCCGGGATTCCCGGTCGAGATCCCCGACCAATTCACTTCCGCCGAGCGCATCGCCCAGAAGTACGGGGTCAGCCGTGCCGACGCCGACGCGCTGGGCCTGGCGTCCCAAGAGCGAGCAGCCCGAGCGTGGGCGGAGGGCCGCTTCGAGCGCGAGGTCGTGCCCGTCGAAGCGCCCGTGGTCGGTGCCGAGGGGCCCAACGGCGAGGTGCAGGTGGTCGAGCGTGACCAGGGTCTGCGGGAGACGACGGCCGAGGGGCTCGCCGCCTTGAAACCCGTGCTGCCCGACGGCATCCACACCGCCGGTACGTCCTCGCAGATCTCCGACGGCGCCGCCGCGGTGCTGTGGATGGCGCAGGAGCGGGCCGAAGCAGCCGGACTGCGGCCCCGGGCGCGCCTGCGGGCGCAGGTCCTCGTGGGGTCGGACCCCTACTACCAGCTCGACGGGCCCATCGCCGCCACCGCCAAGGTCCTGGCCAAAGCCGGGCTCACCGTTGGCGACATCGACATCTTCGAGATCAACGAGGCGTTCGCCTCGGTGGTGTGCTCGTGGCAGAAGACCCACGACATCGACGGGGACAAGGTGAATGTGAACGGCGGCGCCATCGCCCTCGGTCATCCGGTGGGCGCCACCGGGAGTCGGCTCATCACGACCGCCCTCCACGAGCTCGAGCGCCGAGACGCCACGTTGGCGCTCGTCACCATGTGCTGCGGGGGAGGACTCGCCACGGCCTCGATCCTGGAGCGACTCTGAGCCGTCTCGGGGTGCACGACTCCGAGCACGTTCCCGGGCCGCGGCAGATGGGCCTGGCCCCGCCGCTCCAAGAGGTACCCCTTCCGGCGCCGAACGTGGGTGCCCTCCTGGCCCGCAATGCCGAGGAGCACGGTCACCGGCCGGCGCTGCGCTTCGGCGACCGGATCTGGACTCACGCAGAGCTTCTCCAGGAGGCAGAGCGCGTGGCGGCGTTGTTGCGAGAGCGTCTCGATCCCCGTCGCCCGCCGCACGTCGGCGTCCTGATGGACAACACGCCTGACTACGTCTTCCTCCTGTGCGGCACGTCGTTGGCCGGTGCCGCCGTCGTGGGCGTCAACCGGACCCGGCGCGACGAGCACCTTGCCGGCGACATCACCCACACCGACGTCCAGCTGCTCGTGACCGAGCCCCACTACGAGGCGCTGCTGCGCCCGGTGCTGGGCGGGCTCGACCTGCCCGGTGGCGTGCTCGTCTCCCGGCGCTTCTCCCGCGGCGACGATCCGGTGGCTTCGACCGCGGCCCCGGCGATGGGCGAGGACTTCGAGGAGGCCGTCGGTGCCGCGGAGCTCAGGGCAGGACCGGCAGCACCGGCGTGGGCCGAAGACGTCGACGCCCTGTGGGTGCTGCTGTTCACCTCGGGGACGTCCGCCTCGCCCAAGGCCGTCCGTTGCACCCAGCGACGCTTGCTCACCACCGGCAATCGCATGGCCATGATGCTCGGCATCGGCCCCGACGACGTCGGCTATGCGGCGATGCCCCTGTTCCACGCCAACTCGCTCATGGGAGGCCTGGCACCGGCCCTCGTCGCCGGGGCGTCACTCTCGCTGGGGCGTCGCTTCAGTGCCTCGGGTTTCCTCGACGACGTGCGCCGTTACGGCGCCACCTGGTTCAACTACACCGGCAAGGTGCTCGCCCATCTCCTCGCCACAGCGCAACGGGACGACGACGCCGACAACCCGCTGCGCATCGCCTTCGGCAACGAGGGCACGCCGAACGTGGTCGCCGCTGCGTCCAGGCGCTTCGGCATCGAGATCGTCGACGTGTTCGGCTCGACCGAAGGGTCGATCACCTTCGATCGCTCCGGCGGCCCGCCGCCGGGTTCGGTCGGACGGCTCCGCACCGGGACCGTGATCGTGGATGCCGAGGGACAGGAGATGGCGAGAGCCACCTTCGACGGGGAGGGGCGCCTCGTCAATCCCGAGGCGTGCGTCGGAGAAGTGGTGAACACCCTCGGGGTGGGACCCTTTGAGGGCTACTACGAAAACGACGAGGCCATGCGCGGCGCCACTCGGAACGGCTGGTACTGGAGCGGCGACCTCGCCTACGCCGACGACGAGGGATGGGTGTACTTCGCCGGCCGGACGTCCGACTGGCTGCGGGTGGACGGCGAGAACTTCCCGGCGGCTCCCGTCGAGGCCATCATGAGCCGCCACCCTGACGTCGTGGTCGCCGCCGTGTACGGGGTCCCCGACCCCCTCTCGGGTGACCAGGTGATGACGGCGCTCGTCCTGCACGACGAGGCCACCTTCGAAATCGAGGGGTTCGCCGCCTGGCTCGACGCCCAGCCAGACCTGAGCCCGAGATGGCAGCCTCGCTATGTCCGGGTGTCCCGGGCCCTTCCCCTCACCGCCACCAACAAGGTGCTGGTCCGGGAGCTGGTCCAGCAGAATCTCCACGCCGATCGGGTGGGGGGCGACGACATCTACGTGCGGCGGCGCGGTGCCGCCGCCTTCCGGCTCTTTTCGGCCGACGACGAAACCGACCTGCGCCGGGCCTTCGAGGAGAACGGACGCCTCCGACTGTGGGACCTCTAAGGTCGAAGCCGGTGAGCACATCGGTGCCGGGACTCGCCCCCGCTCCCCACCATGACGCGAGCCCCTCGGCCAGCCAAGGCGGGTCCCCGTCGGCGCCGGCGGTGCTGCTGCGCCGAGTCTCCAAGAGCTTCGGGCCCCGCCACGCCCGGGTGGCGGCCGTCGAGGACGTGACCTTGTCGGTCGAGCCCGGGCAGTTCGTGACCCTCATCGGCCCGAGCGGCTGCGGCAAGACCACGTTGCTTCGCATCGTGGCGGGGCTGCTCGACCCTGATGGAGGCGAGTTGTCGGTCTTCGGGAGCTCGGTCGCCCGGGCTGTGGAGGCCAAGGGCATCGGCTTCGTGCCCCAGTCACCCGCCCTCCTGCCGTGGCGGACGGTGCTCGACAACGTGCGGCTCCCCCTGCAGGTCAACGAGAAGGCACATCTCGCCGACGGCCGGGTATGGCGCGCCCCGGTCGAAGTGCTCGAGTCCTTCGGCCTGGGGAACGTGCTCGAGCGTCGTCCGGCCGAGCTGTCCGGCGGCATGCAGCAGCGCGTGGCCATCGCCCGGGCCTTCGTCTTCGACCCTCCCGTCCTGCTCATGGACGAACCGTTCGCCGCGGTCGACGAGCTGACCCGTGAAGTCCTGCGCCACGAGCTTCTGTCGGTGTGGCAGGGGAGCCGTAAGACGGTGCTGTTCGTCACGCACTCCATCGCCGAGGCCATAGCCCTTTCCGACGTCGTCACCATCATGTCCCCCCACCCCGGCCGTGTGCAGAAGCTGGTGCCGATCGGTTTGCCACGGCCACGCGGTGATCTCGTCGAGACCACCGCCGACTTCCACGAGCTGGAGCGCCAGATCCGGATGGAGATCCGACAGAGTTGGAAGCCCGGAGGATGAGCGAGCAACCCGAGCAGGCAGGGCCGAAGCGGGCCCGGCCGAAGTGGGGATGGCTGAAGTGGGCCCGGCCGGGCGTGTGGATGCCGCCGCTCGTCGCCTTCGCCGTCCTGGTGGGCGCCTGGCAGCTGTACGCCCTGCACAACCCCACCGTGATCCCGAAGATCCAGCAGATCTTCTCGGAGCTCGCCGACAGGCCCTACTTCTTCTTCCGCAACGCCCTCACGACGATCCAGGAGGCGGTGGTGGGCGCCGTCTTCGGGATGGGGATCGCCTTCCTTCTCGCCGTGCTCATGTCGTTCGTGCGAATCGTGGAACGGGCGGTGCTTCCGCTGGCGGTGATCTTGAACGTCACCCCGGTCATCGCCGTCGCCCCCGCCCTGGTGGTCGCTTTCGGATTCGGCATGACCCCCAAGTACGTCATCACCGCCGTGGTGGTGTTCTTCCCCTTCCTGATCAACGCGCTCATCGGCCTGCGATCGATCGACCCCTTGTCCCTCGACGTGCTCACGACCCTTCACGCTTCGCGCGCCGAGGTGCTGTGGCGCCTGCGGCTTCCGAGCAGCTTGCCCTTCCTGTTTGCCGGCGCCCGCATCTGCATGCCTTTGAGCGTGATCGGGGCGGTGGTGGCGGAGTTCGTGGCTGCCGGCAGCACCAACGGGTTGGGCACGCTCATCGTCACCGCCGCCTCCCTCGGCGACTTGAAGACGATCTACGCGGCCGTGGCGGTCCTCGCCGTGACCGGCATCGCCTTCTTCCTGGTGGTGGTGATCCTGCAGGCCAAGCTCCTCACCTGGCACAGCTCGGCGGTGACCACGGCGAACGGTTGACGGGTTGCTCCCCGGCGCCCGTTGGTGCCTGACCGGGCGGAGAGGCCATGCTCTCGGGCCGAGCCCGAGCCAGCCAGAGCCAGGAGAGACGTGAGCCGACGAGCGAAGATGCGGAAGCTGGGTCTGGCGGTGGCGCCGCTGTCGCTCCTGACGTGCGTGTTGGGCGCCTGCTCCTCGGCCGGGACCACCGGGTCGCCGGCGTCGGCGCGCACGAGTGGTGCACTGGTCGGCCAGGCGGAGTGCAACGCCAACCGCTCGGCGGGCCCCATCACCTTCGTGTCGCCTTTCGGCTTCGACGCCTCGGCCGGCATCATTGACGTCTTCGCCGCCCAGTCCCTCGGTTACTTCAAGGATCTGTGCCTCACCACCAGCTTCGTCACCAACGCCCAGGACGCCACGACCTTGGTGTCGGCGGGGACGGCCACCACCACGGCAGTGGGCTCCGCCGCTGACTTCATGGTGGCGGCCGCCAACGGGGCCAACGTCACGGCGGTGGCCACCTACGGCGACGTCTCCGACTACTGCATCATCACCCAGGCACAGTTCATGAGTCTCCGCGGGCTCGAGGGCCACACCCTCGGGTACCACTTCGCCCCGGAAGCACCGGACCTGGAGATGCTCGTTGCCGCCGGCGCCGATTTGAGCAAGATCCAGTTGGTGAACACCCCCGACTACGACCCCAACCAGGTGGTACAGGGCCATCTCGACTCGGTGGGCTGCTACCAGTCGAACGAGCCGCTGACGCTCAAAGCGGAGGGCGCCAAATTCAACGAGTTCACCCCGTCGCAGTTCGGCGTGTCGGGCACCTACAACGTGGAGTTCTTCAACGACAAGTTCCTGGCCGCCCACTACGGCGCGGCCAAGGACTGGATGCGGGCCGACCTCCACGCCTTCGCCTACTGCGAAGCCCACCAGGCCCAGTGCATCTCGATCGAGCAGCGTGCGGCACAGGGGGCCGGTGCCGAGTTCGTCGTGAGCCATGAGCAGCAGGTGTGGGCACTGGAAGCGGCGCTGTCGAAGAACCACACCCTGCCCGGACAAGGCATCGGGGTGGAATCCCAAGCGGAATGGCAGCCGGAGGTCAACGAGGTCCAGCGGTTCAAGCTGGCAACGAACCTCCCTGCCCTGTCGAGCGTGGAGAACACGACCATGGTGGCATCGCTCTATAGCGGCAGAGATCTCATCTGGCCCTGAGGGGCGCCGCCATGATGGAGGGCTTGCACCTGCGTTCCGTGCGCGATTGGGAACGCCACTTGGGCCGTCACGAGACCCCCGAAGACGTGCACCGGGATTTGTATCCGGGATCGATCCCCGAGGTCGCCCACGCCGTCGCCCGACGCTTCCCGCACCGGGAGGCGGTCAGCGTCGGCGGGGACTCGCTCACCTTCGGTCAGCTCGACGACGCCAGTCGTCGCATGGCGCGCTGGCTGGTCGAGCGGGGCGTCGCCCCGGGTGGACGCGTGGTGCTCGCCGCCGGGAATTCGCTCGGCTACATCGTCGCCTATCTCGCCGTGCTGCACAGCGGTGCGGCCGTGGCGCTCGTGAACCCCATGCTCACGGCCAAGGAGCTCGGCGACGTGGTCGACGACGCCGGGCCCGTGGCGGCCATCGCCGACGAACGGCGCGCCGACCAGCTCGGCGACCTCGGCGTGCGCCACGTCCTCGGCCTCGACGCTGCTGGAGCCACTGGCTGGCCCGAGTTCGTCTCCCGCTGGGCGCCCGTCGAGCCGCAGCCCCTCTCGCCCGACACGGTCGCCCATTTGGCCTTCACGTCCGGGACCACCGGCCGCCCCAAGCCCACCCCGCTCACCCACCGAAATGTGGTGACAACGGTGTCGGCGGTGCTCCGGGCGTGGCGCTTCACGGAGGACGACACCGTGGCGCACGCCCTGCCTCTCCAGCACGCCCACGGGCTGAGCGGCGTGCTCGCCGTGCTGCTCCAAGGATGTCGCGGGGTGTTCCTCCCCGCCTTCGACCCCGATGCCCTGGCCCAAGTCGTCGACGCCGAGAAGGCCACTGTGCTCTTCGGGGTCCCCACCGTCTACGACCGCATGCTCCAGGCCGGGGCGTGGGAGCGCCACCGTTCCGACAACCTGCGCTTGGCCACCTGCGGATCAGCCCCGCTGGCGCCGGCTCTCGGAGCGGCGGTGGCCGAGCGCATCGGCATGCCGCTGCTCGAGCGGTGCGGAGCGACCGAAGTGGGCTTCGTGCTCTCCAACCCCTACGCCGGTGAGCGCCGGTTGGGAACCGTCGGCTTTGCGCTCCCGGGCGCCGAGGTGGCGATCGTCGACGACAACGGCGAGGAGCTCGGCGACGGCACCGTGGGCGAAGTGGCGTGCCGAGGCCCGTCGGTGTTCGGCGGCTACGCGGGCCGAAGCGATCCTGAGCGAGCGGCGTGGTTCGGCGACTGGTTCCGCACCGGGGACCTCGGCGTGGTGGACCCGGCCGACGGCTACGTGTCGATCGTCGGCCGTTCCAAGGAGCTCATCATCAGCGGCGGGCTCAACGTCTATCCGAGGGAGGTGGAGCTGGCGCTGGAAGCGCTGCCCGAAGTGGCCGAAGCGGCCGTGGCGGGGGTGCCGTCGGCGCATTGGGGAGAGGAGGTGCGCGCCTTCGTGGTGCCGGTGCCGGGAGCGACGCTCGATCCCAAAGCCCTCGACCGCGCCCTCGCCGGCGCCCTCGCCGCCTACAAGCGCCCCAAGAGCTACCGCGTCGTCGATCGTCTTCCCCGCAACGCCATGGGCAAGGTGGTCCGGCATCTGCTGACCGCCGAGACCGAGCCCCCGGCCTAAGCGTGCAGCGCCGCTCGCAGGACGAACTTCTTCACCTTGCCCGAGGGTGTGCGCGGCAGCTCGTCCACCACACGGATTTCCTCGGGCCACTTCTGACGGGCCAACCCGGCCCCCTCCAGGTGGGCACGCATGGTCGCCAGGTCCGCCGGGGCCGACCCGGGGCTCGGCCGGATGAAGGCGCAGACGTGTTCACCGAGACGGGCATCGGGGGCCGCCACCACGGCTGCCTCGGCTACGCCGGGGATGCGCAGCAGGACCTCCTCGACCTCGAGCGCGCTGATGTTCTCCCCGCCGCGGATGATGATGTCCTTCTTGCGGTCGACGATGGTGAGGTAGCCGTCCTCGTCGAGGATCCCGATGTCGCCGCTTTCGTACCAGCCGTCGGCGTCGAAGGCCGAGGCCGTGAGGGCGGGATCGGTGTAACCGACGCAGCAGTCGGGACCGCGGCTCGTGATCTCCCCGCGTTCGGAGGCGCCCACCTGCCGCCCGTCTTCGTCGACGAGGCGGAGCTCCACTCCGAGCAGCGGGTGCCCATCGGTGTAGTGACGCTTGACGGCGGGCTCCTCGTGGCGGCTTCCCGAGGTCGACGGGTGCTCGGTCGAGCCGTAGGACCGCACGGCGGAGATCCCGAGGGACTGCATGCGCTCGGTCACCGCCGACGGCACCGGCGAGCCGCCCAGGCCGATCCTGCTCATGAGCTTGAGGTGCTCCGGTCTCAGGTCGGGGTGGTCGAGAAGGCTCGTGAGGAAGTAGGTGGCGCCGCTCCCCGCCGCCAACCCGTCCTCCAACATGGCCGCCAGCACCGCACCGGGATCCCACACGTCGATGAGGTTGATGGGGTCGCCCCGCCACACCGGCACGAGCAGACCGCTCAGCATGCCGATGGCGTGGCCCACCGGGGCGCCCACCAGAAGCGGTGGGTTCCCCACCTGCATGCCGCCCAGCTGGCGGACCTCGAAGCCGATGGTGCGGTGCGAGTGCACCACCCCTTTGGGATCGGCGGTCGTGCCCGACGTGTAGGCGATCAACGCCGGCGCCGAGGGGTCGAGGGCGGCCGGTTCGGAGCGCGGCGCGGCGTCGAGCAGCGAGTCGAAGGGCACCGCCCAGCCCGGCACCCCGTTGTCGCCCACCACGGCCACGAGCTCCAGGGCCGGGGCATCACCACGGATCGCCTCCAGCGTGGCCAGGTAGTCCTGGTGGCCGAAGTGGTCGGCGGTGACGAGGGCCCGCACGCCGGTGCGCCGGAGGATGTAGTCGACCTCCTTGGCCCCGTAGAAGTGCACGATCGGGGTCACCACGGCACCGAGCAGCGCGGCCGCCCAGAAGGTGACGGCCGCTTCCACCCAGTTGGGAAGCTGGAAGGCCACCACGTCACCGGCTCCGATGCCCCGGGCCTCCAAGGCGCCGGCCAGGTGCTGGGCGGCGCCGAGCACGTCGGCGAAGGTCCCGCTCCACGGCCGCCGCTCAGAACGCATCTTGACCCCGAGACCGGGACGTCTGCCGATCAGGCCGACGAGCATTTGGCCGAGCGTCTCGTCCCGCCAGAAACCCTGCTTGACGTAGTGCCGCGCCAGCGCGGCCGGTACCGTCCGCAGACCCCAGTCGGTGTGCATGTCGGGCGGCACCGGCAGATCTTCGCATCCGACACCGGTAACGCCGGTATCCGACAACCGGCGAGAGGATGGCACGAGTGGCGCCACAATCGGGAACGAGGCTCTTCACCGTGGGCCATGGCACCCTGTCGTCGGACGAGCTTGCCGCCCTTCTCGAGGGGGCGGGCGTCGAGTCGCTCGTGGACGTCCGCACCGCCCCGGGCAGCAGGCGCCACCCGCAGTTCGCCCGCGCCGAGATGGAGCGTTGGGTCCCGGCCGCCGCCGTCGCCTATCGCTGGGAGCGGGCCCTCGGTGGGTTTCGCCGTCCGTCGCCCGATTCACCCAACACGTCCCTGCGCCACGCCGGTTTCCGGGGGTACGCCGACTACATGGGCACCCCAGAGTTCACCGGGGCCTTGGACAGCGTGCTTCAGGAGGCCGGCCGGCGACCTTTGACGGTCATGTGCGCCGAATCCCTGTGGTGGCGGTGCCACCGGCGCCTCATCTCCGATGCGGCGGTGCTCTTAGGAGGTGTCGATGTCGTCCATCTCGGCCACGACGGGCGCCTGACCCCGCACCGCATCACCGAGGGTGCGCGGGTGGAGGGCGGGCATCTCGTGTACGACGGCTGCCAGCCGCCCCTGTCGACCTGATTGCCGCCAGCTGCCTTCTTCCGCCGGCCCCTCGAGGGGTCACTGGCGAGAAGCAGCGATGGTGGTGGGGCCGGCGCCGGGTGGCGGGACGAGCCCCCCCGTCTCCAGCGCCAGCTGCGCCTGAAGGACAGGCGTGAGCCAGCGCGCGTAGGTCGAGGTGATGTGGTTGTCGTCTCGGTAGACGAGCATGTTCTCGACCAGAGAGTCGCACAACCCCGCCGAGCAGAACCACGGCCTTGTGTCAATGTATGCCGCTCCGGCGACGGTGGCGGCCTGGGCCTCGGCGTAGATTCCGACGGGGTTGGAGGCGGGTGGCGCCTCGGGGATGAGACAGCGGGTGGCCGCCGAGAGGTGAGCGGACAGGCAATCGGGCACCGACCGGGGCGGGTAGGGGTCATCACCGAGGACCACCACCCGGGCGCCGGTCGACTCGAGCGTGCTGATCATCTGGTTCAAGCCGTTCATCCAGGCGGGCCCGTCCACGAGGACGTGGTCGTTCGACACCCCGTACTCGCGGGAGAAGCCGAGCACCACGACAGCCGGTTGCAGGTTCTCGATGCGCGTCACCTCGGCGTTGCGCCATGTGGTGCACTGCGTGTACCACTCGTCGAGGTCGGGGCTGAACACCGGGGTGTCTATGGGCGGGCACGTGGCCTTGGCCGCGGCGACGAGGTGGAAGTCGTCGGCGATGGCGATGTTCTGGAAAGCCGGGAACCACTGCAGGGCGTGCGAGTCCCCGAACAGGACGATGGAACGTGACGAATTGGTCTCGCCGTAGTTGCACGAGTGGACGGCGGTGGCGGTGAAGGAGTCGAAGCAGCCGTCGTAGAAGGGCGGCGCCTCGTCCTGGTACGCCTTCCACAACGAGGGCTGCAGGTTGGCGGGCACTCGGGTCTCGGTCGAGGACTGCGCCACGACCTGCTGTACCTGGGCCGTGATGGAGGCCGCCGTCTGAGCCAGGTCGGCTGTGCCCGACGGCCCCGACCCGGAGGCGGGAGCCTGCAGGGCGGTGCGAGCCACGTGGCCGGTCCCGAGCACCTTGGGGAAGGCGGTCCCGGCCAGGAACAGGCTCGCCACGACCAGGGCGCTCGACGCCGCCACCAGCGAAAGCCCGCCCCGGGGCCGTCCCAGCCAGATCGCCTGGCGCAGCGGCTCCTCCACCACCAAGGTGGTGGCCACGGCGGCGGCCAGGCTGAGGCCGACGGCCGCCAGGCGTCCGTCGAGGGGCAAGGCATGGCCGACCACGGCGGGGGCGAGGACCACGAAGGGCCAGTGCCAGAGGTACCAGGTGTAGGAGATCCTCCCTCCTCCCTGGAACGGTGACAGGCCGAGAAGGCCGGACGCGTTGAGCGACGGTCTGGGTCGCCGGCTGTGGCGGGGTTGCTTGGGCGGACGGCATCCCGCCGCCACCAGGGCGACCGCCCCACCCACGGGGAGCAGGGCGGCGGTGCCCGGGAAGGGCGTGGTGGGGGACAGGCCCACCACCGCCCACACGATGGCGGCCAGACCCGCCCAGCCCAGCAGGGCGGCCAGGGTGCCCGGCAGCCGGCGCAGCTCGGGAACGGCCAGGGCGACGAGCCCACCGGCGGCTAGCTCCCACGCCCGGGTGGGCAGCGAGTAGAAGGCCCACGGTTCGTTGGTGCCTGTCAGCCACAACGACACCACGAACGACGAAGACGCCACGATGGCCAGGGCCACTCCGGCGGACACGCGAGTGGAACGACGGTGTCGCCAGGCCAAGGCGGCCACGCACAGAAGCGCAGGCCACACCAAGTAGAACTGCTCCTCCACGCCGAGCGACCAGAAGTGCAGGAAGGGCGACGGGGCGTTGCCCGCGTTCAGATAGTTGGTGGCGCCGAAGGCGAATCGGTAGTTGGCGACGTACAGGGCCGAGGCGACGCCGTCCCGGAGGACGGTCGCCGCCCGCACCGGGGACAGCACGGGGATGGACACGGCCAGGGTGGCGGCGATCACCAGGACCGCTGAGGGGAGCAGGCGCCGGGCCCGGCGGGCGTAGAAGCCGGCGAACGACAACGCTCCCCGGCGGGCCACCTCGTCGTGGATGAGGCCGGTGATGAGGAAGCCGGAGATGACGAAGAAGACGTCGACCCCGACGTATCCCCCGCTCACGTGGGGGATCCCGGCGTGATAGGCGACCACGGCCAGGATGGCGACCGCCCGCAGCCCCTGGATGTCCCGCCTGAAGCTCGCGCCGCGCCCAGTGGCGGACTTGGCGTGCTCAGGGGCCATGCACCATGGTGACGGGCTGTCAAGCGCAATTGGCGGATCGTTGCGCACCCTCCATCACGCAACGGCCATGCCAAGTGGCCGGATGTCCGAGCCGGGCTGGGTCCACCTGCCTCGCCAGGAGGTCAGCGAGCCGGGGGGCAGGAACGTGTTGTCGTGCAGGGCCTGCCTCGGGCCGGGTGATCAGGTCCTCGGTCGACGGAGTTTGGCCGTACCGCCGCAATATCAACCAGACGGTTGACAGTGAGGGGTTGGGAGGGTTACTCTCAACCATATGGTTGACGATGTGGCCATGGACGGCGTCTTCCACGCGCTGGCCAGCGGGGCTAGAAGGGACATGGTCGCCCGTCTGGCCGATGGGCCGCTCACGGTCGGCCAATTGGCCGCCCCCCTGGACATGTCGCTCGCCGCCGCCGCCAAGCACGTGCAGGTGCTCGAGCGGGCCGGGGTGATCAGCCGGACCATCGACGGCCGCCGCCACATCTGCCGTTTGGTGCCGGGCCCTCTCGCATCGGCGCAGGAGTGGCTCGAGTTCTACCGGCGCCACTGGAGCGAGCGCCTCGACGCCCTCGAACAGCTGTTGGCCGAGGACTTCGCCGAACCCGGTGCCGAACCCGGTGCTGAACCCGCTACCGCCGTCCAACCGACACCAGCCAAGGAGCAGTGATGCACGTGACGACAGCCCCATCCGCCGTCCATCTGGAGCGCACCATTCCGGCGCCGCCCGAACGGGTCTACCGGGCCTGGCTCGATCCGGAGCTGGTGGCGCGCTGGATGAACCCCGGCGTGTTCAGCGTGAGCCGGGTCGAGGTGGACGAGACAGTGGGTGGCCACTACCGCGTCTGGCACGCCGAATCCGGCAACGAGCTCGGCGGCTTCGACGCGCAGATCGTCGAGCTCGTGCCAAACCGCCGTCTGGTGTTCCGCTGGGGCTTTGTCGGCCCGGAGCGCCGCGACGGCCCCGCCTACGACTCGATGCTCACTGTCAGCTTCGACGAGGCGGCGGACGGAGCGACGGCGCTCACCCTGGTGCACGAGCGCCTGGACGACCTCGCCGCCGCCATGCCCGAAGCAGCGGCCCAAGTCCGTGCCGGATGGAGCGACGTGCTCGGGAAATTGGCCGACACGTTGGCGAGCTGACGGGTCCCCTTCGTTCGGGACCGGCCGGGCGGCCGGCGCCCGGCGACTACGCCGGAACCCGGTACCGCAGGCGCCGAAGGACCCGCGTCGGGCCCTCGGTCCGGAGTCCGAGCTGACGGGCGTCCGACAGCTTGAGCATGCCCGAGAGCACCCCGAGGACGGTGGGCCCGTCGCCTGTCAGCACGAGGTCGGGATCGGGTGCGGTGCCGAGATGGGTGGTGATCTCACCGCCGGACAGCTCGATCACGGCGGGCTGGTCCCCGGTGCGCACCTCGATGGTGGCGGCCGGGCCGTCGGGCTCGCTATCGCGCAGGAACTCCGACACCGGGAAGGCGAGCCAGTGGCTTCGGAACGCTTCGTCGCCGCTCGGCTCCGGCATGAACCTCGCCCCCCACCGTCCGAGGGCCCGCAGCACCGGCTCGAGGTCCCGGCCGGCGTCGGTCAGGTGGTAGAGCGTCGTCGCCACCGGGGGGGCAGCGGCCTCGCGGCGCACGAGCCCCTGCTCCTCCAGCTCCTTGAGCCTCTCGCTGAGCAGGTTGGTGGCGATCCCGGGCAGGCCGTGGCTGAGGTCGGTGTAGCGGCACCCACCCTGGAGGAGAAGCTCCCGGATGATGAGCAACGTCCAGCGATCGCCGATCGCATCGAGCGCCTTGGCCACCGCGCAGTACTGACCGTAGGACCGCACACCTTCACGCTACCGCGTCCACGCTTGAGTTTCAACAGTTTTCGCTTGACTTTCTAAACCACCGCGGGGTAGAACCGCGGGTATGCGCTCGAAGCCCATGGTCCTGGCGGCCCTTCTCCTGGCGTCGTTTCTCATCAACCTGGACACCACCATCGTGAACGTGGCGCTTCCGACGCTGGTGCGGGAGCTGCACGCCACGACCACCCAGCTGCAGTGGGTCGTCGACGCCTACAACCTGGTGTTCGCCGCCCTGCTCCTCACCGCCGGGAGCCTGTCGGACCGGCTCGGGCGCAAGGGCATGCTGCTCGCCGGCCTAGCCGTGTTCGGGCTTTCGAGCCTGGCCGGCGCCTTCACCACCACACCGTCCGCCCTCATCGCCGCCCGGGCCGTGATGGGGCTCGGGGCGGCCATGACCTTCCCGGCCACGCTGTCGACGATCGCCAACGTCTTCACCGAGCGCCGCGAGCGGGCGCTTTCGATCGGGCTGTGGGGGGCGAGCGCCGGTGTGGCCGTCGCCGTGGGGCCCATCGTGGGGGGACTGCTCCTCGAGCACTTCTCGTGGACGAGCATCTTCGTGCTCATGACGCCCGTGGCCGCGGTGGGGGCGTTGCTGGTGGCACTGAGCGTCCCGAGCTCCAAGGACCCGGCTTCGCCCCGGATCGACCTTCCCGGCTTCGCCATGTCCACCGGCGCCATGGCCGCCGTGGTCTACACGATCATCCAGGCGCCGGAGGTGGGCTGGTCCAGCGGGAGGAGCCTCGTCGGCTTCGCCGCCGCCGTTGTCCTGTTCGCACTGTTCATCGGATGGGAGCGCCGGGTGCCGACGCCCATGCTCGACGTGCGGCTGTTCCGCAACATGCGCTTCACGGCGGCGAGCGGCTCGGTCACGATCGCCTTCTTCACCCTGTTCGGCTTCATCTTCCTCATGACGCAGTACTTCCAGTTCATCCAGGGCTTCAGTCCCCTGTCGACGGGCGTGCACCTGCTTCCGGTGGCGTTGTCGGTGGCGGTGAGCTCGGTCATCGGGACACGCCTGGCCGTGCGGGCCGGGACGAAGCTCGTCGTCACCATGGGGCTCCTGGCCATTGCCGCCTTCTACGTGTGGGTGGCGAGCGTGATCACCGCCCACACCAGCTACGGGGTCATCGCCGCCCAGATGGTGCTGTACGGCTTCGGCATGGGCTTCACCTCGGCGCCGGCCACCGAGTCGATCATGGGCGCGGTCTCGATCCACAAAGCCGGAGTGGGCTCGGCCGTGAACGACTCCACCCGCCTTCTCGGCGGCACCCTGGGCGTAGCCGTCATCGGCAGCGTGTACGCCTCGCTCTACGGCTCGAAGCTCACGGCGGGGCTGCCCGCTCACCTTCCCTCGGCGCTGGCGCACATCGCCCATCAGTCGGTCGGCGCCGCCATCGTTGTGTCGAACCGGTTGTCCGCCGGCGGGCTGGGTCACGCCGGCGCCGTCGTGCACCAGGCCGCCTTCAGCGCCTTCCTGCACGGCATCAGCGTGGGCTGTCTCGTGGCCGGCGGCGTGGCCGTCGTGGGAGCGCTCATCGCCGCCGCCTTCCTCCCCGCTCAGCCCCCGACGGTGGCCGCGCCCGAGGCCGCCGATGTGCTCGAGCAGGCGCGCCGATTGGCAGTGGATGCACCACGGCTCTCGCTCGAGCCGGTGCCGATCGGTCAGGCCGGGGGTCGCTGACTGGCGGATTCCGCCGTCCGCACGAGCGCCGAGGGCGCGAGCAACGTTCAGCCGGTCCGAAGGAGTGGGCCGGGGCGCGACCGTGTGTCGGGTCCCGGCGTCGCTTCCAGCCAGGCCTGTCCCGGCGCCCGCCGCCGCCACGCCGACCCCTAGCGTTGGGACCGTGCCGCGAACCATGCCGCGTCGCCAGATCGACCAGAAAGTGGCGATCGCCGTCGTCTACGTGGCCTCGTTGTTCATGGCAATCATGGACACGACGATCGTGAACGTGGCCCTCCCGACGCTGGGACGCGACTTCCACGTCCGTTCCACCGCCGTCGACTCTGTGGTCATCGGATTTCTCGTGAGCCTGGCCGTGTTCATGCCCACCTCGAGCTGGTTGGGTGACCGCTTGGGTCCCCGGCGGGTGCTCCTCGGATCGATCGTCATCTTCGCCGGCGCCTCTGCGTTGTGCGGCTTAGCGACGAACTTGGGTGAGCTCACGGTGTTCCGGGTGCTCCAGGGCGTCGGCGGCGGGCTCATGACGCCGGTGGGGATGACGATGCTGTGGCGAGCCTTCCCGCCGGCGGAGCGGATCCGCGCCTCGGCCGTGCTCGTCTTGCCCACGGCGCTGGCGCCGGCGCTCGGTCCGGTGCTGGGCGGGCTGTTCGTGACCGATGTCAGCTGGCGGTGGGTGTTCTACGTGAACGTCCCCATCGGGCTGCTGGCGTTCACCTTCGGGCTGCGGTTCCTCAGGGAGCAGGAGCGTCAGGACGCCGGGTCGTTCGATCTGGCCGGCTTCGTGCTGTCAGGGGCCGGACTCGGCATCCTCATGTACGGGCTGTCGGAGGGACCGGTGAAAGGGTGGCACTCGCCTGACGTCATCGTCACGGCAGCGGCGGGCGCCGTCATGTTGTCGGGGCTCGTCGTCTTCGAGCTGCGCAAGGCCCAGCCCCTCATCGCCCTGCGGCTGCTCGCCGACCGCCTCTTCCGCTCGACCAATGCCGTGATGTTCCTGGGGGCGGCAGGCTTTCTCGGTGTGCTCTATCTGGTGGCGCTCTTCTACCAGTTCGGCCTGGGCCTGACCGCGCTGCAGTCGGGACTGAGCACGTTCCCCGAGGCGCTCGGGGTCATGGGCGGGGCACAGGTGGTGACGCGCATGCTCTATCCGAACCTCGGTCCCCGCCGCATCATGATCGGCGGGCTGGTCGGCATCGCCGCCGGCATGGCGGCCATGGTCCTCGTGGGGGACCACACCAACTTGTGGGTGCCGCGGTTGCTGCTGTTCGAGATGGGGGTGTCGATGGCCGGGGTGTTCATGCCGACCCAAGCCGCCGCCTTCGCCACCATCAGCACCGCCGAGATGGGCAGAGCGTCCACCCTCTTCAACGTGCAGCGCCAGGTTGGCGGCGCCGTCGGTGTCGCCGTGCTCACCACTGTGCTGTCGGCGGTGGAGGTCACCGCCGCCACCGTGGGGCATCCGTCGGCCCACTTGAGCGGTTATCACGCCGCCTTCCTGGCGGCGGCGGGATTCGCGCTGCTCGCCATCATCCCGGCCGCCATGGTGAACGACGAGGACGCGGCGAGCACGATCGTGAAGCGCGCCCGCCGCCGCCGGCCAGCGTCGGCGCCCGCTTCGCCGAAGGACGTGACCCCGGCCGAGGTGCCTGCCTGACGCGTTGCCCGGGTGCATCGAGATGCCCGGCTAGGTTGGCCAGCGGAACAAGAAGAAGGCGAAGAAGAAGGAGACGCCATGACGCTGCAAGTGGTCGGCGCCGGCGCGGGACGGACCGGGACCATGTCGCTCAAAGCGGGCCTCGAGCTGCTCCTCGGCCGGCCCTGCTACCACATGCTCGAGGTGTTCTCCCATCCTGAACATGTGGGCATGTGGCGGGCCGCCGCCGAGGGCGAGAAGGTCGACTGGCAGGCCATGTTGCAGGACTACGGCGCCACCTCCGACTTCCCGGCGTGTCTGTTCTGGTCGGAGATCCTCGAGGCCAACCCTGACGCCGTCGTCGTGTTGTCCACGCGCAAGGACGCAGAGACGTGGTGGGACAGCGCCAGCCAGACCATCTTCGCCATCGACGGCTCACAGCTCCCACCGGAGATGAAGGAGTGGTTCGACATGTGGCGGACGGTGGCGACGGCGCGCTTCACCCCGGACTGGACCGACAAGGACGCGTCCATCGCCGCCTACGAGCGCCACAACGCCGACGTCCGGGCCTCGGCGCCGCCCGATCGCCTCGTCGAATGGCAACCCCGTGACGGATGGCAACCGTTGTGCGACGCCCTCGGGGTCGTGACGCCCTCGGAGCCCTTCCCGCATCTCAACAAGCGGGAGGACTTTCCCGGCGCTTCGCCAGACACCACCTTGGCCGACGTCATCGACCATTTCAGTCAGGACCCGCCGGGCCCTCAGAGCTGACGCGGACGCCACCGGGGGCGCACCGGACGCCAGCGCGGCGCCAGCGGGCGCCGCCGCAGGAGAAAGGTCAGCCCGGAGGCTTCGGGGCGGGCGGGACGGTAACAGGCGGGGTGGTGGCCGGCGGGGGTGGGGTGATGAGGGTGGTCACACAACCCTGCAGGGCGGAGACGGTGGCAGCAGCGTCGTTGCTCCCCGCCGACACCGTCTGCGCTTGGGGAAGACCCGGACAGCCGCCCGCTCCCACGATGCCGGCGATGTCGCTCTCGACGTGGCCCAGATCGGTTGCCTCGGTGTTCTGCGCGGCGCCGAGGGCCGAGGTGGTCCGGGCCACGGCGTTGGCGACGTCGGCTCGGTGCGCCACGCCCTGGCTGAGTGTCGCCTGGGCCTGGGCGAAGACCGTCACCTCGTTCGAGGTGTCGAGGTGCTCGTAGAACTGCGTCAACTGGTCGCTCTGTGTCTGCGCTTGGAACTGCGTCAGGTTGGCCACCCGGTCGAGGTTGCTGTTGGAGGTGTAGTCGTAGATGGCCAGCTGCCGCAGTTTGGCCTGAGCCGCGTCGGCAGCCTGCTGGTCGGCGACCACCGTGTTCTCGGCGTCGACAAGCTCTTGGCGCTGGGTCGCCAGGGTGGCCGAGAGGCTCGTCACCTGGGCGACGGCCTGGTCGTAGGCGGTCACGTCGCTCGTCGAGTTGGCCATCATGGTCATGGCCGGGCTCTGTGACGGGGCCTGGACGTTGGCGGCGATGAGCAGGGCGTAGCAGGGGACGCCGTTGTCGGGTGCACACCACGGCGTGGTGTCGACGATGCTCAAGAAGGCAGAAGGCGAGGGAATGTTGCCGGCCACGAGCCACGCATGGATGTTGGCCATGTTGGACTGGAGGATGGTGGCCGCTGTGGCGGCGCAACCGGCCGGCCAGTTGGCGAAGGCGGGGAAGCCGTTCGGCATGGGGGTGGCGGGCAGCTGCGCGCCGGTGTTGTCGGTGAATCGCTTGGTGTTGTACGGGTTGTAACTGTTGCCGTTGTTGGTGGATCCTCCCTCGGCGACTTGCCACAGGTCGAGGGCCGCCACGTTGGCCTGGGTGACCGGCGCGCCCACGGACTGCAACACGCAGATCTCCCACGCCGTGGGCAGAGGGACCCCGAAGGTGATTTGCGGCGTGAAGGTGCTCGCCCCTGAGGAGACGACTCCGGCCAAAGATCCGAGGACGCCGAAGACGAGAACGGCACCCAGCCGCCGGCCGGCCCTCCTCATCGCCGACGGGCTGCTCGGGTTTCTTGTCTAGACGCGTCCTCCTCGAGGCGCTCGAGGCGAGACGGAAGGCCGCGCCGTGGCAGCTCGGCGATCACGGCCAAGGTGTCACTCCCGCTCTCCGAGGCGTCGGCCCCATCGTCGGGGCGATGGCGGTGCAGCCGCTCGGACAGGCGCTTGATGGGACCGGGCGCGGGTTCTTCCCATCCTGTCGCGTCTTTGTGGTCCCGAGCGACGTCCTGGGACACGTTCATCCAGTGCACGAACCGCTCTTCCTCTTTGGCTTCTTCGAGGATGTCGGCTTCGAGCTCGTCGCCTGAGCGCGCCATGGCGGCACATGGAAGGTAAGGCTTAGCTGGCACGGAACTGTCCTCCTTCGAACAGATGTTGAGGAGGTCATCTGTTTTCACGACGGGCTCCCGCACCCCGCACGCCCGGGGGCACCCCGCGGATGACGACACAACGTTAACGCTGGGGCTCGCCCGGATTCCCTAGGCCGAAAGTCCCTTTCCGTGTGATGGAGCCCCGCAATGGTAGTGGCGCCCATCTCCGCCATCGCGGCATGGGCGCCACTCGTCGCCATCGGCGGAGGCCGTTCATACCTTGAGTGGTATCGCCCCAACAGGGAGGCTCGGGGGTGCGACGTGTCGGGCACGAACCCCGCCCGAGACGGCGCCGCGCCGCGGTCACCCGTTGGTCACCACCCTGTCACCAGGACGTTCCACGGTTAACCGGGCGGTAACCGATGCCGCTTCGCTCTGTCGTCGCGCTTGGCTGTGCGGACGGAACCGTTGCTACCGTCGCGGTGGGCGGGCGCCCGGAAAAGGCGCCCGAGGCACAGGAGGCGGATGTGGCCAGGCGGGAGCAGATGTGGGGCGCGCGCCTGTCCCGACGCGACGTGCTGCGCTCGGGTGCGGCGGCGGCCGGCGCCTACGGGGCATGGCGGGTCTTCGGGAGCTCCGGCTCCGGCGGGAACGCCGGACTGCGGTGGACCGAAGGCAGGCAAGAGCTGCGCACGCCGGACTCGCTGCCCGATCCTTCCCGGCCGGCGGGGACACCCGACGATGTGTTGCCCTTCGACCACGTCGTCGTCCTCATGATGGAGAACCACTCCTTCGACAACCTGCTCGGCGATCTCTCCCGCACCCGCCGAGACGTGGTGGGCCAGTTCAGTTACGACACCGGCGCACCGATCTACACGAACCGCGATGCCAAGGGCAACGTGGTGGCGCCTTGGCACATGACGACGACGTGCCAACCGGGCGGCGTGGACCAGAGCTGGAACGTGAGCCACCGGTCCATGTTCTGGTCGTACGGGAACTCACCCGAGACGCAGTACACAGAGGCCTACGACCCGGCCACGTTCGACTACTCGGCGCCGCTTTCGCAGGTGCCGCTCGCCCCGAGGACCATGCAGGGCTTCGTGATCGCCAACGGCGGGACACCGCCCATGGGGTATTGGACGGCGGACGAGCTCCCCTTTACGCACTCCATGGCGCAGGCGTTCACCATCGCCAACTTCTGGTTCTGCTCCACGCCGTGCCAGACCTATCCCAACCGGCGCTTTCTCTACGCCGCTACGGCCTTTGGCGACATCTCCACCGACAACAGCACGATCTTCGACACGAGCACCGTGCCGCCCTCCATCGTGGGCCCACCGCCTAACGGCACCATCTTCGACCGCCTGAGCCAGTACGGCATCCCGTGGCGCAACTACTTCTACGACCTGCCCAACACCGGCATCATCCCCACCACGGTCCAGAAGTACCCGACGCACATCGTCCCGGTAGAGGAGTTCTTCGCCGACTGTGCAGCGGGGACGCTGCCGGCGGTGAGCTTCGTCGACCCCGAATCGGGCGTCCCCGGCGTGGCCGGGAGCGCCATCGCCTCGCTGCCGGTGGTGCAGAACCTGCCCGGTGTCCAGAGCGCCAACAACTTCATCCAGACGATCGACGGCGACGAGGAGTCTCCCGCCGACATGGCGTACGGCGAGGATTTCGTGGCCCGGGTGGTAAACGCCGTGCTGGCCTCGCCGGCCTGGGAACGCACCTTGCTCATCTGGACGTTCGACGAGCATGGCGGCTACGCCGACCACATTCCGCCGCCGGCGGCCATCCCACCCGACCGCATCCTTCCCGAGCTCGCCAAAGGCGACTTCGTGGGTGGCTACGACCTGTACGGACCTCGAGTCCCAGCCGTCGTGGTCTCCGCCTACGCCAAGCCCAGCTCGGTGTCGAACGTCGTCTACGACCACACCTCGGTCCTCGCCACCATCGAGGCCAAGTGGAACCTGCCGGCGTGCACCTATCGCGACGCCAACGCCGCCACCGTGAGCGACTGCCTGCAGACGACGGCCGCACTTCTCGACCCGCCCGTGCTGCCCGCTCCCGCTCCGGCGCTCCCCGGCGGGCTCCAGTGCTCGAGCGCGGTTCCGTCAGGCGTCGCTCCGGCCGCGCCGTAGGCGGCGTCCGCCAGGATCAGGCCTTCTCCAAGAGCCGCAGTTCCTCGTCGCCAAGGTGCAACTGGGCGGCGGCGCAGTTCTCCTCCAGGTGGGCCACGGACGACGTGCCGGGGATGGGGAGCATCACCGGCGAACGGTCGAGCAGCCAGGCCAACGCCACCTGGGCCGGTGTGGCCCCGACGCCACCGGCCACCTGGCGCAGCGGTCCGCCCTCCCGCAGCAGGCGGCCACTGGCGATGGGGAACCAGGGGATGAAGCCGATGCCCTCGGCTTCGCAGTGGCGAAGCACGTCCTCGGCGTGCCGGTCGGCCAGGTTGTAGCGGTTCTGGACGCTCACCATGGGGACGACCTTGCGGGCCGCCTCGATGTCGGACACCGAGACTTCGGAGAGGCCGACCTCGGCCACCTTCCCTTCTCGGCGCAGGTCGGCGAGCAGGCCGAACTGGTCCTCGGCGGGCACGGTCGGGTCGATGCGGTGCAGCTGGAACAGGTCGATGCGCTCCACGCCGAGACGGCGCAGGCTCATCTCACACTCCTGACGCAGATACTCGGGGCGCCCGAGCGGGTGCCACCGGCGCGGCCCCGTGCGCAGCAGCCCGGCCTTGGTGGCGATCACCAACCCGTCGAAGGGATGGAGCGCTTCGAAAAGCAGCTCCTCGGCCACATAGGGGCCGTAGGAGTCGGCCGTGTCGAAGAAGTCGACGCCGAGCGTCACCGCCCGGCGGAGGACATCGACCGCCTGCCCCCGGTCGGCGGGCGGGCCCCACACCCCTTTTCCGGGAAGCTGCATGGTCCCGTAGCCGAGACGGTGCACCTCGAGCGATCCGAGGGCGAACGTCCCGCTGGCGTCGACGGGGCGATCGGTCACGTCGGACCTCCGATCACTGCTTCGACCAGCGCCGGCCCCGGCTCGGCCAGGGCCCGCCCCAGTTGGTCGGCGAACTCCTCGCTGGTGGTGGCCCGCCAGGCGGGGACGCCCATACCCTGGGCCAGGGCGACGAAATCGAGCGCGGGTGGGGCCAGCTGCAGCACCCGGTTGGCGCGCTCGCCGCCGGCTCCGGCGCCGACTCGGCCCAGCTCCATCGCCAAAATGGCGTACGAGCGGTTGGCGTAGACCACGGTGGTCACGTCCAGCCCTTCCCGGGCTTGGGTCCACAGCGATTGCAGCGTGTACATGGCGCTGCCGTCGGCCTCGAGGCTCAGCACCTTGCGATCGGGGCAGGCGACGGCCGCCCCGGTGGCGACCGGCATGCCTTGGCCGATGGCGCCACCGGTCAAGGTGAGCCAGGTGTGCGGGGGGCAGCCGGCGGTGGCGCCGGGGACGAAGATGCCGGCGGTGTTGGCCTCGTCGGAGACCACGGCCCCCTCCGGAAGCAGAGCGCCGATGACGGCCGCCGCTGACTGGGCGTCGAGCGGGCCGCTTGGCACCTCGGGACGCGCCCATTGTTGGCGCGTCACCGACGACGGCGCTCCCAACGCGTCGGCGAGCGCTTCCAATGCCCCGACCACGTCCTCGACCGCCGACGCCAACACATGGACTTCGCATCCATCGGGGACGAGGTCGCTGGGTCTGTCCGGATAGGCGAAGAACGACGCCGGGGCGACCGTGCCGGCGAGCACCAGGTGGCTCGTGCCCTCGAGTTGCATGGCGGTGAGCTCGGCCAGATAGGCGAGGCGCTCCACGACCGGCCGGCCGGCGCCGCGTTCGTGCACGGCCGGGAAGGTCTCGGCCAGCAGCCGGGCACCGGTGGCCTCGGCGACGCGGGCGGCGGCGACAAGCCCGCGCTCGCCCATGGCTGGCCCTCCCAGTAGCAGCACCGAGGGCTCGCCGGTCTGCAGGGTCTTGGCCAGTTGGTCCACCACCTCGACGGGCACCGACGCCGGCGGCGATGCCATGGGGAGTGGTCCGGCAGGCGGCGCCGCCTCGTTCCACGACACATCGGCGGGGACCACGAGCGTGGCAACCCCACCGGGAGCGGTGCGCGCCTGTACCACCGCTTCGGCACCGTCGGCAGGAAGGGCGCGGCCAGAGGTGCTCGAGCGGTACCAGACCGACACCGGCCGGGCCAGGCTGGCGATGTCGCTCTGCAACGGGGCGTCGTACGCCTGGTGGTAGGTGGCGTGATCGCCCACCACGTTCACGACAGGGGTGTGGGCGCGCCGGGCGTTGTGCAGATTGGCGATGCCGTTGGCAAGGCCCGGGCCCAGGTGCAGCAGCGTGGCGGCGGGCCTGCCCGACATGCGCCCATAGCCGTCGGCGGCGCCGGTGGCGACGCCTTCGTACAGCGCCAGCACGGCGCGCATCTCCGGCACCTCGTCGAGGGCGGCCACGAAGTGCATCTCGGAGGTGCCGGGGTTGGTGAAGCACACGTCCACCCCGCAGGAGACGAGCGTGCGGATGAGCGATTGGGCGCCGTTCACGTGTGCAGCTCCACGGCCGTCAGTCGAAGATCTTTCCCGGGTTCAAGATGCCCTGCGGGTCGAAGGCCGACTTGATGCGACGCATGAGGGCGATCTTGACCGGGTCCTCGAGCTCCAGGAAGTAACGCTTCTTGTCCGTTCCCACGCCGTGCTCGCCGGTGATGGCGCCGCCCACGGCCACGCCGGCGGCGAAGATGACGTCGAGGAGCCGTTGGCGGCGGTCGGGATCGGGTTGGAACACCGACAGGTGCACGTTGCCGTCGCCCACGTGCCCGCATCCGGTCACGAGGGACTGGTGCTCCTCGGCGAAGCTGGCCACCCGGGCGAGAAAGCTGGGGATCACGGCCCGAGGCACCACCACGTCCACGATGTCGTCGGCGCCCGAGGCCTTGGCCACGAAGAAGGCTCGTTCGCGCGCCGAGATGAGCTGCGCTCCCGCCTGGGGCGGGAGCACGTACACGTCGACGGCGCCGAGATCGGACAAGAGCTCTCCCACGGCGGCGACATCGTCGTCCAGGCGATCCTCGTGCGACGACTCCAGGACCACGACCAGATAGGCGGATGCCTTGGCCTGCACGTCGGCCGGGATGCCGAGGTCAAGGCCGGCGGCACCGGTGATGCCCGCCATGACGAGGGCGTCGACGTACTCGAGGATGCGCGGCCCGATCCCGCTGTGCACCAGGCGCGGCACGGCGCGGGTCACCTCGTCGACGGTGGTGAACGGGGCGAGGACCGTGGCGGCCAGCGGCGGGCGTGGGTAGAGCTTCAACGTCGCCTCCGTCACCAGCGCCAAGGTGCCCTCCGAGCCGATGATCAGCTGGGTCAGGTCGTAGCCGGCGGACGATTTCACGAACTTCCCGCCCGTGCGGATCACCTGCCCGCCGGCCAGCACCGCTTCGAGCCCGAGCACCTGGTGTCGCGTCACCCCGTACTTGATGGCCCGCATGCCGCCGGCGTTGGTGGCCACGTTGCCGCCCAGCGAGGCGCTCGCCTCGCCGGGGAACACCGGGTACACCAGTCCCACCTCGGCCGTCGCCTCGTCCAGCTGGGCGAGCGTCACGCCCGGCTCCACCACGGCGACGTGGTTCTCGGAGTCGAGCTCCTTGATGGCGTGCATGCGTTCGAAGGACACGACCACGGCGTCGGGCGTCGGCACAGCCGCCCCCGACAACCCGGTGCCGCTCCCCCTGGCGACGACGGGCACGCCCTCGTCGTTGGCCAGGCGCAGGATCTCCGACACCTCGGCGGTGGCGCTTGGTTTCACCACTGCGGCCGGGAGCGCCGGCACCGCCGTCAGCGACTCGTCGTGGCTGTAGTCGTCCGAGACGTCGTCGCCCGCCACGACGTGGTCGGGTCCGACGATCTCGGCGAGCAGTCCGACGATGTCCCCCATGTCTCCCTCCCGCCGAGGCCTGCGTCCCACGCTACTGCGCCTCGCCGACGGCGATTCGTGCCCTCGAGGCGACGCGGACACCCGTAGATGGGCAGGTAGAGAGGCCGACACAGCAACGCAGCGCGGGCGCTGTCCAGGACACGCCGTCCGGACGTGACGGCGGGCACGGTGCCTGCTTGGAGGAAGCTCCGAGGGACTGAAAGAGTATCCGCCACATGAACTGGATCGACTGGGTCCTGCTGATCCTGGTGGCGGCGGCTGGGGTGCATGGCCTTCGGCTCGGGGCGGCCATGCAGGTGCTGTCCTTCGGGGGCTTCTGGCTGGGGCTGTTCCTCGGCGCGCTCTTGGCTCCGGTGTTCCTGCACAGTCTGCACGGCACGTTGAGCAAGACGCTTGTTGCGGCGGTGATCATGTTCGGCTTGGCGGGCCTGCTCGGCGGGTTGGGCCGGGTGGTGGGGGGACATTCGAGCGTGGCGCTGCAGCGGCTGCGGCTCGGCCCGGTGGACTCTGGCTTCGGGGCCGTGGTGGCCGTGGTGGCCACCCTGATCGCCGCCTGGCTGGTGGCGAGCATCGTGGTGAACAGCCGCTACACGAGCTTCGACTCGGCCCTGCGCAACTCGCGCATCCTGCGCGCGCTCGACAGCATCATGCCGGCACCACCGCAGGTGTTCGCCCGCATCGAGTCGTTCCTGGCCACCGAAGGTTTTCCGGTCGTGTTCACCGGACTGCCGCCCTCGGCCGTGGGACCGGTCACCTTGCCCACCGACGCGGCGGTGCGCGCCGCGGTGGTGGCGGGGAGCCCATCCACGGTGCAGGTCGCCGGAGAAGGCTGCGGAGTGATCCAAGAAGGGTCGGGCTTCGTCGTCAGCCCCGACTACGTGGTGACCAACGCCCACGTGGTGGCCGGCATCCCCCGTCCGGCCGTTCTCGACTCCAAGGGGCGCCACGAGGCCACCCCGGTCCTGTTCGACCCGGAGCTCGACATTGCCGAGCTGTACGTGCCCGGGCTTCCCGACCCACCGGCCAACCTCGATACCGGGCTCGTGAGCAGGGGAGCGACAGGGGCGGTGCTCGGCTATCCCGAGGGCGGTCCCTTCCAGTACGGGGCGGCGGCGGTGCAAGCGGTCTTCCAGGCGACCGGGCTCGACATCTACGGCACGTCCCAGACCGTGCGCACCGTGTACCAGCTGTCGGCGACGGTGCAGCCGGGCAACTCGGGCGGCCCGCTCGTGCAGCCCGACGGGCGCGTGGTGGGGGTGGTCTTCGCCCGCTCCACCACCGATGCCAATGTCGGTTACGCCCTGGCCATGCCCAGAGTCATTCAGGACATCGACACGGCTGACCACAAGACGACGCCGACGTCGACAGGCGGCTGCGTCAACGGCTGAGCCCCGGAGAACAAGTAGAAAGGTACCCGTGGCCCTTCGTATCGAGGATTACGGGATCATCGGCGACACCCACACCGCCGCACTGGTGGGCGCCAACGGCTCCATCGACTGGCTGTGCCTTCCCCGCTTCGACTCAGACGCCTGTTTCGCCAGCCTCCTCGGTGACGAGTCGAACGGCTACTGGAAGATCGCCCCTACCGGTGCGGTACGGCGCAG
>Ga0307479_10000274_pt1 | contig 48769 bp, 43 predicted proteins | sample atmos_gasesECM4C_FD_203743 | JGI IMG/M metagenome (GOLD analysis project Ga0307479, IMG submission 203743) | Hardwood forest soil microbial communities from Morgan-Monroe State Forest, Indiana, United States - atmos_gasesECM4C_515 | ecosystem: Environmental > Terrestrial > Soil > Temperate...
GAAACGCGGGAGCGGCACGCTTGTATTCGCGGTCTGTGAGATCCCAGAGCACCCGGGCGAGCGCGTCCGCGTCATTGCCTTGCGGCAACATCCCGGATGTGACGCCGCTGGAGCGGCTTTGCCCATGCGTATTATCGAGAGCGGGTGTGCCCACGCGCATGGTTACATCCGCTTGGCGGCGTTTCAGCGTTGCGTCGGTCAGCAAACTTCCGTAGGAGCCGACTAGAACGATGAGATCTTGGTCGTAGACGGTGTAACTGAGGAAGTAGGGCGCAGGGTCTGTTTTCATAAGATCCGCCGTCGCCCGAGAGAGTTCGCCTTGCATCGTTTTCAAGACCAGATCGTTGGGGGTTTTCTTCGGGTCTACGGAGGAATTACCAGCCGCGTAGGCTGAGGGCAGGCTGACCAACTGAACCGCCAGCATCCAGCAAACGGCCGCTCGCACGAATTCAAGCCCGCGGGCGCGCAATTTTCCGCAGGTGACAGACGACCATAAACTCTTCATGGAATGTGAGCTCCCAACGCCTTGGTATTTCGACGAGTATCGTAACTGGAACAATCGGCGCAGAAAGAAAGTATGCCTGAGCGTTTCTCGGCGCGCAAATCAGGTGTATCCAAAGCGTTCACCGGCCATTAGTCGCGCGCCATTGGCAAACTCCGCCGCACTTATCTGCTTGCGCCCTTCCACTTTGACGGTCAAAACACGCAGAATGGTTGCGCCGCCGCATGCCACATGCAATTTGTTTCCCTCCAGGAATAGCGTCCCCGGCGCGACTTCCGTCTTAACATGAATCTGGTCCTTCCCAATCTGGCCAGGTACCGGCTCGCCCCACAGGTGGCAGGTTTGTCCACGAAAGCTTGTATGCGCCCCTGGCCAGGGTGCAAACCCCCGCATGCGATCGAAAATCTCTTTTGCACTCCGTTTCCAATCGATTCGTCCGTCTTCTTTTTTTAGCAGGGGAGCATGGGTGGCCTCATTGTGGTCTTGGGCTCGCCCCTTCAGTATCCCCGTCGCCAAGCCGCGCAGAGTTCCCGCCATGAGCGGCGCCCCTGCTTCCGCCATGCGCATCCCCAATTCCGGAGCAGTCTCCTTCGGGCCAATCAGGATTTCACGCTGCAAGAGGATTTCGCCCGTATCCATACCCGCGTCGATGCGCATTGTCGTGACGCCAGTTTTCGTTTCGCCGTTCGCAACGGCCCAATGGATGGGCGCAGCGCCACGGTATTTGGGGAGAAGAGAAGCATGGAGATTAATCCAGCCATATTTTGGAATGTGCAGGAGCCGAGCGGGGATGATTTGCCCGTACGCGATAATCACAACGCAATCGGGCGCAAGCTTTTGCAAATGTTCCTGCGATTCAGGGGAGCCGATTTTCTCCGGTTGATGCACCGGCAATCCGGCGGCAAGCGCAACTGCTTTCACGGCGGAGGGAGAAACGATCTGTCCTCGGCCGCGCGGACGGTCAGGTTGGCTGATCACTCCGACGATATGGAAATCCCCTTGCGTGAGCAGATGCTTTAGCGTGGGGACGGCGAACGGTGGCGTGCCGCAGAATACGATGCGCATGGCGCATCCTCTCCGGCGATTACCACTCGCCTTGTTTCTTGAGCTTTTTGATTTTGCGCTTGATGAGGTCGCGCTTCAGCAGGCTGAGATGTTGAATGAAGAGAATGCCGTTAAGGTGATCGATCTCGTGGCAGAAAGCGCGCGCCAGCAGATTCTCGCCGCGAATCTCAAATTCTTCGCCTTTCACGTTTTGCGCACGCACGGTGACAAACTGAGGCCGGATAACGTACCCGCGGAAGCCCGGAATCGACAGGCATCCCTCTTCTTCGCGAACTTCCCCCTCGGCGTGAATGATTTCGGGGTTGGCGAGAACAAACTTCGCTTCGGGATTTTTCCCGCCGGTGATGTCGATGACCGCCAAACGCAGGCTCAAGCCTATTTGTGGCGCTGCGAGGCCGACACCTTGCGCCGCATACATGGAGGCGAACATATCTTCGGCTAGTTCTTCAAGCTCGGCGTCGAATTTCTTCACCGCTGGAGTGGACTTCTGCAGGATCGGATCGCCGTACTTGACGATCGGGTAGATCTTGCGCGGCGCGGATATTGCTTCCGGCGTGGGGGCGGCGGGTTCAGAACTCGTCGAGTTGTCGGGCATAGTTGTCGAAATTCCGCCGGAGTTCGGCGAGTGAATCTCCTCCAAATTTTTGCAGAAAAGCATCCGCGAGGACAAGTGCCACCATGGCTTCGCCGGCGACGCCCGCTGCGGGCACCACGCACCAATCAGACCGCTCATAAGCGGCGCGCACAGGCTCCTTGGTTACCATATCGGTGGTTCCGAGCGCGCGGCGCAACGTGGAGATCGGTTTCAAATAGCCACGAACGACCACGTCTTCTCCGTTGGTAATGCCTCCTTCAAGGCCGCCTGCGCGGTTGCTGGAGCGCCGGAATCGCTTTGCAGATTTGTCGTAGGAGATCTCGTCCTGAACCTCGCTGCCGTAGGAGCCCGCGGCGGTTACGCCCGCGCCAATTTCCACGCCTTTGACAGCCTGCACGCTCATCAAAGCCTGCGCAAGTCTGCCATCGAGCTTCTCGTCCCACTGAGCGTGGCTGCCGAGGCCTACAGGCACGCTGTGGGCAACAACTTCAAAGATTCCGCCGACCGTATCGCCCGCCTTGAGCGCCCCATCGACTTCAGCCATCATTTTCTTCTGGACTGAAGCATCGACGCAGCGGAGTGGTGATTCGAGATCGGCACTGACCGCGCGAATTTCTTCCCAGCTCGCGCAGCGATCGAGTCGGACGTGCCCAACCTGAATGGTATGACTGGCGGTTTCCGTGCCCAGCTCGCGCAGAAGGAGTTTGGCGAACGCGCCTGCTGCCACACGGGCCGCAGTTTCGCGGGCCGAAGCGCGCTCCAAAACGTAGCGGGCATCATGAAAGTTGAATTTTTGAGCGCCCGCGAGGTCGGCGTGGCCAGGCCGCGGCGCAAGCAGCCTTCTCTCATTGTTGGCGGATTCGGCGGAGGCCTCAACGGGTAGACTTTTCTCCCAATTAGCCCAGTCGCGATTTTCGATCCGCAGGGCCACAGGCGCCCCGATGGTTTTTCCGTGCCGCACGCCGGCGAAAATGTCGGCTCGGTCTTTCTCGATTTTTTGGCGCCCACCGCGACCATAACCCAGTTGCCGCCGGTGAAGCTCATTATTGATGAATTCCAGGTCCACAGGCAGGGCGGCAGGCAGCCCAGAGACGAACGCCAGGAGGGCTTGTCCGTGCGACTCACCGGCAGTGTAGAACTTCAGCATTCCCACTTACACTTACACTCCAACGTATGTTTGTGAATTCCCCCATGGAAACAAGAAGTGTAGCCGCCGCGCTGCGGGGCGTCCAGTCACGAACAGGCAAACCGGCTTACTTGACGTGCTCCTGCCACACGGTTAGGCTTTCGACGAAGTAATTGCGCTGACGATGAAGCGTCACTGGACTTCTTCGAATAGTAAGCTCAGTGAATGAGGACACGTGGCAGACACTCCTATTCAGGTCGCGGGCCGCGGAACCAAGGCTGAGGTTATCCCCTCCGTCGGAGAGGTGCTGTCCGATCTTCTTAAGGGCTGGGTAGCGGGTGTGCAGGACTACGCCGAACTGGCGTTTCACTCACTGGCGAATTTGGCAGTCGGCCCGCGATATTTCCAGGACACGCTAGTGCAAATGGACGACATCGGGGTCGGTTCGCTTCCCATCATCTTGTTGTCAGGGTTCTTTATTGGCGCCGTGATGGTATTGCAGACGGGGTCCCAGTTCGTCAGGTTCGGGCAGACCTCGTTGACGGGCGACGTGGTGGCGATCGCGCTGGTGCGCGAACTAGGGCCGACGCTCACGGGATTGCTGGTTGCGGGACGCTGCGCCTCGGGTATTGCATCGGAGCTTGGATCCATGCTGGTGACGGAACAAGTCGACGCGATGCGCGCGATGGGAACGGATCCGAGCCGGAAACTGGTGACGCCGCGGGTTCTTGCGACGATTCTCATGCTGCCTTTATTGGTGGCGTTGTCTGACTTCATTGGTTTGGTGGGAGGCTGTGTAGCCTCTGTATTTTCCCTGCGTTTGGACGCGGTGGAATTTTGGCGGCGCGCGGTTGACGCTCTGGACTTTGCCGATTTGATGCAGGGATTCTCAAAGTCCTTGGTCTTCGGATTTATTTTGGCAACGGTAGGCTGCTACAAGGGAATGACGGTACGGGGCGGCACACAAGGTGTGGGACGCGCCACGACGCAAGCGGTGGTAGTGGCTTCGGTTTTGATCATCGTCGCCGACACGTTTCTTACCAAACTCTCCCTCTTTCTCGCCAACAAGCTCTTTTAGCAAGCGCGGGCGGCACGGCTAAACGGCTGCGGCGGATCGCTTCATCCCTATACCTTCATTTATCGTTATAATCGCTGGCACAGCTAATGAACAATGCCGCCACTCCTGCGCAAGATACTGTTCCCCCCATCACATTTCTGGACGTCCATATGGGCTTCGACGAAGGCGAAATTCTGGGCGGCATTTCCTTTCAAGTTCGCCCGCGCGAAACACTCGTGCTCCTTGGCGAGACGGGGACCGGGAAAACGCTGACGCTCAAGCTAGCCGCCGGGCTTCTCTCGCCTTTGAGCGGAACAGTAAACGTCCTTGGGAAAGATGTGTCGGAGATGCCCGAGCGGGAGCTGCTGAAGTTCCGCCGACAAATCGGCTTCGTTTTTCAAGAAGGCGCGCTCTTCGATTCGCTGACGGTAGCCGACAATGTCGCTTACCGTTTGCGCGAGGAACGCGCTGACGAAGAGGAGATCGAACAGCGCGTCCAGGAGGTGTTGCGCTTCGTGGAACTGGAACATACGCTCGACCTGTTTCCTTCGGAACTTTCCGGGGGTATGCGGCGACGTGTGTCGATCGCGCGCGCGTTGATCGATCGGCCGCCCATCGTGCTGTACGATTCGCCAACCGCCGGACTCGATCCGGTCACGTCGCAAACGATCATCTCGCTGATCTTGCGCTTGCGGGATGTCTACGGAGTGACGGCGATGCTAGCGACGCACCGGCTGCAAGATGGATTCGCGCTGGCCAATTATAGTTTTGATCCGGAGACGAAGCGTGTGGTTCATATTGGAGGCCAGAACGGCGCAGGGGGGGCGTCCGATGAAGGCGGGACACGGTTCATGGTGCTGCGAGACGGGCAAATCTATTTCGAGGGCACGCCGGAAGAGATTGCGAACTCGCAAGACGCTTATCTGAAGCGGTTCCTGGTGTGAAATTGCTATAGTCTGTTTGGCTGAAGTATTTTTGTCGAGCGTGCGGGAGGGAAAAATTCATGGCGCAGCGCAAACAATTGACGTGGACGGAACTGCGGGTGGGCTTGTTCGTGTTGGCGGGCTTGTTCGTGCTCGCGGCGGGCATTTTTTATGTGACCGGGGGCGGGAATGTTCTCTCGCCGAAATACCGGCTGAAGACGTACCTGCCTGAAGTTTCCGGGCTGGCGCTTGGTGCGCCGGTGCGCCTGGACGGCGTGGAAATCGGCAACGTCGAGTCCATCAAGCTGTTGCCGCGATCGTCGGGCCACATTCCCGATAAGAATAGGAGCATCGAGGTGGGGATGCGGGTGGACCGGCGGTATCAAAACGATATCCTCACGGATTCGGCGGCGAGCTTGGTAACCGAAGGATTGCTCGGCAATCGCTACGTGAACATTACCCGCGGGCTCACCGGCGTGCCCGTGAAAGAGGGGCAGGAGGTGCCGGGCACGGAAGAAAAAGCGATGAAAGAAGTGGTCCAGCGCAGCGCGGAAGTGCTCGGCAACCTGCAGGCGCTCTCCCAGGATGTGCGCGACCTCATCGCCGGGGTGAAGGAGGGTGAGGGCTCGCTCGGCAAGTTGCTGACCGATAACCAAGCCTACAACCATCTCAATAGCATCCTGGCGAAGGGTGAAGTGATCGTGAGCAACGTTCAGGCAGGCCAGGGGTCGCTTGGGAAGGTGCTTGTTTCCGACGAGATGTACAACAAAGTGGACAAGGGTTTGGACAACGTCAACGTGATCCTGGCGGATTTGCGTGCGCAGAAGGGCACGATCGGAAAATTACTTTATGATCCAACGCTCTACAACAAAGCTAATGATGCGTTTTCGAGCGGCGACTCGTTTATTAGTGACGTGCGCGCGGGCAAGGGAAGCTTGGGCAAGCTGGCGACCGACGAGACGCTCTATAACAAGCTGCGGGATACCAGCGCGAATCTGGCCACGGCTTCCGCGAAGTTGAATGAAAACACAACTACCGCGGGGAAATTATTTTCCGACCCGCAACTCTACGACAACTTGACGGGGATGATTGGAGACATGCGGCTCTTGATTGGCGATTTTCGGCAGAACCCGAAGAAATTCCTGCACTTCAAGATTACCGTTTTCTGAGCGCAGGCCCGTCCCTTTGCGGGGGAAGTGGTGGTGTGTTGTAATACCCTCGTAACAAATACGAAATAGGCTGCGGAAGTTCGCCGCTTCGCCCGAAGAGTTTGATGGAAAACCAGGACGTCGTACAAAAGCAGCCCCGCACGGAACCCCCGAAATCCACACTGCCTCAACCGGGGCGGCCGGTGCCGAGCCGCGCCTATCCCGGCGCGTTGATCGTTGTAGAAGGGACCGACGGCTCCGGCAAAAGCACGCAACTCTATCTGCTGAAGCGGTGGCTGGAATTCGGGGGCTACCGGCTGCATTTCACGGAGTGGAATTCCTCGCCCCTGGTGAAATCGGCGACGCGGCGCGGCAAGCAGCGGCGGTTGCTGACACCTACGACTTTTTCGCTCTTGCATGCGGCTGATTTCGCGGATCGCTCCGAGCGGCAGATCATGCCGTTGTTGCAGGGTGATTATCTGGTCCTTGCCGACCGGTATATCTACACCGCTTTCGCGCGAGACGCGGCGCGGGGCTGCCCGCCGCGCTGGCTGCGCAATCTTTATCGCTTCGCGCCGGTTCCCGACATCACTTTTTATTTTCGAGTGCCGCTGGACGTCGCGGTGCACCGGATTTTGAGTGGACGGCCGAAGCTGAAATACTACGAAGCCGGAATGGACTTGGGAATGTCCTATGATCGGGCAGAGAGCTTCCGCCTTTTCCAGGCGCGAATTCTCGAGGAGTACGACAAGATGGTCGACTCCGACAATTTTGTGGTGCTCGACGGTACCCTGCCGGTGAACAAACTGCAGAAACAAATGCGTGATCTCGTTGCTTCGAAGATTGACCTGAAGCGATTTGCTCCCGGCGTGCCGGAAGCGGAGTGAGCATGCCCGACCAGGAAAATGAGAAAGCGACCGCCGCGGCCAATCCCGCAGACGTCGCGCCTCCTGCTGTCTCCCCGCCCGCACCGGCAACGAAGCCCGCGGCTCCCGAGGAAGCATCGTCGCAATATTTTTTTGGCGAGCCGCTGGTGGGTTTCGACCCAAGCGAAATAACTGGCTCTCTGTTCGTTATCGAAGGGATGGACGGGTCGGGGCGCTCGACGCAGATTGCTTTGCTGCAAGAGTGGCTGGAGTCGGAAGGTTTTGCTGTGCAAACCAGCGGGCTGCGGCGGTCGAATCTCGTCGGCCAGGATATCGACGAACTGATGGCCAAGAACGCGGTAACGCGGCTGACGCTGGCGCTGATGTACGCGACCGATTTCTTCGACCAAGTGGAGCACCGTATCTTGCCCGCGCTGCGCTCCGGCACCGTGGTTCTTGCCGACCGGTTTATTTTCACCTTGATCGCACGCGGCGTCGTGCGCGGGATCAACCGCGACTACCTCAGCGGGTTGTATGCCATGGCGCTGCGCCCCCATTTGACATTTTGGCTCAACGTGCGGCCTGAGACGGCATTCGCCCGGGAATTCAAGAAAGCTCAGGCCATCAGCTATTGGGAAGCTGGCCGCGACATGTCGCTCTCGCACGATCTGTACTGGTCCTTCATCCGTTACCAGACGATGATCCAGCGGGAATTCGAAGTCATGGCAAAGCGGCATTCCTTTATCGAGTTGGACGGCGAGGCCAGCGTGCCCGCGGTGAATAAACAACTGCGGCAGAGCATCGGCGAGCAACTTGGTATCCGCGCCACCAAATACACTCCCTCGGCTGCTCTGGCGCATCTCTGGCGGTAATTTCCGAAATGTCCGAGCCGGTTCACATCGCCGCCATCGACGCCGGCTCCAACGCCGTGCGCCTCTCTGTGGCGCGTGCTTATTCCGCCCTGGATATCGAGCCGCTGCACACGGAACGCTACCCGCTGCGCTTGGGGGAAAGCGTTTTTGTGCGGCACCGCTTCAGCGAAGAAACCTTCGCGAAAGGCGTCAAGGCGTTTCGTCATCTCCGAGGAATCATGGATGAGTTCGGCGTTACACAGTATCGCGCCGTAGCTACGAGCGCCTCGCGCGAAGCGCATAACCGCAATGCTTTTGTCCGGCACATCAAGCAAAAGGCGCACATCGAGCTGGAAGTGATCGGTGGCGCGGAAGAATCGCGGCTCGGCAGGGAGGCGGTCATCGCCGCGCTGGGGCCGGAAAACCCGCCGCGCTGCATCATCGATCTCGGGGGAGGCAGTCTCGAGATCAGCATCCTGCGCGAGCACGCCGTCGAGCACAGCGCGCAATTGCCGGCCGGCGCCGTGCGACTAATGACCACGCTGAATATTCCCGGAGTGATTCGTCCCCAGCAAGCGGAACAGGTGCGGCGTTACGTCCGGGCGCTGCTCGAATCGAGGCTGCCCTCGCGCCCCAACTTGGGCGAGAGCATCGCGGTAGCGGTCGGCGGGAACGCCGAAACATTGGCCACGGTCGCGCCGGGTCCCCGTATGCACGGACTTCCCACGTTACAGCTTCCCCTTTTGCGGGAACGCCTGGCCGACATTCTGGGACGCGACGTACGCGACAGGATGAAAGCGTACGGGGTCCGCCGCGATCGCGCCGACGTGATGGGAATCGCCGCGGTCACGCTGATTACCCTGGGCCGGTATTTGAATATCCGCACACTGATGATTCCCACCGTGGGGGTGCGTGAAGGGCTGTTGCAGGAAATTGCGCGCGACGCTTTCTCGCGCAAGGAGCCGCATCGCTATAATGCCGAAGCGCGGCAGTTAGTGGTTGGCACGCGCAGTTTCGCGCGGCGGCTTGAATACGACCAGCGACATGCGGAACATGTCCGCGAGCTGAGTATTCTGCTGTTTGATCAACTGCAACCGCTCCATCATTTGCCCGCGCAGTCGCGCGTTCTACTGGAAGCGGGCGCGCTGCTTCATGATGTAGGGCACATGGTGAGCCATCGCGGGCATCACAAACATGGGGAGTACTTGGCGCTGAATGGAGACATACCGGGTCTGGAAGGGCGTGACCGCGCCGTTGTCGCCTCGCTGGTGCGCTATCACAATCGAAAATCGGAGCCTGCCGGGCATCACTCCGCGTATTCCTCTCTGAACAATAATGACAAACGGATCGCCCGGCGGCTGGCAGCCATCCTGCGCATTGCCGAAGCGCTCGACCACTCTCATCGGCAACGTGTGACGAATCTGCGCGCTTCATTTCAGCGAGGGGCGGTCGGATTACAAGTTACAGCACGCGGCGATGCGGTCGAAGATCTGCGCGACGCCAATCGCAGCGTCGAGCTTTTTGAAAAAGAATTTCACGTCAGGTTATTCTTCCGGCAGCCGGTTATTTAACGCTCTTCGGCAAAGTTATTTCCCGTAGCATTGTAAGGGGGGTAGGAAGAATGCAACTTTATGTCGTTCGGCATGGCATCGCGATCGACCGCGAAGACCCGAAATGTCCGCCCGATCCGGAACGCTACTTAACCGAGGAAGGCGTTGAGAAGACGAGAGAAGCCGCCAAGGGGGTTGCAGCGCTTGGTGCTGCGCCAGATTTGTTTCTGTCCAGCCCTTATGTCCGCGCGATGCAGACGGCGGAGATTTTCGCGAGCGTTCTCGAATATTCGAAGCAGAAGATTCGCCGGACGGATCTGTTGTTGCCCGGAGGGGAACCTTCCTTATTTTTCCGTGAGCTTGCCAAGGATAAGCAATCTTCGGCGGTCTTTTGTTTCGGGCACGCCCCGCAGTTGGACGATCTCATCGCCACGGCGCTCGGCTCAAAGCATCACCTCACGTCGTTAAAAAAAGCGGGCGTGGCCCTGCTGGAGCTCCGGCGCATATCGCCGCCCAGTGGTCAGCTTGTGTGGCTCGCCACGCCCAAGTTGCTTCGACGTGTCGGGAAGTGAGATGGGAACGTCGCCCGATTTAGTAGGACGCGGCGGTGGAAAATACGGGGACTTGCGGCTCCGGAGCGGGCAACGCGACTATTTTTTCTTGCGTGCTGGCTGGCATCATAAGCAAAGGCGCATCCAGACAACTTTCCAGAAGATGTTTGCCGGCCGCTAGCCGTGCAGCCGCTTCGGCGCTATCCGTCAGTCCGGGAACGCGGATGATGATCGCGTCGATGGATTTTTCGGCCCGCAAGCCGACCGCGCTGGTGACACCGCACTTTCGTAAGGCGCGCGCCAATCGCAGCGTGCCGGCAAGGGCGCGAGCATTTCTCTGCTGTATTTCATTGAGCTTTGCAAAGGCGCCACGCTTTGTTTTGGGTTCGGCGCCCCGCTGATAGCGGACCGCCCAAGCAACCAAATCCCATTCTTCGGCGGACCAACCTGGCGGAATCCGCAGTCCCAGGAGAAACCTTCGCGCTGCTTTCTGCTGTGCCTTACGAGTCTGAGAAGGTGATACGCCATGCAACTGGGCGGCGGCGCGGAAGACGCGGAGCATTCTGGGATCTGAGAACGCCGGGCCGGCTTTGACACGTCCCAGCTTTTGGAACAGAGCGACAGCAATATGTGAAGTCTGCGAAGTGCGCCGCGGATGAGCATCCGCGGCACGCGCTGTCGCGCGCAAGCGCGCCATGGACGCGGCCTCCAGCCGTTCGCCGTGAGGAAGCCCGTGCCTCCACTCCGTCCACAGGCCAGTTTTGCCCAGTGTGAGCTGCCGGTATTTCTGGATTCGCTCGCGGCGCTCGCGTTCGATGGTCTGTAGCCAAGCTTCCCGTGTTTGGGGCGCGGTCAAAGGTGCTTCCTTCACGACAGCATTAAGCACATCGAGGTCGTGCACATCGCCCAGCAGATCTTGCACGCGCTTCAGTTTGTCGCTCCAGGCAGCGTGGTGTTCGGGGAGGAGATTTTCCACCGTGTAGCGAAAACGCTTGAGTCCGATGCGCAGTGCGTGCCATGGTTTCGGTTTTTCCGAGCGCATTGCATAGGCGTGGAGCTCTTTGGCTTCCTGGTAGCGTTCGAGTGCAAGGCATTCGGCCGCCAGGCTGCCCGGCGGCACAAAACGCACGCGTTGGCGCAGCGTGCGGGACAGCCGCCTCCAGGCCTTCTCGTCGAAACGTTCGGCGACATGCAGCGCTCCTTCGCGGAGCTGTTGTTCTTTGTACTCAAATGTCGCCAGCAGCTCAGCGCGCAGCGGATCATTCTCTGTGCTGATTTGTTTGATCCAGGCTTTCAGCACTTGCGCGTCGCGCAGGGCCCCGAGTCCACGGAAGAGTTTGCGGGCTACCTTGCGCATTTGGTGCCAGGCGGGGTGTGGGTCCACTTCTTCCATGGCGGACGCGATGGAACGGCAGCGGCGGATGGCCACGCGCAAATCGTGCACCGCGTCTGGGTCGGGCGAGGAGCGGACGGCATCGAGCTGTTTCAAGACTCGATCCATCCAATAGGTAAACCCACGGTGCTCCACCCGGGCCCCGGAGGGCAGGGTAGTAACGCTGGCCATGAAATTCCTCTAACTGCCGTTCGTATGCCCTGGGACGATGGGCCCCTGTCGAACGGTGGGGAACACAGGGTATCGTTCCACGGGCCCGGAGTCCAGCGGTCCGCTGGAGGCCTGTGGAAATCTTGAGTGTTCGCCGCGGGCGTGCTACTTTGATTCCTGGCAGCCCGGAGTGGCGGAACTGGCAGACGCAGCAGACTCAAAATCTGCCGAAGCTTTGCTTCGTGTGGGTTCGACTCCCTCCTCCGGGACCATCTCTTTCCCGCAAGACCTCCCAGCCCCCTGCGATCCACGCTGCTTCAAACAACTTCTGAAAAAGTGCGTAACTCTATGATTGAATCGGTTTAATATTGCCAACGGCCGTCATGGGCTAACTAAGATGACTTACCCTGGGTCATAAACAAATTAGGTGAACTCGCATGAGGAGAATTATGTCGCGCCTGTTTTGCTTCCGCTTATTTGCCTCCATCGCCGTACTCTTGGTTGCCTCGCCCTCAGCCTTTTCTGAGGAGCAGCGTGGGAAGCTTTATCTTCATACGAATTGGCAGCTTCAGTCGTCGTGCGAGATCAAGACAGCGGGGGCACAGGTCTCCGCCGTGGGATTCGATGCAAAGGGATGGCACCGCACGGATATTCCCGCCACGGTTGTTGGCGCACTGGTCGCCGACAAAACGTTTCCAGATCCGAATTATGGAACAAACTTAAAGTCAATTCCTGGGATGGACTATTCCTCGAGGAGCCTTTTTGCGAATCAGGATATGCCCCAAGACAGCCCTTTCCGGTGTTCTTGGTGGTACCGTACTGAATTTGCCCCTCCCGCGGACTACAATCAAAAAACGAACTGGCTGCACTTTCTGGGCATCAACTATCGCGCCAACATTTGGCTGAACGGGCAAAAGGTGGCTGATGCCGCCGATGTAGCGGGAATGTTCTGCACCTTCGAGTTCAACGTAAGCAAGTTTCTCCGCCTGGGTGCCCCCAATGCCCTGGCCGTCGAGGTATTCGCTCCCGGAAAGAGTGACCTGGCAATGACCTGGGTGGACTGGAATCCAACCCCTCCCGATAAGGACATGGGCATCTGGAAGGAAGTTTTTTTGACGTCGAGCGATGAAGTCTCAGTGCGAAACCCGTTTGTTCACCCCACGCTGAATTCGGACTACAAGACCGCAACACTGGTGGTCAGTGCGGATCTGCGCAACGATTCGAACCACAAGGTGGCAGGTGCTCTGCATGTCGAGCTCGCGGGAATTGCAATTCGCCAGCCGGTCGAACTGGAGGCCTCTGAAACAAAGACGGTGCGTTTCAAGCCGGACCAATTCCCCCAATTGAAACTTGAGAGTCCCCGCCTCTGGTGGCCATACCAGATGGGAGAGCCGTATCTCTACGCCGCCAAGATATCCTTTGAAATCGGCGAAAAAGTTTCCGATTCCGCCACCCTGCAGTTTGGAATTCGCGAAGTCACCTCGGAGCTTACCGACCGCGGCCACCGCCTATTCAGGGTTAATGGCAGAAAAGTTCTGATTCGTGGAGCGGCTTGGGCGCCTGACATGCTCCTCCGGTGGGCCTCTCCGCGCCTGGACGCTGATCTGAACTACGTGCGCAACATGGGACTGAACACGATTCGCCTGGAAGGAAGAATCGACCGCGAGGAATTATTTGACAAGGCTGACCACCTCGGCATTCTGATGATGCCAGGCTGGACCTGTTGTGACGCTTGGGAGAAGTGGAAAAACTGGAAAGCGGAGCACCATAAGATTGCCGGCGAATCGTTGCGGAGCCAAATCCAAATTCTTCGCAATCATCCCAGCGTGTTCGTGTGGCTGTATGGCAGCGACAATCCCCCGCCGGCAGATGTCGAGAAAATGTACCTGGCCATCCTCAAGGATTTGGATTGGCCGAATCCCTCGCTCTCCTCGGCATCGGAGCAGTCGGCCAAGATGAGTGGAAAGTCCGGCGTGAAGATGACCGGGCCGTATGAATATGTGCCTCCGGTGTACTGGCTGGCGGACAAAGAGGCGGGCGGGGCTTACGGTTACAACACGGAGACCAGCCCGGGCCCGGCGATTCCCACGCGGGAAAGCCTGGAGCGATTCATTCCCAAGGCGCATCTGTGGCCGATCGATAGCGTTTGGAATTTCCACGCAGGTGGCGAGCGCTTCACCAATGTGAACATCTTCACCGACGGATTGAACCGGCGCTATGGAAAAGCTACGTCGCTGGATGACTATGAACGTAAAGCGCAGGCGGTGGCCTATGATGGCCAGCGCGCCATGTTCGAAGCATACGGCCGCAACAAATACACCGCGACCGGCGTGATCCAGTGGATGCTAAACAATGCTTGGCCCTCGTTGATCTGGCATCTCTACGATTACTACCTGGTTCCGGCGGGCGGCTATTTCGGGACGAAGAAGGCCTGCGAGCAGGTGCACGTGCAGTATTCCTACGACGATAATTCCGTGGCCGTGGTCAACAACACGTATGAGCCGCTGAAAGGCATGAGGGTCAGCGCGAGGATTTACAGCTTGGACGCGAAGGAGAAAGCGTCTCAGGAAGCAGCCATCGACCTTCCGCCGGACAGTAGCGTCTGGGCGCTCGAATTGCCCAAAGTCGACGGATTGACGAAGACGTATTTCCTGCGGCTGCAGTTGCATGATGCTGCGGGCAAGCTGGCCAGCGACAACTTCTATTGGCTATCAACAAAGCCCGATGTGCTCGACTGGGTAAAAAGGAGGAACACGGTTTATACTCCCCAGGCCGAATTTGGCAACTTGAAGGGGTTGAATGACTTGCCTCAGGTGAAACTGGAAGTCGCAGCCGCCAACCGAGCCGTAGCCGCAAACGGCTCAACCCGGGTCACCTTGCGAAATCCGAGCGAGAATCTCGCTTTCATGGTGCACCTGAAAATAACGCGTGGGAAGGGCGGGGAAGAAGTCGTGCCGATTCTTTGGGAGGACAATTATTTCTCGTTGCTGCCCGGCGAGCGGCGGGAGGTGACGGCAAAATATGATTTGTCCGCCCTAGAAGAAAAAGAGCCCGCGCTAACAGTCAAAGGATGGAACATCGCAGGCGCGGACTTTCAGGTCGGAGAAAAATAGAATATCGCTCAATACAGGAGCGGACGGATAAAGAGTTATGATAGTACCGGTATTCCAGTACTCTCTATTTACAAATTGACGGTAAATTCCGGTCCACCATTCCCCGCGAACATCCACGCCGCGTCTACCCAAGTCGTTAGTCCTTAAGCTATTAGTTGCAACTTGTACTTGGCAAGAGGTTTGCTTCCGCGTCAGACGGGAACTGCCATCTGCAGGAATCTTAGGCGCGGCATTCGCTCAGCATTCGCGTCGCCATGTCCCGGCGCCCTTACATGCTTGTCGAGAATGTGTCTTCGCTGCGGCGAGTGCACCGCTGTCGTTATTTATGATTGTTCTTCAGGGGGTAGCCGTGAAAAGTGAAATCATTGCAGGTCTGAAAAAAAATCTGTCACTCCTTGTTGCCCTTGTGTTCTTGGCGGGCGTCGCTGCCGTGGCCATCAGTTGCGGCGGGGGAACTACCTCCATGGTCACCCCGACTCAGGGCATGGGCACGGTAAATCTATCTCTCAGCGACCCGCCCTCCTGCAAGGCATCCAGCTCGGGCGCTACTGCCGCAGCTGTGGGAGGTACGGCAGCGCCCGGTGGTACAACATTTATCAGCGTGTTCGTCACGATTAGCTCGATTCAGGCGCATACCAGCGCCAACGCTAGTCCCAATGATGCTGGTTGGCAGGAACTCGCGCCGCAGCTCAATCCCAGCTCAGGTGGAACTCCGGTGCAAGTTGATCTTCTGAATCTGCCCGCAAACGGGGTGCAATGCCTGCTGAAGCAACTCGGCTCGACCTCTTTGCCTGCTGGCGATCTTCAGCAGATCCGGCTAATCCTGCTGGCCAACGCTGCGACGACTGGGCCAGTGCCGTCACCTAACAATTGCTCTTCGCTTGGCAACGTTTTCAACTGCGTGGTGGACAGCAACAACGTCACACACACACTGGATTTGAGCAGCGAGGCGAATACAGGTTTAAAGATTCCGCCCGGGCAGATTATGGGAGGCCCGATCCACGTGGCTGCGGGGCAGTCGGTGGACCTGGACATTGATTTCAATACGTGCGCTTCCATCGTGCAGGAAGGCAATGGAAATTTTCGTTTGAAGCCGACGCTCACAGCGGGCGTGGTGAGCCCCAATATGACGGGGATCAGTGGGCAGATTGTGGATAGCGTCACGATGCAGCCCATTGCCGGAGCCGTGGTCACGCTTCAGTCCGCGGACACGTCGGGGACGGATCGAATCCAAATGCAGCAAGTGACGGACGCGAACGGTCACTTCAGTTTCTGCCCGCTCGCCATGGGTGCAGTGTTTGATGTCGTGTCAGATGCCCTCACCTCTTCGGGCACGACGACGACGGCGTACGACGTTACCGTGGTGCTGAACGTTCCCGGCGGAACGAATCTCGGCGCAGTCCCTCTCGTCGCAGAGACGCCGGCGATAGCTGACGCTTCAACCGGTCCTGGAACGATCCAGGGAACGGTCACGGCGATTAATGGAACAACGGGAGCCATCATCGACGCGGACGTTAGCGCGCTGCAAAGTGTGACCGTATCGAGCACCAGCCACACATTCACAGTTCCGCTGTTCGCGGGTTCTATGGCGGCGGACGTTATGGTGACTTCGAGCACGTCATGTCCAACGGGGGCCCCGAAGGGAGCCTTCTGCGCAAGCTATACATTGGTCGTTCCGGCGAGTAATCCGACCATAGGCACATTCTCCGCGGGCAAGACCACAATCACGGCGCCGGCAACAGGCGACGTTTTATATAGCGTGGAAGCAGATGCGTCAAACCCCGCGTCCGACGCTACGATGTGCTCACCCTCGTCTCAAACCACCAGCAAGGACTCGACCGCCATGCCGCTGAAGGTCACCGCGGGCGCCTCCATCACTGCGGCGCAGCTCGACTTCACCGGCTGCTCCTGACCGGCAGACCGGTGCACAGGGAGCCCTCGCATTGTCTGGAGCGCATGATCCACTTTCGCGTGGGCATGCGCAAGCGCCAAACTGTCGCGCCTTGCCCATTTCGAGATTGTCACGAAATTGTCTCCAGGATGTCTCCGTCGCTTGACGAGGTTTGCTTCTAATAGCTCCGATTGCTGTTTGTTTCGACCGGCCGGTCTGCTAGCTTAGTAGTTAGGCGCAGATGACCCGAAATGGCGCTTTGCTGCGAATCTTTGCAACACCTACCGGATGAACGTTGGCGCAAGAAGCAGGCTGCCCGATGGAAAAAATTCTAGTCGTTGAAGATGATCTCGCTGTTCAGAAAGCGCTGCGGCGGCTCTTCGAATCCGAAGACTATGCCGTGGAAGTCGCACCGGATGGGAAGATGGGTATGGAAGCGTTTCATTCATCTCCTCCCTGCGCAGTTGTTCTCGATCTCCGTTTGCCCGGGGTGCCCGGATACGATTTATGCCGCGAGATCAAGAAGAAGGCGCCGTCGGTGCCGGTTGTTGTGCTCAGCGCAAAGACGGATGTGGCAGACAAAGTGCTTCTCCTTGAGCTGGGAGCGGACGATTACGTCACGAAGCCTTTCAGCCCACGGGAGCTTTTGGCCCGCGTAAGGGCGGCGGTGCGCCGTAATAATCGCTCTGAGCCTGGGGAGTTGTTCGTATTCGACAATGTCTCCGTAGATTTCGCGAAGATGGAAGTCACCCGCGGGGATCAGCTGATCTCGATGACCGCGCAGGAATTCAAATTATTGAAATTCCTTGTGCAAAATCCGGAGCGAGTCCTCACGCGCTCAGAGCTTCTGAACGAGGTTTGGGGATATCAGAATTATCCTTCTACGCGAACTGTAGACAATCACATCTGGAAGCTCCGGCTAAAGCTTGAGGACGACCCTCGAAACCCTTTTCACTTTCAGACGGTCCATGGCGTCGGCTACAAGTTTGTCAAATAGACCAGGGCACGACTGGCGTTTGCGCAAACGAACCGCCTGATGGCACGCGGGGACTGAATGACCAAGCTGCGATTGCGGACCAAGTTTCTGCTTTCTCTGCTCCTGGTGTCCTCCAGCCTAACCTGTGCAACGCTTTGGATGGTGCACCGGAGCATTCGTCTCCAACTCCGCAAGGAAATCGCGGAAGACCTGCGGAGTTCCGTGTCTGTGTTCCGCGATTATCAGCGCCAGCGAGAGATCTCCCTGACGCGATCCGCGGAATTGCTCGCCAACCTTCCCGTCCTCAAAGCGCAGATGACAACGCGGGATGCGGCCACCATTCAGGACGCTTCGGCTGAGACATGGCGGCTCGCCCCCAGTGACATTTTCCTTCTTGCCAATTCTGCCGGAAAAATACTAGCCATTCATACCGCCGTGCCGGGTATTACGCGCAGCGCCGCCCAGGAGCTATTGAAGAGTTCTCTGCTGACAGACCAGCCCAGCTTTTGGTGGCATGGCGGCGGTCATCTTTACCAGGTATTCCTGCAACCTGTCTACTTCGGGGCCGCGAAGGATGGCAATCTGCTTGGGCTGCTCTGTGTGGGTCACGAGATTTCGGAAAGCCTGGCCACGGAGCTCAGCCGAATCGCCGCGAGTCAGGTGGCCTTTTTTTATGGCGACACACTGATCGTGAGCACACTGCCGCCGGAACAGGAGTCCGGACTGGCGCGTCTTTCGTCGAATCAATCGGATCTTCCAGGGTCCATGGCAAAGGAAATCCATCTCGGTGAGGAGGAGTTTCTCGCCACCACCGTCGAATTGGCTCCCGGTGTTCCTCCCTTCGTGCGTCTCAGCGTCCTAAAATCGTATGACAAGGCTGCCGTTTTTCTCGACAGCCTAAATCGTGTGCTTCTGGGGCTCGGTCTGTTGGCGGTATTGGCAGGAAGCGGTATGGTTTTTCTTATCTCGGATACCTTTACGAAGCCGCTGGCCAATCTGGTATCGGGCGTCCGCGCTCTGGAGACCGGCGATTTTACCTATCCGCTTGTAAACCCTTCTGGCGATGAGGTCGCCGAAGTTACCGCGGCGTTCGAACGGATGCGAATTAACCTTCAACGCAGTCAACAAGAACTCCTCGGAGCCGAGAGGCTTGCGACCATTGGCCGCGTGGCCAGCTCCATTTCTCACGACCTGCGGCATCCACTCACCGCTGTTGTCGCCAACGCCGAATTCCTCTGCGAGCACGATCTGGACACGCGCCAGCGGGAAGAGCTTTACGGGGAAATCCGCGCCGCTGTAGACCAAATGACGGACTTGGTCGATTCTTTGCTCGAGTTTTCTCAAGCGCGAGAATCTCTCCGGCGGGTGTTCGGACCTGTTGAAACCACGCTGGAGCGCGCCATCCGTACGGTCAGGGCGCGCCCGGAGTTTCACCGCCTAGATATTTCGGTTCTGCGAGAGGGCAAGTGCGAAACGTGGTTTGACCAAAAGAAAGTAGAGCGCGTGTTTGCGAACTTGTTGTTGAATGCCTGCGAAGCGGTGCCTCCAGAATCCGGGAAGATCGAGGTCAACCTCCACGAAGGTAAGGACGTGGTTGAGGTCCGCATCATAGACAACGGAGCAGGAGTGGCCGAACCGATCCGAGGAAGGCTTTTTCAGCCGTTCACCAGCTACGGGAAACAAAATGGCATCGGTCTGGGTCTCACCATCAGCCAGAAAATCTTCCAGGATCATGGTGGGGACGTTTGTCTGGAAAGCACCGAAATCGGGAGAACCGTTTTTAAGTTAACTCTTCCTATTCTCGTTTCAGAGAATGGAATTTAGCGCCACTGAACTTCCCAAGTGGCATATCGCTTTCCCGCATGTCTTCTAAAGGAGGTGCACAGTGAGATTGCCGGACCTGATTTCTTGGGCGCGGAAGATTTTGCCTCTGGGAGCGGTCTTTATGATGAGTTCCTTGGCTGTCAGCGGACAGGAGGTCCCTCAGGCATCTCCTCAGTCCCAAGCGGAATCCCTGGACGATCGCCTTCAGGATCTGCAAAAGCGCATGAGCGAGCTGCAATCCCTGATGACAGCCATGCACGCGGAAATGCTCCGTTCCCGCGCGGAAGTCTCAGAATTGCGCCGAGAACTAGAAGCCACCCGGCCAGTGGTCGCTACCGGACAGCAAGCCGAAAACATCACCGGACCGGAGCGACAAGCCACGGTGCCGGGATCTGCTGCCGCGTCTCATGTCGGCTCAGGAGAGGAGCGACGTGTTCAGAAGCTGGAGGAAGAACAGCAGCTTTCAAATGCAAGAGTGGCAGAGCAGTACCAGACCAAGGTCGAAAGTGCCTCGAAGTATCGCGTCAGGCTTTCCGGCGCAGTAATTCTGAATCTGATCGGCAACAGAGGCATCGTGGATAATCTGGATTTTCCTTCTCTCGTTCCGGCGGACCGTCCAATAGATCCTCATGGCAGCTTCGGAGCAAGTCTGCGGCAGTCGCTGCTCGGCCTTGAGGTCTTTGGCCCTGAAATCAAGGGTGCTCATGTTAGTGCGGATGTGCAGTTTGACTTTGCGGGAGGTTTTCCGGATACACCCGATGGTGTCACTTTGGGTTTGCCGCGGCTTCGCACAGGAGTCATTCGCATCGCAGGGCCGAGCACGACTCTGGTGGCCGGGCAAGATGCACCGTTCTTTTCGCCTCTCTCCCCGAGTTCGATTGCCTCCCTCGCTCTTCCCGCATTTGCTTACGCAGGGAATCTGTGGACCTGGACCCCGCAGATTCGTCTTGAACGCCGCTTGAAGCTTGCGGAAAACTCCAGCTTTCTTCTTCAAGGGGGAATTCTTGATCCGCTGACGGGCGAACTTCCCAGTTCCCAATTTCTGCGGACTCCGCAAGCAGGTGAAGCGTCGCGGCAACCTGCATACGCCACCCGAGCCGCTTGGAGTCACCGTCTCTTCAATCATGAGTTCACTCTCGGAGTCGGCGGTTATTACAGTCGCCAAAACTGGGCATTCCATCGAAATGTGGATGCCTGGGCTGGCACCACCGATTGGACCGTCCCTCTGACAGGCCGGTGGGAGCTTTCCGGTGAGTTTTACCGGGGACGCGCAATCGGCGGGCTGGGCGCGGGAATCGGCCGAAGTGTTGTCCTTAACGGCGCATTGACCGCCCCGACCACTCAAGTGCGCGGCTTGAATTCATCGGGAGGTTGGGCGCAAGTAAAATTCCGTGAAACCGAGAAGTTCGAGTGGAATGGGGCCTTTGGCCAGGATAATTCTTTCGCCCGTGATCTGCGTCTTTTCCCACTTTCCTTTCAGAGTTACTTTGATCCCTCGCTGTCGCGAAATCGCAGTGCTTTCTTGAATTTCATTTACAGGCCCCGCTCCGATTTGCTGTTTTCGGTCGAATACCGGCGTCTCCAGACCATCTCTGTTTCTGGGAACTCTGAGAGCGCGGATCACGTTAACGTCAGCTTGGGAGTGCTGTTTTGAGGCTGATGCCTTTCGCTATGAACTATACGACCCAGCGAAGAGTCGGAGGGCTGCGCTTATGGTCTGCCCTCTGTGCGCTACTCTGTATGATGACAACGTTTGCGGCAGCATGCTCGGGCCAACAAATTACTATTACGGCAAGGGCCGAACTTTTCCGCGACGCGACGACTCGATCCCCCGATTCCTCCGACGTTGTTGTATGGCTGACGCGGATTGGGGAGTCTGGAGAAACGCAGGCGGCATCCAGCCCGCCCCGTGCGCAACTCGTGCAGAGGAACAAGAGTTTCCTTCCGCACATGCTCGTTGTGCAGGTGGGCCACCCGGTGGAATTCCCGAACAAAGATCCCTTCTTTCACAACGTGTTTTCGCTCTTCGAAGGGAAACGGTTTGATCTTGGGCTGTATGAAGCGGGGAGCAGCCGAACGGTGGTCTTCGACCGTGAGGGAATCAGCTACATTTTTTGCAATATACACGCTGAGATGAGTGGAGTGGTCGTCGCGCTGAAGACGCCTTACTACGGAATTTCGGATCGCAGGGGCGTGATCGCTATTCCCGATGTGCCGTTCGGACGCTACGAGCTCCGGGTCTGGCACGAGCGTGCGCTGCCGGAATCACTGGACACTCACACGCGCGTGATCCTGATATCGGAAACGTCGCATTCCTTCGGAGTATTGCGCATTACCGAGCGGCCCAATACGTTCCAAGCTCATAAAAACAAGTATGGTCTGGACTATGACAACTCCGCACCGGATGTTCCAGTTTATCCGCGTCCTTAATTTCAAATTCGGCAATTAACACGCGGCGACTGCCTTTCGTGTTGTAGAGTTGGCGTCGGGGACCCGAGAGAAAGTACTTGATCATGTTCTGTCGTTAGTCTGGGTTATCTTCAGCCCTCCTATGGTCAGTGCCTATATTTGACCGAAGAATTGCGCCTTCCCCTCCTTCCTGCCTGTCGCCGTTCAAAAAAGACGAAATAGATACGATCGAGAGATAAGGTTCTGACAACTCACGCACACCTCTGGGCTACGCTGCCACGTCGAATGAGGAGTACCGAGCGCCACGGCGAGCTTGCCGGGCGTTGGGTGCTTCTGGGGGCCGAGTTCAGGAATCCTTAATCCTTTTCGACACCCTGGCATCAAAGAAGCGGCCGTTTGTTCCAAGAAGTTCGGGTCCGCACAGGTCTTTCGGGGCCTACATGGCTCGAGGCTCAAATTAAAGGAGAAATCGATGAAGAAATCAGGCAGTGTGTTCGCTAGTAAGACAAATCGGCGTTCATTTCTGAAAAGCGGGACGGTAGCTGGCGCAGCGACTTTGGGCGCCGGACTATTGCCCGCTCGTGTGTCCGCTTTCGAAGGGGATGACGACGACCGCTCACCAATGACAAAGGGCGACATCGCTATTCTGAAGTTTCTGCAGGCCTTAGAACAAGTCGAAGCGGATCTGTGGATTCAGTACTCCGAGCTGGGAGGGGTCCAGGACAACGAAGTCTCCGGCGTCAATGGAGGAAATCCAGCTTACACGGCCGCGCTAACCATTCTTGATGGCGACATGCCGCAATATATCCACGACAATACCGACGATGAGATCAGTCATGCCAGCTTCCTGGCAAATTTCCTGGAATCAAAGGGCGAGAGCGCCGTTAGCCTTGAGCCGTTTCGCCACTTGCCGACCAGCAAGGCGGCCGGAGCGAACCAGAACTTCAAGGGCGACGGTGGACGGCTCACCAACCTCACGCAGCTTACTATAGACACGAGCTTTTGGACGCGGTACCGCAGCATAACCAACCCAGACTTCGACCCGAAAGCGGTGTTCCAGCAAGCCGTCCCGAGTTTGAATGGCGGCCGGTTTACGGCGATTCCCAGAACCGATGCCGACACTGCCGGGAGTGATCCCAGCAACCCGCCAACCAGCATAACCGACAAGCTGAAAGCAATTGCCTTCGCCGCGGGATTCCACTTCGCGTTTATCGAACAGGGTGGCACTAGCCTCTATCCGACGCTTGCCCAGCATGTTACCAACCTTGAGGTTCTGCGAATTCTGCTCAGTATTGGACCAAGCGAAACCATGCATTTCCAGACTTGGCAGGACAAAGCCGGCAATGCCACACCGCTTACAGTGACGGACCCGGTAAACAACTCCACGGTCACGTTCACGGACCTTCACGTAGCCCAGGGGGAGACGAATCCGGAATCTTTGAACGGCGATACTTTGCAGGCCAATCTGATCATGCCCGAGCCAACCCACTTCCTTAACCCCAAGTTCGGACCCGTTGCCATCATTCGCCCGACCTCGACGGCCCTTGGTGGCGCGGTCGCCGCTGTCCAGTCATTTTTGACGGACGGGCTTTTCATTAATCCCAAGACCAATAAAAGCGACACCGGTATCGTGCCGGTGCTCATGCGTCTCGCCGAAGAAGCGGACGACGCGCGGCGCAGGTTCTAAGCGCCGATGGCATAGACTCGTCCCCTAGCTGCGGCGACTGTGGTCGCGAAAGCCACGAAACGTCTGTCCGCAGAGAAACCAGCAGGATGGACAGGTTCCCGGACGAAAAACCGGGCGTGACGCTCCGTCGGAGCACCTGTTCATCCTGCTGAACTTTCATAGTCGCAGACCTAATTCGTTATGGATCCCCGCCTCGCCGTCAAAACATGTGAAAGGATTTTCCGGCCTAGCAAAAAATAACAAAGCGGGATTGGCCATCCTACTCCACCGTCCAATGCGATCTGCATCGTCCTCGGCTATTCAATACCTAGACCGCCTGACATTTCCAAACAATTCATCCTCATTCGCTAAGTAGTAGAACCACCGGGTAATTAGCAGCACTTGGGAATTTTCTCTTCCATCTCCCGGTTTAGGTGTGTGCAAGCGGGTTTGACGGTGGAGCATTTTTGTCTCACGACGTGCGCCGTCGTCACATGCAGAAACGAAGGGAAAATCACTGAGGAATAAATCGGCATGAAGTTTAGTTACTGCCAACAGAGCATCCTGATTGTGATGCCAGTGGTTCGTGAAAGGCAGAAACACAATGCACTAGAACCTGGTTCCTGCAATACCTGGGGTGGCCAGACTCACGGAGTCAAGCAAAGCGTCGAACTATCTTGAATGAATGAGAGGATCCTGGAAAATGAAGAAAAGAACAACTATAGCAGTGATTTTGTCGTGCTTTGTCTCTGCCCTATTTGCAGTAGGCACCGTCGCGGATGAGATTGCCTTCTTGTCTCCGATTGTGGGCTCGAATCCCGGCGTCACGATCGCCGGTGTGAAAAGCGGAGGTGCGCCGTGGGTGGTAAACCGCGGGTTCGCAGTCTTGAATGATGAATGGCGTCTGCGCGCGGACTTACGCGGCCTCATCTTGCCGAATCTGGGAACTCCTGGGCCGGTCACAGCGGTTGCCGCGAGCGTTGTATGCGGAGATGTTGTGGCTGCTACGACTGATTCCGTACCACTCAGTGTGGACGGCAACGCCGAGATCCATGCGAAATTGCAAGTGCCATCTCCGTGCCTTGGTACGATCGTGCTGATTCGTGCGGCAGCTTTCAACGGCCTTCCGCTTCCGGCTCCAGGGCCATGGATCGCGGCCACGGGCCTCGCCAAAGATTCCGATTTCAATCACGACAAGTAGAGTCGGAGCTGTGTTCTCTGTTTGTCTTAGATGTGCGCCGCCACAGTCGTATACAGAAATGAAAGGAAACCACTGATGTCAAGAATCTTGATTGTGTTCGCTCTGCTGTGTGCCGGTCTTTCGATCCTGGCTCGCAGTTCTTATGGTGCCTCTCCTAATGGCGAGCATCAAGATGCAAACGACTCCTCTGTTCAGCCGGTGAACCCGGTTCTTCAGTGGAATAGAACACTTCTTGGAATCGTCCGGACGCCTGGAGCGCAGCCAGTCACGGTCCATCCGACGCGCAGCTTTGCGATCATGCACGCGGCCATCTACGACGCGGTGAATGCCATTGAAAGAACACATCGGCCCTACCTGGTCCGGCTTTCCAGCGTGCCACGAGACGCTTCCCAGGAAGCAGCCGCTGCCGCAGCGGCGCATGAAGTCCTGGTTGCCCTGTATCCGGGACTTAAGGCCGCACTCGATGCCGGCTTGCAGCAATCCCTGGCACAAATTCCGGATGGCAGCGATAAGGTGGAAGGTATCCTTGTAGGACGGACAGTCGCGGATCGCATCCTGGCCCTGCGAAGCAACGACGGCTCGAATGCCAAGCCGATTCCTTATGTTTTCGGGACTGCCCCGGGAGATTACCAATCGACGCCTCCGAATTTCCCGCCCCAGCCGCAATTCACGCATTGGTCTCGCGTGACCCCGTTCGCCCTGGAGCGTGCGAGTCAGTTTCGGCCTGGTCCTCCCCCGTCGCTGACCAGCGATACGTATAGCGACGCTTTCAACCAAATCAAATCTTTAGGAATCGCCAACAGCACGACCGCCACGTCCGATGAGGCATTGACGGGGCGGTTTTGGAATGGGGCCATACAGAACTATTGGAACGAGATCACCCAAACGGCCTCGATGGCGCACAGTTTGACGACGGCGCAAAATGCGCGGTTGTTCGCGCTGCTAAACCTGAGTTTTGCCGATGACGTGATCGCCTTCTACGACGCCAAATACACATACAACTTCTGGCGACCAGTGACCGCCATTCGAGCTGCTGATCCCGGGGTCAACCCTGAAACCGTTGCTAACCCGAATTGGCTCCCGGAAGTCGGCAAGACCGCACCCGATCCATCTTATCCGGGAGCTCATGCGGTCATAAGTGCTGCCGGGGCAGAGGTGCTGGTTTCCTTTTTCGAGCGGGACAGTTTCGATTTCAACGTCACGTCTGAGGTTCTCAAGGGGGTAGAACGCTCGTTCACGAGCTTCTCCGCCGCCGCCGAAGAAGCAACGTTAAGTCGTATCTTTGGTGGACAACACTTTCGCTTTGACCTGACTACCGGCCAACGGCTGGGCCGCGACGTAGCCGACTTTGTCTTGGATAACTTTTTAACCCCTGTGCACCGGAAAGACGAACCCGACGACAGATGATCGTGAAGGCTCCAATGCGAATCTGTCCATCCTGGCACAACATTTGTTTTGTGCAGGTGGTAGGGCCGCTGCTCGAGGTTATATCAGGCAAGTAAGATTCCTTGCGTTAAAAGAAATGCTCAATTATTTGAGGAAACAGGAGACTTGATGAAGAGATTTGCAATTCGTTCTATATTGACCACCCTGGCCGCGTTTCCCTTGGCGCTCGCAATATGTTCTCTACAGTCCGGACCGGCCCTGGCTGAGGATCAAAAGGTTCAGGTTATCGAACTCACGGCGAAGAAGTACGAGTACTCAGGCTCGCCGCTTCACGTGAAGGCGGGAACCAAAGTTCAACTTAAGATCACCGCCGCCGACCACGATCATGGTTTCAAAATCTATTCCACTCCCGATGGAGTCGATTCGAGTGGCTCCGCTGGGTTAGTGTTTACTTCGCCTCAAGAATGTTGGCAGCTTAAGAAGGGCGAAACGACGACGATTGAGTTTCTGGCCCAAGCGGCCGGTACGTATACATTCAAGTGCTGCCATACTTGCGGTCTCGGTCATAGGGGTATGAAGGGTCAGATGGTGGTGGAGCAGTAGCTTCCTAAAAGAGCTGCCTGTTTGAGGCAGCTTGTTTCTGACTTCAGCTTGCAACAGATCCGGCAAGGCCCAGGCCGTTTTGGCTTGGGCCTTTTTGCGTATGGCCACGCTGGTGACACAAGAGATTGATTCCTGCGAAACGCGGCACAACCTGGCAGCGCCCTGCCGTCATCCAAGGGGCTAGAATCGGGCGGCCAGCTCGATTATGATAGAACGTCGAGTTGGAGCGCGCCAGGACGGTGCCGCCCCTGAGGGAGGGAAGTCATGAACAGTCTTGCACGAATTCTTGCCACCGCCGCTCTGGGGCTTTCGTTGGTTGGTGCCGCGGCCGCGGACACCTTGGAATTGAGGGACGGCCGCGTGCTGCAGGGCCGCTACCTGGGTGGTACCCAGGCGGTGTTGCGTTTCGAAGCAAATGGGGACATACAAACGTTTAATGTGACGGACATCGTCGCGCTGACTTTTACCGCAAACGGCGGAGCGGCTTCTCCGGTTGGAGCAGCGGCGCCGGTTGCGCCGCGGTCTGCTCTCGCTTCGGCTGCAGGCGGCACGGTCACCATTCCGGCGGGGCAATCGTTGCTCGTGCGCATGATTGACGGCGTGGATTCGTCAAAGAACCACGTGGGCGATATTTTTCACGCCACCCTGGAAACGGATTTGACGGTTAACGGTGTTTTGATCGCCCGCAAAGGCACGGACGTGTACGGGCGTCTTGCCGAGGCCAAGGAAGCGGGCCACATTTCGGGCAGTTCAGAGCTGATGCTTGAATTGACTCGCATGGTGATCGATGGCCATGACTATCCCGTTGTGAGCAGCGACTATACGCTGCAAGGGAAGGGGCGCGGCAAGAACACTGCCGAGAAAGTCGGCGGTGGCGCGGCGCTCGGCGCGATTATCGGTGCGATTGCCGGCGGTGGCAAGGGCGCAGCCATTGGCGCGGGCGTCGGTGCCGGAGCAGGAGGAGCGGTACAGGTGCTCACGCGTGGCCAGCAGGTCAAGGTGCCCAGCGAGACGCTCCTGGAATTCCGGCTCCAGCAGCCCGCGACGGTCACCCCGACGGGGCAGCAGTAACGGTTGCCGACTCTTTGTTCGTTCTTGCCGGTTCTCTGAAGGCCCCAGCATTCACGCAGAATGCGGCGGCCCTCTTTCTTGCCCCTTATCGAATAAGCATCACGTCCCCGAAATTCCCTTTTGCTACTCCTGCTGTTAGTGATTAAGATACCCCCTCTACTGGGAGAACGCCGTGCCGAAAGAAAAGCCTCGTGTAAACATTGGGGAAGTCATCAAGACCTACCGGAGCCAGCGCGGACTGTCGCAGGGTGATATCGAGCGCCGCACCGGCTTGTTGCGCTGTTACCTCTCGCGCGTGGAGAACGGCCACACCGTCCCCTCGCTCGAAACGCTGGCAAAAATTGCCGAAGCCATGGACATCTCGCTCGCGGATTTTTTTCCCGGCACTGAAACGCCGCGCGACAAAGAAACCCAGAAGATGCTCGGCGAGCTCTCGCAGGATGAGATTCGTTTTCTCGCAGAAATCAAGCGATACACGACTACGCTCTCGGATGGGGACAAACGGCTGGTCCTGGCGATGATCCGCAAAATGGCCAGCTTGATTCCGCCGCCAGTGCGCAAGCCCGTGATGCGGCGGCAGACCGCCTAGTGCGGTTCCAACGTGCCTGCGCAGGCAGCCTTGTTCGAGCAAATCCCTTCGAAAAGGCTATTTCCCGATTCGCATCCAACCTGCCTACCGCAGTTGGAACGGAACTAGCCTATCCCTTCAGCACTGCGATTAATCCCCGGAACTCCCGCGGGAAGCCGCCGCTGCGGCGGGGCGATCCAGATTGAGCACGCTGGAGATAAACTCGCTAACCGTGAAGCCGAGATGACCCCACAGTCGGCGCTTCAGGCTGGTGTAATCCTGTGTCCCGCTGAAAAGGTCGCCTACCAACTGCCGGAACACGCTGCTTCGGCGCAGGAGTTGAACCATGCGCGTCGTGACGGCAGTGCCGAGGAATGAGCCGCGATAAAATCGCCAGACAATTCGCGCGGCGAATTCCAGCTCCGCTGTGAAGGCGGCCTTCACCCGCGCGGGATATTTCTCGGGGCATCCTTCGGCGAGCGCTCGCCCGAGTAATTCGCCCGAGCGCATCGCGTAGAAGAGCCCTTCTCCCGTGAGCGGGTCAACCCAGGCGGCCGCGTCGCCGATCAGCGCCCAATTCTTGCCAAGCACGCCTCGTTCAGAAAGCGTGTGCTCTTGAGGTGACGGCAGGACGTGGCTGTAGAATTGCGCGCCTTCCGTTGGAATCCTCTGCTTCTCGACGAACGTGTGTAGATGCGTTTTCAGCTCCCCGCTGGTGTGCGCGGCCATGCGGCCGCAGATCCCGACGGAAAGATGATCGGAGCGGGGGAAAGACCAGATGTAGCCTTCGAAATGAGGCAGAAATTTTACTTTAATGGAGTCGGCGGTCTGCGGCACAAAGTAGCCCTGCGTCATCTCCAGTTCATCGCGCTTCAGCGGACGCGTCTCCGGCAGCAAGTGATTGCGCGCGCCCGCCGCCAGGACGAGAAAATCGGCTTCGCGCCATTCCCCCTCGACGCAATACCGCGGCTTGCTCGACGCGGTATTCACCCCCATCACATGCGAGCGATGCACGTTGCAGCCCGCTTCCGCTGCGCGGTCGAGAAGCATGCCGTTCAAGACCGTGCGCGAATAGATTACGATGGGGTGCGACATTTCGAGCGTCACACTTTGATCGTTGCTGCTGATCAGGTCGATCGCGCTTACCAATTTCTTTGCGTGCGGGTTTTCGAGGAGAAAAGGAAAGCATTCCACCGCTTTGTGCGTGAGGCCGCCGCCGCAGGGCTTTTCCCACGCGAGATGCTCGTCAAAAATCCGGACTTTGTGTCCCGCTCGCGCAAGTTGCTCGCCGCACATTGCGCCGGAGGGTCCGCCGCCGACGATGGCTATTTCCGACATACGTGTGTCTCGATGACAGCCTCGAAATCCATCCTCTTGCGCGGAGCGCTTCGGACGGGAGGGCCTTTCAAGCGACGGGGAAAATCGCCAGGGAAAAACCGGCCATGAGTATAGCACCGAAAACCGCCGCCGCCGCTGCCGACCCTGTTTCCCTCCGGACCACATCCATGCTCGCGCGCTGGAGAAGGCAGAAGAGCCCAAAGTAGGGCGCGAGGAGCAGCAACAAGATCTGTCCGCTGTGCAAGAAAAAAATACCTGCCAGTAGCGCGCCCCATGCAATTAGCCGCAGCGAGAGGGTCAACGCAAGGCGCTTCGTTAGGCTCCTGGAAGCGAGCGGCCCGGCGACAATTTCTTCAGCTGCATGGTAGGGCAGGAAAGCAAGGAAGAAAGCGGGAAACCGAAGCCAGCGGGCCGCGTCCAGCCAGGCGCCGCTGAAGGTCAAATCAAACCAGCCGCTGAAGAGGAAAAGAATAACGAACGCGGAAATAGCAGCCTTGAGAATTTGTCGAAGCTGCGCCGTCGCAGGATTCGCTCCAAATACAGCGTGAATGTCTTTGAGGCGCCACAGGACAAGCAGGAGCCCGAGGAGGAAGAGGAAGCCCGCGAGGTAATCGCCTTCAAAGACATGCAGCACCCTCAGAAAATCATGCCAGCGGAGCAAAAGAACTGCCGCCACGGAACTGGCTATAAGTTCGAGAAACAGCCGCGCGATTTTGCCGTTGAAACGCGGCTCTGTCAGAGCGTTCTTGCCGAGCAATTCACGAAGAAATGGAGCAGTGAGAAGAATAAGTCCCGAGAAGCCCGCAAAGAAACCCAACAGCGGCCATCGCGAAGGTAAACGCGTGCTGCCTTCCAGATGAAGAGCTTGCGCCGCCCAATCTTGCGATGCGCGTAACGCTTCTTGATCGAACAAAAGGCTGACGTGGGTTGCTCTGGGAATGACGAGATGTTTCGCATGGCCACCGTTGCGGGATGCCGCTAAATCCTCCGCAGCCCCGCGCATGGATTTCGGCTCCCAGCTTCCGCTGATCACTAGGGCGTTCCCCTTGAGTTCCGGCGGATTGTCGAAAAGCAGCATCTCCGGCGAAGTTCCGTAAGCCGGGCGCATGGGTGCCGGAGATATGGCCAGGACCCCCGCAACGGGGACACGCGAAGCCACGCGAATAGCGATTGCGCCGCCCATCGAGTGTCCCGCCAAAATAGTGCGGCCCGGCGTGAGGAGGTGGACTGCGATCAGTTCTCGCACGAAGGATTCTGTGCATGCTTCCGCCCGCGCGGGGGAGAAGGGTCCGGCCGTGCGGCCGTGGCCCGGTAGGTCCGGAATAAACACTCGCAGCCCTTGTTCGGAAAAGCCCTGAGCGAAATAAGACATGATTTTCTTATTGGCGGAAATGCCGTGCAGCAACAAGACGGAACCTTGTGGCGCGCCCGATAGTGGCTCGATGATATCGACTCTCATGCGGCAGCTGGCGGCATCGGTAACGACAACTTGGCGCCGGTACGGAGTGGCAAGCGCCAGCCAGAACCCGAGCGCACACAGCATCACGCCCACGAGCGCGCGCAACATCTTTCTCGATTTCATCGCGGCGCACCCCCGTTCAAACGGGAGCCCCAGCGCGCGTGATAAACTAGATTCTTAAGCAAAGACATTCTTGCTTGCGTTCGCATGGAGATCCTTTGAACTCGGGAATACTCACACTTGAGCAAGCGATTCTGCGGTTTGGCCGCGAGAAACGCAACGGTCGCCGAGTGGTTTTCACCAATGGCTGCTTTGATCTCCTGCATCCGGGGCATATCCGCGGCCTAGAGCAAGCTCGCGAATTGGGTGACGCGTTGATAGTAGGACTCAACAGCGATGCAAGCGTAAGGCAATTGAAAGGCGAGGGCCGTCCCGTCCTCCCCGAGCGCGAACGCGCCGAAATCCTTGCGGCGCTGGAGAGTGTGGACGCGGTCGTCATATTCGACGAACTGACGCCGCGCGAAGTGATCGCCCGCCTCCTTCCTGACGTGCTGGTGAAGGGCGGTGATTGGCCGGACCACCAGATCGTTGGCCGGGAGGAGGTCGAAGCCGCCGGCGGTCGCGTTGTTTCCCTTCCCGTCGTGCCTGGCTACTCGACCTCGGATATATTGCGGAAGATCCGAAAAGGCGCCCACGCCTCCGGCGCGGAATCCTGATTCATTACGCATGATCCTTCCTGTTGTCCGTGAACGATTGGAACCTGTGATTCGCCATCCAGGAATGGAGGGCGCTCTCGCCGCTCTGCGTTCCGGCGGTCAACATGTTTCTCTTGCCGGACTGCATGACGTTGCCAAGGCGCTCGTCGCCTCCTACCTGACGCACGAGTTGCGCCGGCCGGCCTTTTTTGTCACGGAATCAAATCGCCGGGCCGAAGAGCTTGCCGAAACGCTGCGGTTTTTTTCAACCATCTTCCCCGGCCCGGCGGGCGGCGTAGGCACGCTCCCCGCTTTCGATACCTTGCCGTGGGAATCGCAAAGCCCGCACCCGGACATCCTGGAGCGTCGCGCTGCCACGCTTTACCGCTTGGCGGACGGGCAAATTTCTCTTGTGATTGCGCCGATTGCCGCTGCGCTGTGGCGGTATTCCGATCCGACGGTCTATCTCGGGCTGGCGCGCACCCTGGCGACAGACGCCGAGGTGCCGCTTGAAGAACTCACCGCGCATCTCGCCGCGGTGGGCTACACGCGTACCGAGATGGTCGAGCTGCCGGGCCAGTTCGCCGTTCGCGGGGGGATCGTGGACGTCTTCTCGCCCGAAGCACTGCGGCCTGTTCGAATCGAATTGTTGGGCGACACCGTCGCGTCCGTTCGGGAATTCGATCCGCGAACGCAGCGCTCGATTGCGCCGGTCGTTCGGACGACCTTTCTGCCGCTCGCCGAATGGGCCATTGGCGCGCCGGCTGGCGCGTCAGGAGACCAGGCGGAGTTCGACGAGACGCCGGGATTTTTTGGTCCACGCCGGAATCCCGGCGAAAGTATATTGTTTGAATTGGCAGAAAGCTCCTTGCGCCCGATTGTTTTTCTCGATGAGCCGCAAACGCTGCGCGAAGCCGCGGCAAAACACCTGGCGGCAGCGACTGAAGCCTACGAGCGGCATGGTCAAGCCACGGCGCCGCCGGCCTCCCACTATTTCTGGTCAGAAGAAGAACTCGCGGCGGGTCTGGAAAAAATCTCGCAAATCCATCTCGAACAGCTCGCCTTGAACATTGCCGCGTCGCCCCAGTTTGAGTTGCCATCCCGGCCGAGCCCGCGATTCCATGGCGACGTGGTGGCCTGTATGGGCGATGTGAAGTCGCAGCTAGCCGCCGGAGGAAGCGTTTTTCTGACCGCCTCCAGCACGGGCGAGATCGAGCGCTTTGCTGACATCTGCCGGGAATACGAAGTGCCGTACGTGCTGGGGGAATTGGAGGATGCCGCGGCCGGATTTACGGCGGAAGGCGCGCAGGAATCGGCCGCGCTGTTGCTCGTCCGCGCGCCATTTGCTCAGGGCGCGGCGTTCCCCGACGCGCGGGTCACCATCTTTGGAAATGCCGATTTATTCGACGTCGCGCCAGCCATCGATAGGCCCAGCAAGAAGATCCGCACGTCCGGATTTTTCAGCGATTTTGCGGAGCTTAAGTCCGGTGATTTCGTGGTGCATGTGGATCATGGCATCGGCCAGTTCGAAGGACTCCGCCAGATCGAGTCCGACGGCCGCCGCGGCGAGTTCATGCTTTTGAAGTACGCGGAAGACGCTCGGCTTTACGTGCCGCTGGAGCGCATGGATCTGGTCCAAGGCTATCGCGCGGTCGAGGGCGCGCATCCTGCGCTCGACAGACTCGGCGGAACTTCGTGGACGGCGCGCAAAACACGGGTCCGCAAATCGGTGGAAGAAATGGCCGATAAACTCCTTGCGCTCTACGCGGAGCGGAAGACGACTCCGGGATTCGCATTTTCGCCCGATGGAAATTTCCAGCGCGAGTTCGAGGATGCCTTTGAGTTCGAAGAGACGCCGGACCAGGTCACGGCCATCGCGGACATAAAGAAGGACATGGAGCGGCCAACTCCGACGGACCGCTTACTCTGCGGCGACGTGGGTTATGGAAAGACGGAAGTGGCCATGCGCGCGGCGTTCAAGGCCGTGCTGGATGGAAAACAAGTTGCCATCCTTGCGCCCACCACGATTCTGGCTTTCCAGCATTTCGAAACATTTAAGCAGCGTTTTGCGGCATTTGCTTTGCGCATCGAGATGCTCAGTAGGTTCCGCAGCGCCGCGGAACAAAAGCAGATTCTCGCGGCCCTTGAAGCAGGCAAGGTCGATGTCGTGATTGGCACGCACCGCCTGCTCTCGAAAGATGTGAAGTTTCAGGATTTGGGGCTGCTGATTGTTGACGAAGAGCAGCGTTTCGGCGTGGCCCACAAGGAACGCCTCAAAGAAATGCGCAAAAATGTGGATGCCCTGGCGCTTTCGGCGACTCCCATTCCACGCACGTTGCACATGTCGCTGGTCGGTCTGCGGGACATGTCCGTGATCGAAACCCCGCCGCGCGACCGCTTGGCGATTCAGACAGTGGTGGCGCCATTTCAAGAAGACTTGGTGCGCCACGCGATAGAGAATGAGCTGGCGCGCGAAGGCCAGGTGTATTTCATTCACAATCGCGTGGAATCAATCTACTCCCTCGCCGAACTGATTATGAAACTCGTGCCGAAGGCCAGGGTGGTTGTTGGCCACGGGCAGATGGGCGAGAAAGACCTCGAGAAGGTCATGCTGAAGTTTATCCGCGACGAAGCGGACGTGCTCGTGGCGACGACGATCGTTGAAAACGGCCTGGACATCCCCCGCGCGAACACCATCCTAATCAATCGCGCCGACCGGCTCGGCCTCGCGGAACTTTATCAGTTGCGCGGTCGCGTGGGTCGTTCCAGCCAGCGTGCCTACGCCTACTTGCTCGTCCCTCCGGAGACCTCGCTTTCTGAAATCGCGCGCCGCCGCCTCGCCGCCATGAAAGAATTCAGCGAGTTGGGCGCCGGTTTTCGCATCGCCGCGTTGGATTTGGAGCTTCGCGGCGCCGGCAACATGCTGGGGCGCCAGCAGCATGGCCACATTGAAGCCATCGGTTTCGATATGTACTGCCAGATGCTGGAGCGCGCAGTCTCAAAACTGAAGGGCGAGGAGGCCGCGCCAGAAGTGCGCACCACTCTAAGCCTCGGCTTCGACGTGCGCATTCCTCAGGATTACGTTCCGAGCGAGAACCTGCGCTTGCGCACCTATAAGCGCATCTCCACCATCTCCACGGAGGAGGAAAAGCAGGACGTGCGCCGGGAGTTGGAGGACCGCTTTGGCCCGGTGCCCGCCTCGGTGGAAAACCTTTTAGAGTACGCAGTCCTCAAATCCATGTGTGAACGCCTGCGTATTTCCGCGGTTGAAAGGCAGGGAAGCCGCGTGGCCATTCGCTTCCATCCGGAGACGCCCCTCGATCCCGCGCGGCTGGTGAGCGTGGTGCGCTCGCGCAAGGGCATAAAAATGGATCCCAGCGGCGTGCTGTGGCTTGAGGTAGCGCGCGGGGAATCGGTGCCCGGCGCGGTGAGAAACGTATTGCTAGGTTTGCAACCGCAGGGCTAAACTTTACGTGTGAGGAAATACATGCCTAAGTTTGTAATCCTGGTGGCGCTCGGCGCGGCGTTTTCGTTGGCCTCTGGCGTCGGCGTCCTCGTCGCCCAGGAAAAACCCGCATCCAACGCCCCGCAATATAAGATGCCGGCGCCGGCTGTCAATAAACCGGCAGCTGCTCCGGCCGCGAGGCTGACGGAAGGCGTAAGTGGGAGAACCATCGAGGAAATTATTGCGCGCGTGAACAACGAGATCATCACGCGCTCGGAATATGACAAGGCGCGGGCTTCTGCCGAGGACGACGCCAAGCAGGAGTGCGCGGCCAAGTGCACGCCGGAACAGCTTCAAGCCGATATCGAGGACCGCCAGAAAAACGTTTTGCGCGACCTGATTGACCAGTCGCTGCTCGTTCAGCGTGGCAAGGATATGGGCGTTAGTGTCGAGCCGGAAGTGATCAAGAAGCTCGACCAAATCCGCATTCAAAATAATCTGGCGAGCATGGAAGATCTCGAGAAGGCGGTCTCCGGCCAGGGCGTGAACTGGGAAGATTTCAAGAATAACATCCGCAGTCAAATCCTGACGCAGCGCGTGATCAGCAGCGAAGTGGGTTCGCACATTACGATCGGAAAAGACGAAGTCCAAAAATATTATGAAGCTCATCAGAAGGAATTCATTCGCCCGGAGCAGGTCGCGCTTCGCGAAATCGAAGTAAGCACGGAAGGAAAGAAAGAATCGGAGCTTCCGGATTTGAAGAAAAAAGCCGAAACCGCGCTGCAGCGCGTGAAGGACGGGGAAGACTTCGGCGAAATCGCCAAGCGCCTCTCGGACGGCAGCACCGCCAAGCAGGGCGGTTTTCTCGGCGTGTATAAGCGCGGCGAATTGTCGAAGCAGCTCGAAGACATCGTTTTCACAATGAAGAAGAACGGGCTGACCGACGTGCTGGACACCAAGCAGGGGTACCTCGTCCTGCAGGTCATGGAGCACTATGACGAGGGGCAGCAGCCTCTCGCCAAGGTTGAAAATGAAATCACGGACAAGCTTTACTCCGGGCGCATGGAGCCGGCGCTGCGCGATTATCTGAAGATGCTGCGCGAGCAGAGCTACGTCGTGATCAAGCCCGGATTCCAGGACATGGCCGGCGGAGGCAACTCGGAAATTCTGGAGGTCAGCGCCACGCCCGAAGTTTCCAAGACCAAGAAAGCGCACAAGAAATTCCTGCTCTTCTGAAAGGGATCGAATTTTTCAGCTAAATGAAGACAACCTTCGTCAGCGATCTCGGCTCCGAGCAGACCATCACCACTTTTTTCCTCGTCCACGAAAAAGAAATCCGCAATACCAGGGAAGGGAAGTCTTATCTCCGCTTGGAGCTCGGCGACCGCAGCGGCACGATCGAAGCGCGCATGTGGGACCAGTTTGAAATTCCCGCTCGCGACGTGAACCGCGACGACTTCGTAAAAGTTCAGGCGCGCGTCGAAATCTACCGCAACAAACCTCAGCTCGCGCTTCAGCAGCTCCGGCGCGCCAAGCCCGAAGAGGTTGAGCTTGCCGATTTTCTGCCGCACACGACCGCGGATGTGGAGAAGCTCTACGCGCAGCTTCTCGAATTCGCCGCCTCGATAAAAAATCCCTGGCTAAGGAAATTGACGACCACAATCGTCGCCGATCCGGCCGTCGCCGCGCGTTACAAGCGCGCGCCGGCGGCAAAGGTGATGCATCACGCCTATCTCGGCGGCCTGATTGAGCACGTCATCAGCCTCTGCGGCCTGGCGAAGCAGGTCGCAGCGCATTATCCGGAGCTCGACGTGGATCTTCTGCTGACCGCCGCGATCCTCCACGACGTCGGAAAACTCGACGAGCTTTGCTACGACCGCGCCATCGCGTACACCACCGAAGGCCAGCTCCTCGGCCACATCGTGATGGAATTCGAGACCGTTTCCAAGGCCATCGATGCCATCGAAGGATTCCCTCCCGCGCTGAAGACCGTGGTGCAGCATCTCCTCATCAGCCACCATGGCCAGTACGAATTTGGCTCGCCAAAACTTCCCATGATCCGCGAGGCCATGGTTTTTCATTATCTCGATGACCTGGACTCAAAACTCGCCGCCGTGCGTGCGGCGCTCGCCGTCGAATCCGGCGAAGACGAATGGTCGGCTTACAGCGCCGCGCTGGGACGCCGCTTCTTGAAGCTCGACGAATTCCTGAAGTCCAATAGTGCCAAAGCGGAAGAAAACGTGCCCAACCCAAAGCTGTTTCCGTGATGAAATCCGGGAAACCTAAGACGAATTTGGGTGCCGGTGGCGTTTGGCCTGACCGCGTCGTGGCTAAAGGCACGCCCTGAGGAGAGTTCAAAACCCCCACACGCCTGCCCTGCTTGCCAGCAGGCAAGCTGCGGCAGGCAGACAACAGCGGCGTGTGTGGCATCCGGCAGTACTGTGAGCCACTTGTCCGGTAACGGCGTTAACCAGGCACTGGGAATTTTCAGTAGGACGGCAGCCGGCAGTTCGCGCGCGCAACTCTTCTTATGAAACAGAATGTCCCCCCGCAACGTTATGTTCCTTTAGGGCAGGGGGAGTCGCCTCCGTGGAAAGATGGCAAGCTAAATTCAGGAGGGTTGCGATGAAACGTTCTCGAATCTTGATCACTCTTTCGGCGGTGGCTTTGGCGCTGGTTGCGGCAACGCCGCGGGCGAGCTTGAACAAGGAAGGTAGCGCGAACTCGCCGGTGTATACATCGGACGGCAACCTGAAGTTCCCGGCGCAGTATCGGGAGTGGGTGTACCTCACGTCGGGCGTGGACATGAGCTACAGCCCGAACATGAGCATGGATCACTCGATGTTCGACAACGTGTTTGTGAATCCGGAGGCGTACAAGGCGTTTGTCCAGACGGGAACTTGGCCGGACAAGACCATGCTGGTGCTGGAGGCGCGCATAGCGGGTAGCAAGAGTTCCATCAACAAAACTGGGCATTTTCAAACAGCTGAAATCATGGGGCGCGAGGTCCATTTGAAGGATGAGGCACGGTTTCCGGGGAAATGGGCGTTCTTTAATTCTGAGGACGGAGTGACAGGGAAGCTGTTGCCGAGGGAAATGGATTGCTACTCCTGCCACGAACAGCACGGAGCGGTGGATACAACGTTCGTGCAGTTTTATCCGACGCTGATGGAGATTGCGAAGAAAAAGAATGCGCTGAGCGCGGTGTACTTGAAAGAAGAGGCGGGGAAGTAGCAACGACGCTTAGCGTCGACGACGCGCCCCTGAAAACGATATCTCAGCCTGTTAAGGATGCGCCACCACCCGCCTTGATCCACTGTGAGGAAAACGTCGAATTTAGCTGCCTCTGCGGCCTCGAGAAGGTCGCCATTGTTAAGTCCTGCCAATCCGCGTAGCGAGCTGTTTGACAGTCGTGACCGGTGAGCGAATTGCGGAATCGCTCGTCGATACATTCGTCAATCAGGATGCGCATTTGGGACGCGCGAGTAACAGATGTTTTGCTTCTTCGAGAGCAGCGACAGCGGCTTCATGCGACACGGTAGGAAATCCCTGGAGAAACTCTTTGAGCGCCACCCGCCTACCAGCCCAAATTCTCCTGTATGAATCGCGGGCTCAGGTGAAGGTCCACCTGGACGAGCGGGCCATCCCCGATGACTTTGAAGCTGTGAATCTCGCCGGCCTTGATGACGAAAATGTCCCCAGCGCCGCCTTCAAACGTCTCTCCGTTCACGTTCCATACTCCGCGGCCTTCCCGGATAAATTGGATCTCATCGTAGGGATGCCGATGCGGCCCGGGACCCTTGCCCGGCAGCCCGCTGAACAAAAACACGGAGACGCCCACGTCTCCCTGCTCGGTCCCGACAAATTCGTGTGAGCTCCGCGAAGACTCGTGCCGACAGGTAGAGGCGGGCCGGCTTGGTGAGGGCCAGGAGAAAGACGGTGCGTTGTAAACCGGCAGGCTTGAGAGCAGCCGATACAACGATATTGGTATCGAGGACCAAACGAAGGGGAAGCATCCAGTCCTTGCTCTCACTAGCGCATGCCCGGTGAGGCTTTACTTCTTAGCGCTGCTTTTCTCGGAGAGCCTTTTTTCCCTGCGGGCCGCTTTGATGATGCGGTCAATCTGGCGCGAGGAAAGGGACGCGGTGCCCTTGCGCCTGGATTCCTCACCGATGACCCGCAGAACTTCGGGCTCGGGAGCTGCAAGGCGGACATAGTCCCGGATGCTCAGCAGGATCGCTCGGGGCGTGCCACGCTTCTCGATTACCAGCGAGCGGTTCTCCTTATCGACTTGGTCCAGCAGTTTGCCGAAGCTCGACCTGGCGCGCAGGGCGGGTATCACGATACTGTGCTTTGTAGCGGTTTTAGCGCTTGGCATAACTCTCCAGTTCATCTTCTTGAACTGTACAGTTATATATTTCATTTGTCAATGGCGAGAGCAGGGCGGAGCTTGCCGGAGGCGAGGGCATCGAGGGCGCGGAGGCGGGCGGCGAGTTCGGTGGCGGATAGGCGGCGCTCGCGGTAGAGCCGGCGGAGAAAATCATCGGCCGCCTTTTCTCCTTTCTGCGCGTTGCATTCCATGCAGCTCGACACCAGATTGCGGTAGGAATTGCGCCCCAACCGCACCTGCGGCACGACGTGGTCCAGGCACTGAACCGTCGGCGTGGTGCGGCGCATACAGTAGAAGCACTGGCCGCGCTCGCGCGCGTGGATGGCCTTTCGCAGCCTCGTGTCCTGCAGAAAGTCCGCCTCCTCGATGTTAACTGCGAGGCGGGCGCGCGTCCCCTGTTCCCTGGCGGCGGAACGGCTCTCGATGCGATTCAGCCTGGCGGCGCGAATCTCGCCGGGCAGCCGCACCTCGACGACGTGCCCGAGTTTGCTGCGTTGGACAATGCGTAAAGCGCCGTGGGCGACGAGGCGGCGCACGGCTTCGCGCACCGGCCCCGGGGATAGCCGGATATTGCGTCCCAGCCCTAGAATCGAAAAGCGGAGGCGGAGTTTCCCTTCCAGGCGGGTGTGCCGCAGGAGATGCGCATAGACGGTGCGGTCGATGACCGACAGGCGCAGACGCGGGGCGAGGAGGTCTTCCAATTGTTTCCAGACAAGTTCGGCATTCGGTTTTTTGGCTTTCATGGTTAGATCCAGAGTGGGAATTCGAGGAGCTGAAAGTTTCTTCTCTGTGGCCTCTGTGTTCTCTGCGGCCTCTGCGTTAAATTCTTTCTCTTTCTTTCAGCTTTCAACTTTCGAAGGGGTTGAAGGCCCGGCAGGGCCCCCGCGATGCCCGGGGCGGGGCGGGATCCCCGGCAAGAGCTGGGGCACACAAGCCGCGCTTCGATCGACGGTTAACAGTTCGCAGGGGAGAAAAAGACAAAGACTCAACACAGAGAGCCCAGAGGCCGGAGCACAGAGGTCACAGAAACAGCGGCGAGCCGGGAGAATGCACTGCAAAAAGAAAAAGCGGGAGCAAGCTCCCGCAGCCCAAGCGTAGTTATCTACAAGAGTAAGTGTAGCACAAATTAGAGGATTGTCAAGAGCAATTTTCTAATTTTCTTATTGGCACTTCAAGGTGTCCGGTAAAGCACGCCCCTACAACAACTTGTAGTGACAAACTTTTGGGTATACACCTCACCAGAAGTCGATTGTGACGCCGGTTTCACTCTCAATAACCGGACAACCTGGGCGAGCATTGTATTTCGTGGATTTGACGGAATTGAGCGCTATGTCATCCTTGTCCCTTATTCCGGAACTCCTTTTCACATGGGCGTTAATCACTTCTCCCGACTCCGTAATTTGAAAAGTAATTAGGGGAACGAAACCTGTCGATTTCTCGCCTTCTCGAACTTGGAACGATTTCACCTTAAGTTTTGGCTTCTTGACGACGACGGGATTGCAGCGTTTTATCAAACGCTCTTGGTCCTCATTGGAATTTTTCGGCTTGCCCTGGGAAGATCCCGTAGGTGAGTTGCCAGCAAATAAGAGCGACGCCACAAGAAGGCGCGCGATCGCATGAAACGAAAAAGTGCGAGAAGCCATAGTTCGGACCTACTCTATACTGACACCAACAGCGGAACAGAGTTCCATGAATCATAATTAGTACGACTACAGGGTTGCCTAGAGGGCGTTCGTACCACTACACTGATTTTGGGCGATAGATTCCATGATCCCCGCTTCTTTCCAAATTCGCGATTTGACCATCCGCCCCGCGGCGGTGCTGGCGCCCATGGCGGGCGTCACGGATACGCTCTTCCGCCGCGTCATTCGCGGCCTCGGCGGCTGCGGCCTGCTGATGACGGAGTTCACCAGCTCCGAAGGCGTCACGCGCAGCGCGCAGAAAACGCTGCGGTATCTCTTTTTTCAGGAAGACGAGCATCCCATCACCGCGCAGCTTTTTGGCGCGAATCCCGCCGTGATGGCCGACGCCGCCAAAATGGTGGAAGACCTCGGCTTTGACGCCGTGGACATCAATCTCGGCTGCCCCGCGAAAAAAGTCGTGAAGTGCGGCGGCTCGGGACTCTTGCGCGACCTGCCCCTGCTCGAAAATATTTTCCGCTCCGTGCGCGCGGCGGTAAAAATTCCGCTTACGATCAAGCTGCGCGCCGGCTGGGACGAAAATTCCATCGTCGCCGTCGAAGTGGCTACGCTGGCCGAATCCGTTGGCGTCGAGGGCATCGCCGTTCATCCGCGCACGCGCACGCAGGGCTACAGCGGCGCGGCGGACTGGAGCATCATCGCCGCGGTGAAACAAGCGGTGAAGATTCCCGTCATCGGCAATGGCGACATCAACACGCCCGAGGACGCGGCGCGCATGGTGCGCGAGACGCGCTGCGACGCCGTGATGATCGGGCGCGCCGCCGCCACCAATCCGTGGATCTTCGCGCAAATGGCGCAGTATGCCTCCACTGGCCGCTACGACACGCCGTCGGACGCCGACCGGCACCGTTTACTCTCCGGCTACTACCGGGAAATTAAAGCTGCGAACCAGCCCGATAGCATAGGCAAAATGAAGCAGTTCGCATGCTGGTTCACACATGGCGTGGGGAACGGCAGCGAACTTCGTCAAAAGGTTCACGCGGCGAAAACGCCCAGCGAGGTGCTCGAAAGCGTGGAACGCTTTTTCGAGAGCCGCGCCGCCGCGGGGGCCGGCCGCTCTGCGGTCGCCGATAACAATGCCCCCGAGGAGCTTCGCGCCGCAAGAAATGAGGACCTGGCCCATGGTCCCAGTCAGCACGCTCGCGTCGAAACAGCGGTCGGAACGTAGAATCGCCGTCCGCCTGCCTCTCAAAGTCCGCGGCCGCGATAGCCGCGGCATCGCCTTCGAGGAAGAAACATCCAGCGAAAATCTGTGCCGCAGCGGAGCGGCGTTCCTCACGCGCTTCAATGTCGCGCTCGGCTCCGACCTGGAGATTCGCATTCCTTTTTCGCGCTATGCCTCGCGCCGCGGCGAATCCGACTTCCAGACCCAGGGCCGCGTCGTGCATGTCACCGAGGAACAGCCCGACGGCGAGCGCTTGGTCGGCGTGCAGTTCACCGGCCCGCGCTTCCAGCGCGTCTTCCGTCCTGAATCCGCCGCCTAGCGTCCGTTTTTCACGTCCTTTATAGTCTTTGTTTGGTCGAGCGTTGAGTCCGGCGCTACCCCACCCCCCACCCCCCCTGTTTCACGGTTGAAACCGTGCCCTGACGAAAAGCAGATCCTGTTAGGCGGTGCGAGTAGGTGTCTTGAGGTTGACGGGAGAGGGGGGCGGGCGTATGGTCTTGCGCAGAGTTGGAGTTGAAACCGGAAATTGCGGACGCGTGTCCCCGCGTGTCCTTAGGGGAGAGTCCATATGCGACAAATCAGGAAGCATGCGTTTTCTCTAGTAGCGGTAATCGTTTTGGTGCTTTTGTTTGCGGGGAATGCTTACGCGCAGGGTGGGCCAATCACGGGAACTCTCGCGGATGGCGCGACGTATTTGATCGAGGTTCCAGCGAACTGGAATGGGACGCTGTTCCTCTATAGCCATGGATATGTGCCTCCGGTTCCCCAGAGTATGAACCCCGCGCAAGACGCCGGCGACCCGGTGACCGAAGCCATCATGTTGGCGAGCGGGTTTGCACTTGCGGGTTCTTCGTATGCCCACAAGGGCTGGGCGATTCAAGAGGCTTTGCTCGATCAAATCGCGGTTCTCGATCTGTTCAAATTGCTGGTGGGCCAGCCGGCACGGACGATTGCCTGGGGCCATTCTCTTGGCGGGATGATTACCGCAGGGCTCATTCAACGGTACGCGGACCGCTTTGATGCGGCGCTGCCCATGTGCGGAGTGCTGTCGGGCGGGGTGGCGACGTGGAACACGGGCCTGGATTCGGCATTTGCGTTCAAGACGCTGCTGGGTCCGGGAACGGGATTGCAGGTCGTCAACATCGCAGATCCAGTGGCAAATTTTCAGCTTGCCGAGGGGATACTCGCTGGGGCGCAGTCCACCCCGCAAGGGCGGGCGCGCCTGGCTCTGGTATCGGCTCTGGGCGATGGGCCCGGCTGGTTCTTCTTTCCGCCTCCGCCTCCGCCCGAGCCAGCAGAGGATGATTTTGGTAGCCAGGAGACGAACCAATTCCTTTGGGATGAATTCGTTGACTTGCCGTTCCTATTTGGCTTCCGCGCCGAACTGGAATTTCGCGCACAGGGAAATCCCTCGTTCAATACGGGAGTGGACTACAGAAAGCAACTGGCGCACTCGATCGGTCGGGAGGAAGTGAAAGCGCTCTACGAACAAGCGGGCCTGGATCTCGATGCCGACCTGGATTTGCTGAACGATGCGGTGCGAGTGAGCGCGGATCCGGAGGCGCTCGAATACTTGAAGAAAAATATTATTTTCGACGGCGAAATTCACATTCCGGTTCTGACGATGCACACCAAGGGCGACGGACTCGTGGTGGTGCAGAACGAATCTGCGTACAAGAAGGTGGTGGAGGAAGCGGGCAACGGGGCGCTTCTGCGGCGGACATTCGTGCATCGCGCGGGACACTGCGAGTTCTCGCCCGCGGAAACGATCACGGCGGTACAGACGCTGCTGAAGCGCCTGGACACAGGAAAGTGGAGTAAATTGGAGCCCGATGACCTCAACCAGAATGCTTTGGCGATGGGGCCGGGAGTGAATATCGTTTTCGTCCCGGTCCCGTCTCAGCCGGGTACATTTATTGTTGTCCCGGCAGCGCCCGCGTTTTTTGAGTTCAAGCCGAGCCGGTATTTGCGGCCCTTCGACGCGCTGACGGCAGAGAACGAATGAGGACTTTTTAGCGTTCCGTCAGGCAGGGCGAGGCGGCGTCTTGAGGTAGGCGATCACGAAGAGAGCGCCGAGGAGCAAATCCGTACAGGCGAAGACCATGTCGGAGGGATGCATGCGGCCCTGCAGGACGAGGACAACGACAGCGGCGCCGAAACTGAATTTTTCAAGCATGGAAGGAATCATCAGCGGGCGGTAGCGGGCCGGGTCCATGGCGATGAAGAGAAAGGCGACCTGCCAGGCCAGCCCCAGTCCTACGAATCCATAAAAGAAGCCGGGATGCGTGATCGGCGGGGGATCGTTGCGGCTGATGAGATCAAACATGAAGTAAAGCGGGGTAATAATCAGCAAGCCCCAGAGGCCCGCAATCCAAAAGACAATTTTGGCGAATTTCATTGGTGCCTCCGGAGGGTGAGGAGCGGCAGGGATTATATTCCAACGATGTGGGGAAAGAAGCGCGAAGAGGAAGAGAGATTTCTCTCTGCGCAGGCCGACGCTTCGCAGGAGCGAAGCGGAGGAAATGGCGTCGACCTGCTCCGCTCGAAATGACGGGCTGGGGTGGGGCGGCGAAAAGCAGATCCCTCACTCCGTTCGGGATGACAGTCGCGGAAGTGGCGAGATATTTCCAGCGGCCGTGGCCGTGCTTAAGTCTAGCCACGATCCCTCGACTACGCGGCTGGCGCTCAAGAGACGAGCGCGGGAAAAAGCCAGCCGCTGCGCTCGGGATGACATTAAGGAAAAGAGGAGCGCGGGCGGGGCGGGCTCAAACCTTGTCCTCGTTGTCGCGCAAACTCACGATTTCGTCGTAGGCGGCGCGGCGGGTCATGCCGCGTTCCTTGGCGGCGAGCTTCAAGGCTTCTTTGCGGTCGAGCTTGGCCTGGTGCATCAACTCCTCGACGCGGGCGGCGAGGGATTGCGCGGAGTCGGCGTGGTTGCGAGCTTCCGCACAGTCGGCGGCGCCGATGAGAAGCGTAATTTCGCCGCGGGCGGGGCGCTCTACGAGGGATGCCAGGACCTCAGAGAGTTTGCCGCGCAGAAATTCTTCGTGGAGCTTGGTGACTTCGCGGGCCAGGCACGCCGGGCGATCGCCGAGAACTTCAACGGCGTCGGCGACGCATTCCTGCACGCGGTGGGGCGCTTCGTAAAGAATGATGGTGCGGTCCTCGATGCGAAGGCGTTCGAGGGCGCGGTGGCGTTCGCCGGAGCGCGCGGGGAGGAAGCCGACGAAGAGGAACTCTTGGTTGGGCAGGCCGGAGGCGGCGAGCGCCGCGAGGAGCGCGGAGGGGCCGGGGACGGGAACCACAGAGATTTTGTGGCGAAGGCAGAGAGTGACCAGGCGGTAGCCGGGATCGGAAACCAGCGGCATGCCCGCGTCGCTGACGAGAGCGATTTTCGCGCCTTGCTCGAGAGCGATGAGAAGTTCAGGCGCGCGCGTCATCTCGTTGTGCTCGTGATAGCTCACGAGCGGCTTCGAGATTTCGTAGTGAGTCAGGAGCTTCTGCGTGTGGCGGGTGTCTTCGCAGGCAATCTGGTCGGATTCGCGCAAGATGCGCAGGGCGCGCAGGGTGATGTCCTCGAGATTGCCGATGGGCGTGGCGACGAGATAAAGGCAGCCGCCTTCGGGCTGCGCCGAAGATTGCGCGGGGGCGGGCGCGGATTGCTCTCCGCCATTGGTTGAAGAACTCTTGCGGGACATGGTGAAGAGTCTAGCACGCGGGCCGGAGGAGAAAGTGACGCATGCTACAATTAAATTTTGGTTGCATGCAAAGAGGAGCGCCGGTGCCACTGTACGAGTACAAATGCCGCAAATGCGGGCGGCTCACGGAGAAGATCGAAAATGTTTCCGGGCCGCACCTGAAGAAGTGCCCTCATTGCGGCGGCAAGGTCGAGGCAGTCATTACGGCCCCGTCGTTTCAGTTCAAGGGCGGGGGTTGGTACGTGACCGATTACGGGGGAAAATCCACCGACGGCGGGAGCAAGACCGAAAAGCCCGCCGGAGAAACCAAAGAAACGCCGGCGAAAGAGGCTTCCGCGAAGGAAAGCTCTGCGAAAGAGGGCCCGGCAAAAGAGAGTTCGAGCAAAGAGACGAGCGAGAAAAAAACGGCGAAGAAAAAATAAGTTTGGCGGAAGAAATTTTCGCGGCTAAAGTTTCAGCGTCTTCAAGTACTCGCGAAACGCCGCGCCGAGCTCGGGATTCAGCAGCGCGAGCTCCACGGTGGCTTTCAGGAAGCCGAGTTTGTCACCCGCGTCGTAGGAAATTCCTTCGTAAATGTAGGCCCACAGCCCTTGCTCCTGCGCAAGGATGCGCAGCGCGTCGGTTAGCTGGATTTCATTTCCCGCGCCGGGCTTGGTGCGCGCGAGGCAATCGAAGATGGCCGGCGGCAGAACATAGCGCCCAGTGACCGCGAGATTCGATGGAGCGTCTTTGGGTTTCGGCTTTTCGACGAGGTCGCGAATGCGCAGGAGGCGCGCGCCAAAAGGCGGCAACGGAGCGGGCTCGGCGTCAACGATTCCGTAGAGGTGCGTTTTGTCTTTCGGGACTTCCTCGACGGCGATAGCGCCAACGCCGGTGGCTTGATAGACCTCGATCAATTGTTTGGTTGCGGGATTTTCTCCCGGGATGAGTACGTCGCCAAGCAGGACCGCGAAGGGTTCGTCACCAACGAGGTCGCGCGCGACCAGCACGGCATGACCGAGGCCGAGCGGTTCTTTCTGGCGTGTGTAACTGACCTGCAACATATTGCTGATACGGCGGACCATCTCAGCCTGGTCTTTTTTGCCGCGCTCTTCGAGGAAACGCTCGAGCATTGGAGCGTTGTCGAAATGATCTTCGATGGAGTTCTTGCCTTTTCCGGTGACGATAATAATGTGTTCAATCCCGGAAGCGACGCATTCTTCCGCTACGTATTGAATTTGCGGCTTGTCCACGACTGCGAGCATCTCCTTCGGCTGGGCCTTGGTGGCGGGGAGAAAGCGCGTTCCGAGGCCGGCGGCGGGGAGCACGGCCTTGCGAACCTTGCGCACAGGGGCAGCATCCGATGAAGAACTCAATGAATTGGGCGCCATTATTTTTGAGAAGCCGCGAAGAGGGGAGCGCGCAACATTTCTTTTGCACAGTAGCTGTGAGCCAGCGAGTTTGTCAATGCGCGCGACGGCGCGAAAATCACTGGTCCAGGCATGTGCTAGCATAATCTACGGTGAGGTTGTTTTTGCAAGAGATCGTTTATGAGCTTGCGCATACTCGGTATTGAATCTTCGTGTGATGAGACGGCGGCAGCGGTGGTCGCCGACGGGCGCGAGATTCTGTCCAGCGTGGTGGCGTCGCAGATCGATGTTCACCGGAAATATGGCGGCGTCGTGCCGGAACTGGCTTCGCGGGAGCACCTGCGGCAAATCGTGCCGGTGGTGCGGGAGGCGGTGGCGCAGGCCGGGATGAAGCTGGCGGATGTGGATGCGATTGGTGTGACGCAAGGGCCGGGATTGGTGGGAGCGCTGCTTGTGGGAATTACCTATGGGAAAACGCTCGCCGCGGCACTGGGGAAGCCGCTGGTCGCAGTGAATCACCTCGAAGGACACGTGCATGCGGTTTTTCTGGAAGCGCACAAGACGGGGCGCCAGCCGAATTTGCCTGCCGTGTGCTTGATTGTGTCCGGCGGCCACACCGTTTTGTATGCAGTGAAGAGCGACAACGAACCGGGACGAGACGGGAGCGGCCTGCTGAGCTACAGGAAACTTGGGCAGACGCGCGACGATGCGGCGGGAGAAGCATACGACAAGGTCGCGAAGCTATTGGGGCTGGGTTATCCAGGCGGGCCTATCCTCGACCGGCTGGCCAAGGCGGCGAATGGCGCGCCGGCTCCGGTGAAGTTTGGGCCAACGAAAACCAGAGGGAATTCGCTTGATTTCAGTTTTAGCGGGCTGAAAACTGCGGTGCTCTATCACGTTCGCGAGCACGCTGGATATGAGGCGGAGATCCGACGGCGCGAAGAAGCGATTGAACGCGGCGAGAGAAAGTTTGAAGGGTTGCTGCCGCTTTGCACGCCGCAAACGCTGGGGCTGGTGAGGGAATTTCAAAATGCCGTGGTCCGCG
>Ga0307479_10000275_pt1 | contig 48487 bp, 62 predicted proteins | sample atmos_gasesECM4C_FD_203743 | JGI IMG/M metagenome (GOLD analysis project Ga0307479, IMG submission 203743) | Hardwood forest soil microbial communities from Morgan-Monroe State Forest, Indiana, United States - atmos_gasesECM4C_515 | ecosystem: Environmental > Terrestrial > Soil > Temperate...
GCGCCAGGGCATGCGGCGTCTTGAGGGGCTGGGATTTCTTGACGAGGACACTGACCATAGATTCTCCTTTACGCTGGTGCTTCGGGTATGGGTTGTTGCGGTTTACGCGGCGTCTTGATCCCCAAGATGACTTCGTTCGTGACCATGAGCGCCGTCAGCTTCATGCTCATCGCGGTCATGGCGTCCGTGGCCCGGTGGCTGGTCTCGCGCTGATAGTCCGACAGCTCCTTGATCTGCTGGCGCAAGTCGGTCCTCAGGCTCTCGATCTTGCGGTCGAGCTCGCTCACCGTCTTGTCCATTTCGGCGCGCGTGATGAATTCGTTGCCGGGGTTGATCGGCTTGAAAAACAGGGCCTTGATGGCCACGGCCAGACCGAACATTCCTCCCAGGAGAGCGATGATGGCGGTCAGGCCGACTACCACCGTCGTCGCTGCCTCGGTCTTCATGTCGATAGGTCACTCTCCTCTGTTCCCGTTCGTTGTTAATGGCCTTTTATGACCCCGCGCAAAGCGGCCTCTTGCTGGGCCGCCATCATCATCTGCTGCGCCTGCTGCTGCGCCACCACCTGTATCGCACCTATCTTCATGTGCTGCGTCCACAGCTTCGCCATTTCGAGAATGCCCAGGATGAACTCGAAGGTCTTGAACTGGGCCGGGTCGAACTTGAGAGCCACGGCCTGCGTGGCCGGGTTATACTGGATCACGATATCCTGGGTGATCCCCTGAACTTCCGCGTCCCGGACGCCATGGTTGATGTCGCCGTTCTTTGGCATGTGCCTTGGTCCTTTCTTGAAAATAGCGCTTTTCCCTGGGATTTAGAGGGGCCGCGCGCCAAATGGCGCGCCGACCCTACTTTTCCCTGGGATTTAAGCGCGCCGCGCGCCATTTGGCGCGCCGACCTCACTTTTCCCTGGGATCGGCGCGTGTTTAACCGTCGCCGTAGCCGCCGCTGTTGTCGTGCCACCCCATCGACTTTAAGAACGCGCGCCGCTGTCCCCTGCTCGTGAACTTGGGCCGGCCGCCGCCCCCTTCCCCGTCGTCAGGCGTGTATTCTATGTCAAGGCCGTGCAGCTTGTCCCTGGCCATGGCCTCCGGGATTTGCTTGACATGCACGGCGGCCGCATCCGAAACCACCGGCCGGTGCCAGGCGATGAGCCCCGATCCGTCCCCCACCGCTTCCGTGAAAGACTTCTCCGGGAAGGCGGCGTCAAACTCCTCTTTTGACACGTCCTTGCCGTCTATCACGTAGCGTGTCTTAGAGCCCGTGCCTATGATCCTGCCTGTCATACGTCAGGCTCCGATTTTCCGCAGTTGGAGCACGTCTGAGTGCCGTTGTCATTCCACATTGACTATTCCTCACTTCCCAGCAGGTCGTTTATCCAAGCCCTTTTCCTTCAAGATGGCGGCGAGGTCATCGATGTGCAGGCAGTCGCAAAGGCAAGCCCCGGTCGGCACCGTTTGAGTCGGCGCGATGCCGCCGTTGCAATGATCACTGCCAGGCTGCGCGTCAAAGAGAACGCCAACGGCAACGATATTAGCGCCGCTGCCGTAGCCACCAAGCTGGATAACCTTGTCCCCGTTCTTTGCCTCACGGCCGTTTCGGTAGTGCATGGTCAATCTCCATTAAATTGTTTCGTTTCCTCAGTCCTCTCTCCAGTCCCCACGATGCGGCCGACCATCTCGTGTCTCCTTCGGAAAAGGTGGCAAGCGGCCAATGACCTTTTTACACTTGGGACAAACGCGGATGCGTACCCTATCCGGGCTGAAGAAGCTGTGCTCATCCCCCGGGCCTAAGCACCTGACCATTCCCGCCGCCCGCTTGACCATTGGGCTTCGCTCCTGCCTGCAAGCGCTGCAGAATCTGATTGCGGTCGCCCTGCTGGCCCATGCTCCTCCGCGTATACTCCCGCGTTGTCGTCGCCGGCTTCGGGCCGCCCGCATCTTGGCCGGCACCGCCACCCCCTGTCTCTTGCGGCGGCTCTTGCACGGTCAGGATATCCTGCAAATCCGGGTCATCCATGTACTTGCCCACCTTTTGCAAATAGACGTTGAAGTCGAGAGAGACGCCCTGCTGTTGCGCTAACTGCGCCATGGGCAGGTAGGTCTGCTGCACAATTTGGTTGAGCATGGCCAGCCGCTGTTGCGGCGTCAAATGAGGCATGCTGTACGGATCGACCCGGATGTCCATATCCTCGTAGCCGTGATCCCTGGCCAGCCTCTTCCCCCCCATCGGCCCGCGCCCCTTGCCCTGCGGATGCACGTGTCGCACCACACTCATCCCCTGAAGTCCAGGCGCGCTGTACTCGCTGCGCATCACGGCCGTGGGGTGATGATGCCAGTACCAACACAAGGCCGATATGACTGAGGAGGAGAAGTCAACCGTGCGTTGCTGCATCTCGTCGATGGCGGCCGAAGAATTGCTGTTAAGGAGCTTCTCCTGAGTCGCGGTGTCGCCCTGCGGAGAGAGCCCGCCCATCACGTCGAGGTTGCCCGCCAGCCAACTGAATAGCTGCTTCATGGCCTCGAACAACATGTAGTTCTGCTGGTTGGGGCCGTTGAAGCTGACCATCTTGATCTTGTCGGGGTTGTCGCACCGTATCAATTCCATGTCGTTGGCGCGGATCACGCGGTCGCCGTCTTCGGTGGCTCCCCCCTGCACCATGCCCACGTCTTTCTGGTTCTCGGCCTGGCGCAACAACTTTCTCAGGATGCGGTTGACCGAGTCGTCGAGGTCGTAGAGATCTTGGACCGGGGCCTTGGGCAGGCAGTTGCCGGGGACCTTGCCAAAGCCGGCGATGTGGTAAGGGCCCTGATCCGGGCCGATATACTTCTGAATGCGCAGGGCCTTGCCGAAGCTGGGATGACGCGCCCCTTCCTCGCTGGCCGCTCCTGAGAGCTGATCGTCCCTTAAGGTCAGCACAACCTTATGACGCGGCAGGTAGACCTCCCACAAGTCAACGTGGTCCTCAAACTCCTCCTCGCCGGCGAGGGTCGTGCGCCCAAGCAAGCCGATCCGCTCATCCCCCTCCATGTTGTAAATCTGGTCGCTGGAGGCCGAGAGGTCCTTGCGGGCCTTCGAGTAGAGCTTCGAGTCCTTGATGGCGGCCATGGGGACGCGGTAGCGGTGTCCCATGAAGCCGCACTCGCTGAAACGCTTGGCATGTACGTCGAAAACGAAGTCGTCAAGATCCACCACCTCGGCGAACGGCGTCCCGGCTTTCAGCTTCCACCCCATGAGGGCCGCATCGCCAGGCGTGGCCAGGGCGACCTTACAAACCCCCACCGAGAAGAGGGCATCAACGACGCACTCCCCGAGCGTGTCCACCAGGTTGATGCGTTCGATTTCCTTGTTGGCCCAGTCCTGCATGGCGCTGACCACGGGGCGGGCTTTCTTGCTCCAGGTCGTGAGCATCACGCGCGGGTTGTGGGCGATGAGCTTGCGGCCGACGATGGTGACGTACTGGGCGATGAGGTTGCAGGGGCGGATTTTGGCGGACCCTTCTTCCGACCACCTGCGGCCCACGAAGTGGCGGACAGCGTCATAGCGCAGCTGGCGCGGGGCCCTCAGGACCAGGCGGGCCCGCTGCATGGCCGAACAGAGGCGACTGATGTCGACGTCTAATTTAGCCAAGTGGCATTGTGTGCTTCCGCCTTGGTCGAGTTACCACGTAGAGAACGGGGGGTGTGTAAGGTTCGGCGCCATCCCCAGAAGCGACAGAGCGAAGTAGAGGATCATCACCACCACCAGGACCACCACCAGCTTGTTGATGAGGGCCAATATCCACGGCTCGATAAAGCCGGCCAGGAGGTAATTCATCGCCCAGACCACGACGCCCAGGACGATGAGCCACACGATGAGCTGGATAAAGGGCATCAGGCGTACTCCTCTTCGCGCTCGCGCTTCCTAAAATACAAGGAGCCACCCATGTTGTACCATGGTTGGCTCCTCTTAACAATGACCCACTGAAAAGGAGCGGGGCATGTCTCGGGACGATCTTATCGGAAACACGTACAGCCGGAAACATGGCTGCGCCTCGCCTGGACGCAGGACCGTCGAGTACCAAGCATGGCTCAGCATGAAAGGCCGTTGCCTTAATCCCAGGAATAAAAACTACGCCTCTTGGGGTGGACGAGGCATCAAGATTTGCGAGCGCTGGACTAACTCCTTTGAAACGTTTTTGAAAGACATAGGGCTGCGTCCATCGAGAAAGCACAGCCTTCATCGGAAGGACAACGACGGCAATTACGAGCCCAACAACTGCCAGTGGGCCACCGCTAAGCAGCAAGCAAGGTCGCGACGAAACAACCGCCTCTTAACTTTTGACGGGAAGACAATGCCGATGAGTGCCTGGGCCGACAGCCTCTTGATCTCAAAAGGAACGCTTTACCGGCGTCTGCAAAAGTGGCCATTAAGCCGGGCCTTGACGGAACCGTTGCGTCCGTATTAAGCAGACGCCTCTTCTCTTGCCAACCGGTCGTGATATTGGCGGCGCCATTGCAAGGAAAGAACCGGGATTGTCTCGTCAGGTTTCTTGGGCTTCGAAAGGCCGAACGTTTTGGCGCATTTCCAGCTCAGCGCATCGGCTATGACAACGTCCGCGTGATTGACTCGCGCACCAGATGGGTCATTGGTCGAAGTCTCAGCGCTATGCTCAATGTACCCGCGCTTGTCATAGCGAAACGCCAAGCAATCGCCCAATGCCTCCCGAGAGCGATTAAGGAACTGCCGACTGTGCAAGGCAGCACGGTAATCTTCGAGCAAGGCCCGCTTGTTGTTCGGGCTCGCGTACCAGCCCGGAGCCTCGGAGGCGTCGGCGAACTCCTTGAACTCGTCGGTCTTGAAGTAGACGTTCCGGTACCCCAGCTCCATGAATCGCTTCCCGAAGGTGTAGCCCGGTCCAGGCACTTCCCAGGCAACCAGGGCCGGCTCGCCATGATCGGTCGAGAACAGCCAGCCCAGGGCCGCGACCAGGACCGCGAACTTCTCGGGGAGGATATGCGGGTTCCGGTACTCCATGACCTTCTCGCCCGTCGAGCCGCAGGTAACCGAAGCGCAGGAAGGCGTGGCGCCCGAGCCGGTCGAGATGTCGCAGCCGATGCCGTAATTATCCCGCCTCGGACGCGGGCCATGGAAGGAAGAGCCGTCGCCCCCCTGGTCCGTGAGGGTGCACCACAGCTTAAGTGCACCACCCTTTGTCGGGACAAGGGAGAGGGGGCGGCCAGAATCCCGGTCGAAATGAATGTCCCCCTCCCAGTACGGCTCGGCGGCGAAGGTGGTTTGCAAGGTGAGGATCATAAGCCGGTCGAAGAACTGACTAACCGATCCCTTGGGATCAATATCCAGATCCATGGCAATGGCACGCGCAGAGCCCTTACGCCGGCACTGCTCGTCGTACCAAGGGCTGCGAACCCCCGGGAAGGGGCCGCCGGTCGGGCTGCCGTCCATGACAAACCGGTAGTCAGCAGGATATACGAACGACTTGTCAAGAGCCGTAACCTTGCCTGCCTCGGGGTCATAGCGGTAAAGCCCCTTTCGCTTGTCGGGATGACTCGTCCAGTGCATCACCAGCTTGCGCATGTCTACGCGCTGCGTTATTTCATAGGCGGCTGTAGCCAGGCCCGTATGAGTGAAATTAAAGATGCGGCATCCAGTCGTGTCCGACGTTCGATGCAGGACTTCAAAATCCTCTTCGATTTGGCTGAACTCGTCAATTCCCATTGCCGTAGCGCGGCCGCCAACGCCAGCCTTTCCCGTTGACGCCTGTCCTGTCGCGACCGATCGATTGGTGATGTTGCCACGGTACATTTTCTTTTTTTTGAGCCTGGGTTTCATCCAGTCCGGCAAGTTCTCAAATATGAAGTCCCACTTCCAAAGCAAGCTGTCCGGATCGTCCGACTCGACCGCCTCGGCATTACGGCTGATAAACAAAAACTTGTTCCAGCCGTGAAAGAGCCAGAGCCAGAAGAAGACGATCACCAGCATCCACGAAGCGCCCATCTCCCTTGACTTCTCGATGCACAGGTCCTCGTCCTCCTCTATCGAGTCGAGCATCACCCGGAAGGCGTCGTCCTGAAAGTCCCAGGGAATGAAAGGCCCGACCTGCCCTATCCCCTTCTTCCTGGGGTTGAACTGCCAGACAAAGATGGCCACGAAGAAGATGAGGTCCTGACGGCACATCTCGAACAGGCCGCGCTGTAGCAACCGATCGGTAAGGCAGGCCTTGAGGATCGCCACCCGCCACTCAGCCACATTCTTCCGGGGCCAGCGCGGCACCAGGGCGTGCCACTTACCAGGAGATAACATCGGGCCTCACTTCCTCCTCCAGTACGGGCCCATAAGCGGGACAGCGAACGTAGTCACGCAACGGTGCCACCTCGCCAGGGAACGCATGGCAAGGGCACGGCCTGCTGCGGTGCCACTCCCAGCCGCCGCACCGCTCACACGTTTCAGGATGCCTCGCCATTCCTCAACCCCTCCAAAAACCTATCCGCATGCGCCAACGCCGCCGCCGTCCCTACATCCTCCTTAACCTCCCCCTCCACCTTCACCGGCTCCCGCGCCTTCTGAAAGTCGGCGTACTTCGCCATGAACGTCCCACGACTCTCCTTGAGCCACTCCCGCGCCACTTCTTGCATCGGCTTAGTGTCATAACTCTTCGGCAACGCCAAAACATGACACATCGCCTCATACAAGTCAGGCTCCTCCTCGTACCCCTCCGGGTACTCACCCCGCGCCGCCGCCTCCCGCTGTAGCTTCAACTTGGCCCGAATCTCCGCAGCGTGAGCCCGTTTCTTCTTAGTCGCCTCGCTAACCGGTTCATTAGATTCCTTCGCCATGCTCCGCCTTATACCCCATCCACCACCAAAACACAAGCCGCCTCATGGTGCCAGACAGGGCCTACCCTTGACGTAACCCCTTGAGGCGCAAGAGGGGATTAAGTCTTACCACCCTACCCGGTGCAAGGGGTGGGGGGGCGGCTCAAGCCTGGCCATGAGGCCCTGCCGGCCCTCCTGCCCCCCAGGCACACTAAAAGGCACGCCTGCCGCAACCTCTTGATCTTTAATGAGATCGGGATTTCATTGAACATAACAGTTATTATCGGACGCAGCCAATTACCAGGCGGACGGGGACGGGGATAGTAGCGCAGATATTCTTGGGGGCCAGTGGGACGACAGTGGGCCGCTGGGACGCGAGCTGGGACGCGATTTGACAGCGTTTTGGGGGATATGTCATGCTTCGTTCGAGTTTGGTGACGTTCACTGGGCTCTTATGATGTCTTTACCTCTATGGAGTGTGTCGATGAAAGTCTTCACCCGGTTGGTCACTAGGTTTCTGCGTCCCCGTGGCATCTCTTTGGATCGGCTGCGCCGGTTCGCCCGCGCTGACCTTGAGAGGTCCTCGGGCTCGTTCTCCTGGACGGCGGCGGAATTACGCATGATGGCGCAGACCGAGAAATTGGCGTCCGTGTCGCGGCGCGTCATCAGGACTGACTCCGCGCATTCCCTGCCCGCCCGCAATGGGGTGGCGTCATGATCGGAGTTACACGACGCCTACAGCGCCTCACGCCCGCCTCGATTCACTCGGGAGGCAGGCGCCGCGCTATCATCGTCGAGATGAGCCCGGGCATGGAAGGGAAACCAGGCCCCGGGTTCATTGGCTTCAGGCTGCACGGCACCAGGACGACGTACTATCTCCCGGTGGATTGGTGCTTCCGCGAGGCCTGCAAGGCTGAGCTTCAGAGAGCGCGGGCGGAACGCCGCGCCAAAAGAAAAGGGATTTGACAGCGCGATGCAGCGCATGGTATTATTGCGAAGTCCTGGCAGGGACACCCAGCAAAACTTAACTCACTCACCGGCGCCCAGCGCTCCTCTAACCCTGCCAGGCGAATAGCCTGGGGGCCGGTGATCTTTAGCCCCTGGTCCAAAAAGGAGAAAGCCATGACAAGCGAACAGGCCGTCCAGATTTACGCTGCTGAGGCCCAGGCCGCCGAACAGCTACGTCAGGATGCGGCGAGAGTGATAGCTGCTGGCGATAAATATTTGGCCGACGGCGCGCTGGCCACAAGCGCAGAGGCCAACGCGGCCGCCGAACGTGAGGACGCGCTGACCGAGATGCGCATCCACCACGACGCTATCTGTCGCCGGCCAGAGCGCGCCGCGTCCAAGGCGTACCGCGAATGGCTGGAAACGCATCCCGGCGATCACGACGGCGCAAACGATGCCAGTTATGCTGCGTACCAACGACGGGCAGCTGGGGACGCATCATGAATTTCCTAGATAACGCCATGGGCCATTTTCTCGATGATTTCAGGCTGCTCCTGCGCGTGGAAAAAATCTTCGCGCGCTACGTCGCGGAAGGCAAGAGGCCAACGCGCGACGAGGCCAAAGCCTGGCTCGAATCGCTCGGCTGGAAACCGCATCCGCTGGCCAATATGCTGCGCCAGTGGGGGTATGAGGAACCACCAACCCCGCCCCAAGGGGCGGAAATCTGAAAGGGGAAAATGCGATGACCACGAAATTCGACCTCTACGAGGTCAAAAGCCACGAGCGACACAACACCCCGGATGCTCGTCAAAAGGTCATGACCGGAACTGCCGAAGAGGTCCTGAAATACTACCAGGAATTAGGACACACTCTCCGTGTGGATCGCGGGTGGCTGGTGTGTGACGCGGGAGCCGACTCCGATACGTGCGTCGGCGTCATGTCATGGATGGACGGCCTACCTTCTAGCGTTCTGGAGTCGTTCTAACGTCGGCCTGGGAAAAAATAAAAAGGGGATTACGATGGCGACCAAAACAACTTTCAGCGGCACGGTGTACGGCAGCATTCAGGACCCGCGAACGGCGGACTCTTTCCTGAAAGTTATGGGATGCCAGGACGGCTCTATTGTCGTCGCGTGGGGTAACGCGCTGGAAAGTGCGGAAGAAGGCGATGAAATCGTATTTGGTGGAGGCGGCGATGGGGAAAACGGCTACGAAGTCATGATCGATGCTGATACGGTTCAGGTCGCCGGCCGCTACATCGTCGAATCGTTTTTCGAGACTCTGGACAGCAGCGAGTGGCAATTCCGAGAAAACGGCGACGTGTTCGCGGGCCTGACTCAAATCGGACATATTGGTGACGACGGCACGGTCAGCACGACTAGCGCTCTGGATGAATGCGGCGTGACCTGGGACGTAATAAATGACCTGATTCAGCGCGTGAAAGGTGCGGTGTAACATAAAAACCGAACCAGAAATCTTCGCCGAACGCAACGCGCTTCTCTCAGATTTAGCCACACCATGCACCTGCACGACTGCGAAAACACGCGCGGCGTGTGCACGGAAGCGGAGGGACATTGCGGCAGCCGCCGTGGCCCTGACGTGGGTAATAGATCGGCACGGCGAAAAGTTGCCGAGAACACAGGAGAAACAGAAATGAACGAAAGCGGACCCAAAGCGCCCAGGAGGGAATGAGCTGTGCCTGAGTATTACCTATTATCGCACGGAGTACGATTTTGCCGGTTTGCCTCCCTGGAGGAGGCCAAAGCGGCGGCTCTCAAGTGGGGGTGCCAGATTGGCACCTACACTTACGAAGAAATTGCGTGGCTAGACTCTCCGGAGCGAGAGTCACAATTGCGTGAGGCCAGCAATTTTTACTCGATCCCGTGCCGATTTACGCCGTGACATCCCTCCGCACGTCACGATGGGGACGCGCCCCGCGATATATCCCGACCGCGTGTGAAATTTTGGAAAATATTCCGCAACCGGTCTTGACGTTTTAAAGCGCCGTGGTAATCTTTCTTTCGTTCTCCAAGCCGCACCCGGAGAAGCAAACAGATTTACAACCGAAGCCACGACCGCCGCCCCGGCAATTCTTGTCCGGGTGCAAATGGAGCTGACCGGGGGGCGGTCGCTTAAAACCCCCAAGGAGGGGCCGCATGCCTGACCAACTCGGCGACCTCAAACAAGCGCTCGCCAAGGAATTCTCTGATCTAACCCCCCTCAAGGCGAAGGAGCTGGGCCTTTGCCTTCATTGCCGGCAACCGGCGCTGGCGCGCTGCCGCACCGACGCGGGCAAGCGCGAATACCAAATCAGCGCCCTCTGTGAAGTCTGCTTCGACCAGATCACCAGCGAAGATTACGAGCCGCCCCTTCCCTTCGAGCTACAGCCCGAGGGGTGCCGCCTGCCGGGGAATTTACTGTTCGCGCTGCGCCGCTATGTGCGCTACCAGCACCCACCCGGATATTTCCTGCTCGCGTGCCTCCAGAACGACCTGGCTGCCGCGTGTCAGCGCGCCGATGCGCAGTCGATCGAGTGCTTGTGCGAGGTAATGTTGTTCATTTACAAATTGCCGGAGCGATGCTGGGGGGACGCGGAGAAGGTAAAGCGCTGGCTCATCGCCCACGAGCCGGCCCGGGAGTCGGAGCGCTAGGATTCAGCCCGGGGCTTGTCGCCCTGGAATTCTCTAATGGGGAGTAAACTCATGAAACTGCTTGGAGTTGGATTGGTGCTGGCGCTGGCTATCACGGCCTTCGCCACCGATGTAAAGGCCGGCCTTCTGTTTCACCATCGCCGCAGCGCCAGTGCCGCCTGCGCCGTCCCGGCCGTGAGTTGCGCCGGCAGCGCCGTCATCGTGCAAAAGGAAATGATCCCGCCCCCGCCAGGAGCCATGGCCGCGCCTGTCGTGGTCGCCGCGCCCGTGGCTGCTTGCACGGGGGCCGTGGCGGCTTGCAGCGGAGCGCGCGTTCGCGCTGCCGGCTGTTCGGGGCGGGCTGGACTGTTTCGCGGGGGCCTGTTCCGCGGCCGTCGCGCTTGCGGCGGTTAAGTCTCGTACGTACTTGGCCGGGAACGTGAGTCCGTACATCGCTCACTGGTCCCAGGGATCGGGCTCCCGGCCAAGTGCTTCTTATCCCCGGTCCCAACCAAGAAAGGAAACCAATGGCTGCCACCGTAATCCAGCCCCACGAAGGCATCGAAGTAAAACACATTTGCGCCCTGATCTACGGCCAGCCCGGGGCGCGCAAATCCTCATTGTGCCAGACCGCCGACAATCCGATAACGCTGGCATTCGATCAGGGCATCTACCGCGCCTTCTCCAGAAAGACGGCCGTGCTGTTCGATTCGTGGGCCGATGTAATCTCCTTTGACCTCCGGCCATACCGAACGATCGTCGTCGATACGATTGGGATGGCGCTCGAGAAACTGATGGCCACGATCATCGCCGCCTCCCCCAAGAACGGCAACCGCATGGGAGGGATGAGCCTGCCTGGCTACGGCATCCTCAAAACTCAATTCGCGTCCTGGGTCAGCTCGATCCGGGAATTGGGAATCGACCTCGTCTTCACCGCGCACGAGAAGGGCGAAAAGCTGGGCGACGAGACCTATCACTGCCCGGAGATTGTCGGGGGCTCGTACGCGACGGTGATGAATGTCTGCGATGTCGTGGGTTACTGCCATTTCGAGGGCGGGAAAAGAGTGATCGACTTCGCCCCGAGTGACCGCTTTATGGCCAAAACTCCACCGTGCGGCTGGACACAGCTCCTCCTCCCTGACTTCGCCTCAAGCCCTGACTTCCTGGCAAAATTACTCGCCGACGCCAAAGCGTCGATGGGCAGAGTGAGTGAAGAGTCGGCCAAAATAGCGGGACTGGTCGAAAGCTGGAGAGAGTGGCTGGCGTCCGATCCATCGTTGGCGCAGGTCAATGCACGCATCACGGCCGAATTCCCGAACATGGACAAGACGGCAAAACCGCAAGTCTGGAAGCTGGTAACCGAGACCATGACCAGGGCCGGGGTGTTGTGGGACGCGCAAGCGAAAGCGTTCAAGGCCCCAACGGTTCCTTTGGGGGCATCGGCATGAGCTGCCCTACCTGTGACCATACGATGCAGGGACTTCTACCGGCTCAGGCCAGTGAGTTTAGACAATTCTTCTGGTGCCCGCGTTGCGGCACTCTCAAGACTTCGGACGGGGAGCGTGAAGAGATTGAGTCTCCCCTGTTGGTGGAACTTGCCGAGAGCATTATTAATGCCCTGCATAAAGTGCAAAGGATTCTCAAGTGATCCGCATCAGCACCACCCAAATCGAAAGCTACCGCCGCATCGTCCAGACCGACTATGGCTCCGAGGAGGAATTGATTGCCCAAATCATGGGCAAGCCGTTCGCGCCCAGCCATGCCATGCAGGCCGGATCGGCATGGCACTTCATGCTTGAGCACAGCGACACTTACAACGTGGTCAACAACCTTGTCTTCCGGCAGGACGACGTAGACAAAGCAATCGAGTTTATTGGCCCGGGAGTGTGGGAAGTCAAGGCGACGAAAACTTATGACCTTCCCGGGCAACCGGTCACCGTCGTAGCGCAGGCCGACCACGTTCACGGCAAGGTTATCACCGACAACAAGCTGTCTTTGTCCGGCCTGGACTTAAAACGCTACGAGCCGTCTCTTCAATGGCGGCTGTATCTCGACATCCACCAGGCCTACAAGTTCATCTATAACCGCTGGTATTTCACTGAACCCCAAGAATGCTCCTTCGTGCTCAAGGAAGTGATGAGCAGCTCGTTTTCCCCGTATCCCGGCCTCGAGCGCGATTGCCGGCACTGGATAGCAGACTTCCTGGGCTGGGCGGCGTCCAAGAACCTTTGGAGTTACCTCGAGCGCACGGGCAGCTCGGTTTCCGCGTGATCGCCAAGCAGAAAGCGCAGGAGTCCCGCGCATGAAATGGAATCGTTTCGCCGAGCGCTTCCCGATGCTGGTCGGGGAGGAGTGGAAGACTTTCAAGGCCTCGATTGCCGCCACCAAGGGCAACATCGAGCCCGTCGTCTACCGCATGGTGAAGGGCAGGCGCGAGGGGATCGACGGCCGCAACCGCTTTTTGGCGTGCCAGGATCTCAAACTTAAGTGCAAATTGCGCCAGATCGCCCTGCGCGACGACGAAGTCAAGGCTTACATCATCGTCCGCAACCTGACGCGCCGGCACCTCACGCCCGAATTCCGCCAGGAGCTGGTCGCCGAGCTCCACGCCGACGGCAAGACCCTCCGGGAAATCGCCGCCGTCCTGGGCATATCGACCGGCACCGTGCAAAGGGACCTGGGCGCGCCAAATGGCGCGCGCACCGCGCAGAACCCAGGGAAAACTGGATCGTCAAAAACCTATTGCCCCCATTGTCAGACGCTCCTGCGCAAAGGGCTCCCGCCCAAGAAAAACTGTCCCATGTGCCGTGAGGAAAACACAGGACCAAAGAAGAAGAAGCGTAAGGGCGCCCGCGAAGTGCCGGTCGATGCCGCCGGGAGCGAGGTCCCGCCGCGCTGCCGCGATGCTTTCTGCGATCCCTGGGTGCAGTCCTCCATCGACTTTCTCGGGACCACGCTGGCCTCTTTCTGGCAGGAGCGCCTGGCGGACGGCATGGCCAAGCGCAAGAAACATTTCCCGTTCTTCGAGGTAAAAGACTTCACGGATGGAGTCGGGTTCGCCGGCAATTACCTTGAGCAAATCCTGGAGCACCTGAAAGCCAACAGGCCCGCCTTTGTCTGTCCCTTGTGCGCCGGCCGTGGCTGCCCGACGTGTCGGATGTCGGGCCTCGTCCCCAGGGACCTTTTTAAGAAGCTGGAGAAGGCCCATGCCCATACCTGACCTTCACCCTTTTCAGCGCGACCTGGTCGAGAAGATCGTGGCCTCGGTGGCGGCCGGCAACCGCATTATCGCCGTCCAGCTCGCCACCGGGGGCGGCAAGACCACCGTCATGTGCCATTTGGCCAAGCGCGCGAGCGCCAAGGGCAAGACATCGCTGTTCCTGGTTCACCGCCGCCGCCTGGTCGATCAAATCAGCGGCAGGCTAGAGGAGTTCGAGACCGATCACGGCATCATCATGCGCGGCGAGCGCACCCGCGCCGCCGCCCTGGTCCAGGTCGCCAGCCGCGACACCATCGTCTCGCGCTGCTTCACCCACGAATGGAGAGGGCTCCCAGGCGCCCAGGTGATCTTCAACGACGAGGCCCATCATGCCATCCCCGAAGATTCGGAATACCGCCGCATCCTCTCCAACTATCCCGAGGCGGTGATCCTCCTTTTCAGCGCCACCCCGGTTGCGCCCGATGGCCAGGGGCCCGGGCCCTGGGCCCACGACCTTGTGTGCGCCGCGCCGACTTCAGCACTGGTCGCCTCGGGCTTCCTGGTGCCGGTCAAATGTTATGCCCCCGACCGTAAACGTGGTCGAGGGGGCAAATATAAGCGCGGCGTGGCCGGCGACCTGGTCGAGTCGTGGAAGACCTACGCCGAGGGCCTGCCGACCGTGCTCTTCTGCTCCCGCGTGCAGCACAGCCGCGATGCCGTCCTGGCTTTCCAGGAAGCCGGCATCAGCGCCGCCCACGTCGATGCCGACACCTCGGACTATGACCGCGACCGCTGGTATGAGGGGCTCGGGGACGGGTCGGTGCAGGTGGTCTCGAACGTCGGCATCGTCAAAGAGGGGGTGGATATTCCTTGCCTGGGGTGCTGCCAGATTTATATGGAGATGAGCGGGCGCGTCGCCTTCCTGCAAGCCTGCGGCCGCATCATGAGACCCTTCCCGGGCAAGAGCCACGCTGTCTTAATCGATCACGCCGGCGCCGTTTTCCGCCATGGCTTCCCGGACGAGGACACCGATTGGACGCTCTCGGGCAACGTCGATGAGCTATACCGGAAGAAGCACGACGGCGAGCTTACGCCCAGGGTCTATTACTGCAAGGCGTGCGAGCTGCTTTACCACGACCGCCTTAGCTGCCCCGAGTGCGGCAAGGTCCCGTCGAAGCCCCCCCGGTCGATCTTCGCGCCGCCCCCCCTCGAAACTACCAGCGAGCTTTTAATCGAGGCCGAGAGAGAGGGAGGAGCCGGCGTGTTCGCGCGCGAGGTCAAGGTCCAGCACTGGCTCAGGTGCCTGGCGGTCGCGGCCAATCGGAATGGCACGTTCGGGATGGCGAGCCAGATGTACCGGCGCAAATACGCCGAATGGCCGCCCCGCGACTTCCCGTGCGTGCAAGGTCCGGGCGGGCACGTGCGCAAGGTGGCCGACGTTTATCCGAAGTTCAGAAAGAAAAGGGCATAGGAGGTGAACCATGCCACTCATAACGTGGCAGCGCTTTATCGAATTGGCGCGCAAGCGCGTGAGCGCCATGGATGAGGCTGATAAGGAACGAGGGGCGCCGACTCTCAAAGCCCTTGAGCTTGTACAAACCTGCCAGATGGCTCTGGAAGCTGGCTTTAACACCGGCAGCTGGAAATGCGTAGGCGATGCCTGGGTGATGCTGGATCAACTAGTCGGCAAGCTGTCGGGAGGCACGGATGCAGCGGTCAGACAATGAATGGCTCTATGAATTCAGGGCGATCATGCTCGCCGGCTATTTCTCGAAAGGGACAGCCGCCGAGAAGCTTTTGGAGATAGAGCACGCCGACGCCAAATTGCGGCAAGCCCTGTCTCAATTCCGGGCCGATATCCTGGGGACCTGGCAAGGACCCGGAGCCTTGAAGACGCCAGGACCCAAACCTTGTCCCGAAACCGCAAAGAAGGTGTGAACCATGAACCCAACCTACGTCGGTTATCGGCCGAACCTCGATGCGCCAAGCGAGCGCATCCGCAAGCTACCGATCGTTCGGGGCTATCCTGTGCCATGGTTCGTGGCCTGGATCAACGTTCCATCAGGCGAATCTCAGGGCGTGAAGGCGGTTCCCGAATTCAGGGCCATGGACATCCAGAAGTTCGCCCAGGCCATTAACCAAAAGTTGTGCTGGGTGTGCGGCGAAAACCTGGGGCGATTTATGACGTTCGTGGCCGGGCCGATGTGCGGCATCAATCGCACCTCGGCCGAGCCCCCGAGTCATATCGACTGCGCCCAATGGTCGGTGCGCAATTGCCCTTTCCTCTCGGACCCCGAGTTTGACCGTCGCGAGCTGGGCATGGAGGACTCGGTTTCGCCCGCCGGGCACATGATCCGTCGGAACCCGGGCGTAAGCCTCCTCTGGACGTGCCGGGAATACACACTATTTGACGACGGCCGCGGCGGCGCCCTCCTGCATCTGGGCGATCCCGCGAGCATCGAATGGTGGTGCCGGAAAAGGAAGGCGACCAGGGCCGAAGTCGAGGAGTCGATCCGCACCGGCCTACCTACTCTTGAGAAGCTGGCCGACGAGCAGGAAGGAGCCATGGAGGAGCTGGCGGCGATGGTGAGAGCGTTCAGAAAACACCTGCCCAAGGAGTAGGCCGTGATAATCATCGACAACGCCCTCTTGCGGACAGCGCGCTCCCTGCGCTGCGAATACTGTGACCGGCTCTGCGGCTACCCGACCGAAAGACACCACATAGTTCCCCGGGGCATGGGGGGAGGGAATAGGCTCGATGTCGCGGAGAACCTGGTGGACCTCGGGGGAGCTTTCGATTGCCGGTGCCACGAGGACGCGCAGAAGGGAGTCATCACCAAGAAGGAATTGTTTTGCGCCGCGGGGCGGAGATTGGGTCAATCTGGGTTGAAGTGCAAGAACAAGGTAAACAAGCTTTTGAGAGCACCGAAAGGAACGTCATGCAAGTCCAGCTTGAAAGCACGACGGTAACAATCCGCTCGGGCGCAATCCATCCTTGACCCTTTCATGGGTTCCGGAACCACGCTCCGCGCAGCCAAGGACCTGGGCCGCCGCGCGATCGGTATTGAGATTGATGAGAGTTATTGCGAGATAGCAGCTAAGCGTATGGCCCAAGGCGTGTTTACTTTCGACGCTTACCCTAATGCCGAAAAGGACCCAAGAGATTCATGAGAGCCCTCGTTATTAGCGATCAAATCAAGGCAAAAATCCGTGCTCAAGTTGAATGGGCAGAACGCCCAGAAAACTGGTATTGGCCCATGAAGGACGCGAAGCCTCCCGGTGACGACCTGGATTTCGTGACGCTTCTCGACCACGGTTTCAGGGTAGTCTACTCTCATACGGTGATGCCCGATTCCAAACACTTCCGCCACCTTTCAGTCTCCGTCGAAGGCAGCAAATACCCGCACCAGATGGCGGTTTTCACTCTGGCCACTATGTTCGGTTTCAGCGGTGGACGGATCGTTGAAGACGTCACAATAGAGCCCGGACCGTGGATAATCGAGGTGAAAAAGCATGATAGGTGTATTGTACTTGCGGAGTTATTTAAGTGACGCAACTTGTCTATCGAGGACGACTAATGCTACCCGAAAACTTGAGCGACCGTGACAAATTCTGGGCCTTCAAACGAATGGCTGCGAACATGGCGGCAATGATTGACTGGCCTTCGGAAGAGAAAATGGAGCGTGCATCTGGTCTGTGCGTGTGCGCGAAGTGTGGTCTTAACTATTACGACCATCCCACGGAAAACGGATTAACGCTGACGTGCGACGGGAGGCTTTGGCACCTATGAAAAGAGATTTTTGCATTCGATTGACCGCGAGCGACAAGAGCGCCGCAAAAGCGGCCACATTGGATTCGCGTCAAGGTATTATCCGGCGCGACGGAACTTTCTGACGTTTCGAGAAATGGTACGGGCTGCCCAATGACCCACCAAGAACTAATCGACCTGGATGGAAAGATGGTCCTCCGCGTCTTTCCAGGGCGCACGAAAGCGACCCCAGACGACGAAGGCGCTCGCTTTGGACCTCCCGGACTATTCGAGGAGGCTGACGAAATCCATATCTCTGTGACATTTACTTGGCACAGGGAATTGGCGGAGCAACTGGGCGCCGCATGGGAGAGGATAGCGCCGGTCAAGATTGGCGGGGTCGGCTGGAGAACGAAGGAGCAACCCTTCGGCGATCCGGGGGCCGAGTTTGTCCCCGGTCGTTATGTGAAGCGCGGCTATGTGTTCACCAGTCGCGGCTGTCCGAGAAAATGCAAGTTCTGCTCGGTACCACTGCGAGACCCATTAGTAAGGCTACTACCTATCGTGGATGGCTGGAACATCCTGGACGATAACCTTTTAGCCTGCCCACGCCGCCACGTCGAAGCCGTGTTCTCCATGCTCAAGAGGCAAAAGCGACGAGTGGAATTCACGGGTGGCCTAGAGGCTAAATCTCTGAAGGATTACCAGGTTGGCCTTCTCGCTGACCTCAGTCCGCCACCGTCGATGTTCTGGGCTTACGATCCGGGCGACCCTTTCGAGACATTGAAGAGCGCGGCTGACCGTATGTGGGCGGCCGGATTGTCGAAGAAAACACATCGGGTGCGATGTTACGTGCTGATCGGGTTCCCGGCCGAAGTATCTGAAGACGAACGTCCGGACACGTTTGAAGCTGCCGAGAGGCGATTAGAGCAAATGGTGTCTATCGGCTTCACCCCAATGGCCATGCTTTACCGGCCAGAGATTGCCGGGAATTGGCGGCCCGACCCGGAATGGCGGAGATTTCAGAGGCGTTGGGCGCGCCCGGCAATCATTCATGCGAGACAAGTGTGACCCAGCAAGAACTAATCGACCTGGCCCACCAGCGTGGCGGCAAAGTCGGCAAGAGCATGGCGGAAGCCATGGAGGAAGGCGGGGCCGTCCACGGGACCTCCTGCCCGGTTGTCGCCGGCAGTGGCACCTCGGCGGCACGCGGACGGTCCCGCCACACTCCAGGCCCCAAAGCACGAGCCCGCCCTGTACGCCATGAACCGGGGCGCATGAACAAGACCGAAGCGGCGCACGCCCGCTGGCTCGACTTTCAAATTCAACTTGGAGAGGTGACGGCCTATTGGTTCGAGTCGGTCAAGTTGCGGTTGGCGGATAAGACGTGGCTTGTCCCCGATTTTCTCGTAATGCTTGCCAACGGCACGCTTCAGTTTGAGGAAGTGAAAGGCGGCTTCGTCCGTGAAGACTCGATTATAAAGCTCAAGGTTGCCGCCTCAATGTATCCTCTCTTTCGTTTTGTCCTTTGCCAGAAGAGCAAGAGCGGCTGGACCTACAGCACCGTCTCTGCCAAATGAGGCCTCCATGGTTTTGCCTGACTTGCCCGTAATCCCAGGCGTTGTTATCGATCACGTCCCCGGCGCCACTGGCTACGCAGCCGCGACGGATGGCACGATCTGGTCTTGCCTTGGGTTAGGGCCGCGATTCAAGAATCTCCAGCCCTGGAGAATGCTGGCGGCCAACCATGCGCAGTTAGCACGGGACTACGGCGTCTCGACGATGATGATCTACTTCATTGGGACCGGCAAGAACTGGAGAGCCTCATGAAAACCGAACTGCGTCTTGCCCCGCACTCCCAGATACACGGCGCCAACGTCGTCGAACTCTGGCACGAGGGGAAACTGATCGGCACCGTCACGGGCGCCGACGGTCCGGGCTGCCGGGTGATCTCGAAATTTCCCTTGGGTTATTTGCTCTTTCACGATTGTGGAGAGCCGTCTGTCCTGGAAGTGGATATAAAGGTCAGGTAGGAAAGCAAGCAGCCGGGGTGTAGCCCCGGCTGCAAGCCCGATATCGAACGCTTGATTAAGCACATTCTATCGGGCTTCCCCGAAAAAATCAAGACTCCCCCATGAAGGGGGTTATACCCAACGTTGGGAAACGTCCTGCTCCGTGGAGACAGGTGCCTAACCCCTAGTGGTCACTCCGACAGGGACCGATGCAGAACACACGGCCCGGAAGTGTGACATGGCCCGGCAAGCGCTGCCGGCTGAAATACGCCGGAGGGGTTGCCTGGAAGGCCCGCACACTCGCGAAGGAAGGCAAAGTTAGTCCGCCGGCCGATTCATGGAGTAGGCGCGTAGGCGCCCAAGCCGGCGGCGATGGCTGAGGAACCCGGAGCCGCAAGCTCCGGCAGGGACCGTTCCGAGGGCCACAGACCTGGACTGGCAACCCCGTGCCCGCTCCGGCCGACATGGGGCTCCAGGCGAAAGCCCGGAAGGGATGGTTCGGCGTCTCCCAACTGGTGACGCCTACTGCGGGCCACCGATACCAAAAACTCGCGGGGTACCTTAACCCCCGGTGCGCGCCCACCGCCTCGGGAGACGAAGAAATGCCCAAGAAAGACCAAAGACGGGACTATGACGGTCGCTACCAGAAGAAGCCAAGCTATGCCGGGAAGAACCTGCGCCAGGGCAAAATCACCCCGGCAGAGGTAGAGAACTTCTCTCGCCGTAGGAGGCCGGAGAGAGAAGCCCTGGTGCAGTGCTGGCGATGCAACAGGGTGATGCTCCTTGATCCGGACCGAGGCATGCTGCGGATGTCGTGCCGGTCGTGTGGCGGTAACGTGGAAGTGTTGACAATCGACGGCATTCCTCAGTGAGTGCCCGGCAGGAGAGAGCCATGCGCCGAGAGGATTACGAGAGGATGGGGGCGCCTTGGCATGTGGTGCGTAACGAGAGCATCACTTGTGTCGAGTCAAGAGTGCTGAAGGTGGTGACGCTCCCCGAAATAGAGTGCATACCATAACCCCGAGGAAAGACCAATGCTATCCGCCGAAGAAAAGGCCCTGTGGACAAGGCCGGAACTGGCCCTTGACGTGATCGAGAAAGCCGGCATCCTGTGCGACAACGAGCAATACCGGAAGCTGCCGGAACTGCCGGCACTCTGGAAAGCAATCACGGCCTGGAGAGAGTTTGTCGAGAAAGTGAAGGAGGAGCAACATGCGCAGAAGAAGAACCTGCGTGAGTCGATCAAGGACGCGGAAAAGGATTTCTCCGCCCAGACCAGGGAAAGAGCGCCCAAGGGAGATTCGTGAGCTATGGTTGTCCTGGACAGCGCTTTGGTCTTTCGAGAGGTTTTGCAATGTCTTCGGAATCGAAAACGAAAGTGACGTGGAGGGAGGTCGGGGCCGGGCTGTGCATGCTGTACAGCCTGCTCACGAGTTTCGCCTTCATCGTCTTCAATTACCAGTTCGCACAGACTCACTCCTTCTTGGAGTGGGTAGCTGCCATGATTTTCTGGCTGCCCATCAAGGCCTTCTTCTGGCCGATCTTTATCTTCCTGGGGGCCCTTTGATGAATATCCTTCAGAAGAGGATCGCCTGGGCAGCGGTGAGCGTGCTCATTCTCATGACCTTCGTCGTGCCCTGGCGCAGAACTGTGCAAGGAAACTCTATTCCGACCGGCTACGGCTTCATCTTCGAGCCGCGCTACGTGGATGGCACCAAGATCGCCAGCGTCGATGTCGTGCGCTGGCTGGTGCCGATGATGGTGACGGTTATCGCTGGGCTGACTGCGATCCGGCTGACTGCCGAGCGCTGATCCGCCTCACTTCCTCGAGCGCCCTTCTGGCAATGTCGCGCTGCCTGTCCCGCAACTGTTCCTGCACGTTCTCAAGAGGGGCCGGGCCAGAGATGAGGCGGTTGCCGGAAGGGCGCAATCCATTGAGAGCATGATCTATCTGGAGCATGGCCTGGTGGGCGTGGCTCACGACCTGGTACTCCTCCTCCCTCTCGAAAGACTGCACATGCCGCAGCGCGTGCGCTCTGGGGCCGGCGAGTTCGCTGAATAGCCTGTTTACGTCATGGACGTAGCCTCCCGAGATGCGCATGCCGTAAGGCCCGGCCGCCTGGTTCAAGCTCTCTCCCCATGTCCCCTGACGGTGCGGCTCTTGGCCAGTGAGGAGCGAGCTGACCGGGTTCCCGAGGAGGAGCGGGTTGGCGTTGCGGATGGCGGCGCGCAGGTTGAGCATCCTCTGACTTTCTCCAGGCTCCGCTTTCTCGGCCACGTTCATGCCGATCATGTTGCGGCCCGTCAGGGTGGTGTGCGAGAAGGACACAATAGGGCCCGCTCCGACGTGCATCCAGCTATCCACGAAGTTATCGAAAGTCTTGTCGGCGATCTGTCCCGCCATTTGACCCCTCGGCAAGCCTTCCGACATAGCCATGAGCCCGAGCTGGCGCATGCCGCGGCTAAGACCGGTTAGCGACATGAGGCCAAAGGAATGGGTGTAGCCGTCCTTGTCGGTGTAAATCTTGATGTTCCCGAACGGCGTGTTGTCGTCCCCTCCCGGCCGTCCCCAGAGCAGATAATTCGTGAGCCACACTCCCCCCGTAAGCAGGGCCAAAGTCTTCCCCAGCATCTCGGCCCGCATCTGCGCCGCCGCGCGGAAGCTGGTCGCATCGGCGCCGGGGTTCATGGTGACCGCGCGTACGCCCTGAATGGCGTAGTTGCTGCCGGCCGTGGCGAAGGGTCCAATCTGCGTGTCCCTGAGCCAGACGATGAACTTCTGCTGCGCCTTCTTCAAGTATTGCCCGAGCTGGTTCACGAAGTCGCGGCGGTTGGTCTCGGTGTTGACCACGAGCCCTTGCCTGTCCATGCGGCTAAAGGCATCGTCAAGCGTGAGGCGCATGATCTTCTGGGCGAAGTCGAGGAACCTCCCTCCCCAGTGCAACGGGTCGAACCTCCTTAAGCCCTGGTTCGCCAGCTCCCCCATCTCGATCCCTTCCTCCTTCATGGCGCCGATCCTGGCCAGCTCAACCAGCCTCTGCGTCGCCCAGGGCTGCTTGGTGAAGACCCCGTAGACGTTGCTCACGAAATCCTGGGGCCTCACTCCCGGCTTCATGAGAGCAGTCAAGAGGTTCTTGGTGTGCGTCATGACCTCGACGCTCGAAAGCAAGGTCGCCCTGGTGAAGATCGGTGCCAGATCGCTCACTACCGGTATCCGCGCTGGGTCTTCTAGCTGGAGCGCCTGGTGAACTTCGGGGTAGGCGTCTTCGTGGACCGCCAGGGCGGTCTGGTTCTTCTTGGCTGCCTGGGTGAAGCGCGGCGGGCTCACGCCCGGGATGATGCGCGCGCCTTCGACCTTGGCGCCCGGCTTCTCCCAGCTCGCCACCCCGTTCTCGACGGCCGTCCGCATGAATTCCGCCTTGGCGGCCTGGGTGGTGCCGTGGACCAGGCTGTTCTCGATGATGGCCCCCAAGTCAAGATCGTAGGCGTCGGCCGTGCCCGTGGCCTGCTCGGCGAACTTAAGCTTGCCGAGCTTGACGCGCCGTAGATCGCCGCGGGCCGTGGTGAAGACTGTCGTGGGGCCGGCGCTCTCGGCGCTGACCGGCTTTAAGTTGACCGGGGAGCCGGGAATCTGCGTGAAGCTGCTGATGGGGTCGCTCTCTTCAAGGCCCTGCGCGCGGCGGAAGTTGTCCTCCATGGTCGGCACGAACTCTCTCTCCCAGTTGCGCAGCATCTCTTGAATCTTGGGCGACTGGAGCGCCGACCGGTAGGCGTCAAAGCTTTGGAAGGGCGAGCCTTGCTTGCCGATGATCGAGGTGACGGCCTGGGCGGCGGCCTGGTCGCCGGCCTGGCGGTAGGCTTGCTTCATGTAGCGCAAGCGCCGCTCGGTAAGGACGGCGCCGGCGATGAGCCGGTCTTGCGGACTCGCCTTGGGCCCGAGCACCTTGTCGATGAACATGGGGGTTTGCATGCGGGCGTAGACCGGCGCCGCGTTCATCCGGGTCAAGGCTTCGCCCGTCTCCCGGTCGAGGCGCGTCGTGGTAGGCGCCATCTTGCCGGCGAGCTTCGAGAACTCTTCGCGGACATAGCGGACGTATTTTTTGAGGCGCTGGCCATGGTGAAGGGCGAACTCACGCAAGCGCTCCAGGTCGAGATGGCCGCTTTCGTCCTGGACGAAATCCTTGACTGCCTCCTTGAGCTGGGCGTCTATTCCTCCTGGTCTTGGCTCTCCTCCTCCTGGGGCGGAGTCGCGTTCGAGGTCGGCTGGATTGAACTCTCCGGGGATGGCTCTGGCTGGCTCGTGGGCATCGCCCCTGGTATCGGCGGGGCCTTGAGCTTGGGTTTGGGCCAGTTCTTGAGCAGCTTCCTCAGCCGAGCGCTGTGCGCTCTGGCTACTGCCAGCTTCGTGGCCGTCGCCTTCAGCTTTGCCAATTTGCGTTTTGGTGATTCCTGCCCGGGCAGCATCTAGGGCCTCCTTTAGTAGCTGGCGCTCAAGGCGCCTGGCCTCGTGTTCGAAGTTGTTGTTAAGGTGAGCCGCCTTCTGGCGGATTTGCTCCAAGAGCCAGTCATGGTGATGGCTGGACTCGGGCGTCTTGATCTCTCCCGCCCTGTTCATCTCCTCGGCCAGCTCATCCATGGGCCTTTGCCCGGAGCGCAGCTTGCCATCCTTGCCAAAGCCTTTGAAGAGGCTCGGGATTTCCCTCTCGAGCGCCACCACGAACTCACGGCCATAGAGGCCGATCGCGCTTTGGCGATTGATGCCACCCCGGTTTTTGGCGGCCGTCAAGACGGTCTCGAGACGGGCGGCTCTGACCTTCTCCATTTTCTGTTCGGGGCTTAGCTGGTTACTGTCGGCCGGACCGCCACCGGCTGGGGCAGGTGGACCGGGCTCCCCGCCGGCTTGGGGGCTGGCCCGACGAACTTGGGCTGGCCCGGCACCCGGGCCGGACTGCCCGCCACCCGCGACTCCTTGACCCGGAGAAGGAATTTTAAGAGCTTCAAACTCTTTCTGTAGCTTGCGGTTGAGCTCACGTCGAAAGGGTGCCTCGACGAAGGCGAGACGTTGGGTGTCGCCGGCGATGGCATCGGATGCCTCCTTGGAAAGATTGATTAAGGTCTTGATGTTCTCTTCGCCCAGGGCGGCGGCAAGGTCGGGCAGCTCCCTGGCCACGAGTTCATGGGGATCGATGCCGCTCTCCCGCGCCATCCTCTCCATGCCCCCCACGAGCCGGGTCAGCCTGTCCACTCCCTCGGGTGTCGGGCTATCCGTGATGTCCGTCAAGACCTTGCGCATGGTCTTGACCCGCCACCCCAGCTCGAGCTCCTTCTTGCCCTTGGGGACAAGGACTCCCGATTCCGCGGCCACGTTCTTGAGGTCGCCCTGGATGCGCCGGTCCTTGGCTTGTTCGGCAAGCTTCGAGAGTGCCTGCAAGGCCTTGGCTCCCTCGCCGGCGCTATAGCCCTGGGTCGGCGCCTCACCGGTGGGCGGGGCCTGTTTGGCGCGCATGCGCTCTACGAGGCCTGGCTTGGCGGGTGGTCTGGGCTCTCCGCCTGGGGGGGGGCCGGTAGCCCCTCCTCCACCAGCCGGGCCCGGAACAGGGGCCGCTCCCAGCAGTGCTTGCGGGCCGCCAGTTGCCACGCCTCCGCCAGTTCCGGATGTTTGCGCATTGTCCCCTCCACCACCAGTAGACTGAAGCGTTTGAGGTTCTCGTGATCCTTCTCGTCCACTCTGCCCCCTTTCGGCTGCGCTGGCTGCCAAATAATAGCTCATGCTGCGCCGGGCGGCAAATTCGGCGTTGCGCTGCCACATCGCTTTGCCTTCGTCGCTCTTGTGGAGAGTGTTTTCCGGCTTTATGTCCCCGATGGCCGCATGGGCGTAATCGTACATCGCCCGCCCTGTTCCCCTGGGAGCCAAACGCTCGCCGGCCTTCCACTTGCCATGCTGCGTCTTGACGTTGACATCCCCCCTCAAAAAGCCGTCAGCACCCCTCTTGTAAGAGGCTGAGGCCACGACATCACCTTCCGCGTTCCGCACCCGCACAGCCGCGCCGCCATGCTCCCCCCATATTTCGCTGGGTTGGCGCAATTGGTGCTCTATTGTGTAGGTCCTGCCGTCCGAACCAGTGAAATCAAAACGGTTTCCGTCAGGATTGTCCCTAAATTGGGTGCCTGTCGGCTTCCAAACCTGCTCTCCTGTCCTATTCGCCTTCTCCATGGCCGCGCCGTGAGACAACCCTGATATCCTGTGCCGGGCATACTCTTCTGCCCATGCGTGCCCTTCCGGCGGCCCCTCCGCCGCTGGCGCCACCTGTTCAGAGGGGTTTTGTCCACCTTTTGGCTCTGGACGCGATTCCGGGCCTCCTGGGGGCTTGGCGCGTGGGTTCAGGGCGTCCAAAAAGCCGCCACCCCCCATTTTGATGATGCGGTCGGTTATCTCTTGCCTGCTTCCCCGGGTAGACAGACCCAGGTTTTGAGCAACAGACTTCACATCGTCGATATGGGCTTCGAAAGGACCGGTAAGTCGCCTTCTTTCGGGTGGCGGGGTCACCAACGTCCTGGATTCTTGCGCTGGCGCCGCGGTACCGCGCTGACTGGGAGCGCCAAGCTGCCCTTGCTCGCCCTCTTGAGCCGTCACTTCTTGAAGGGGGATGTGCTCAGCCAGGGTTTGGGCGTACTTTCTGAGGACCGACCCTTCGCCGGAACTATCGCCGATCCGGCCGGCGATGTCCCTGAGTTGTTCTCTGGTCAAGTTGGGGTTCGAGCGCATTTCCTCGAGGAAGTGCTGATGAACAGCGCTCAGGAGGGGACCGGCCTCCTGTGCCGACCGGCCGTGCTGCTCTTTCAAGGTCTTGAGAGCGTCGGCGAACGCTTCCATGACGGGTGGGGGGGGTGATCCGCGGCTTTCCCTTTCTGCTGCTTCGCCTTGTGTCCGGGTCAACGCTTCGCTGGGAGCGCGTTCCCTGCTTTCCGGCTTGCCCTGGTTGTGGAGCTGGGCGAAGGCGGCGAAGGTCATGGCTTGCTGCGCGGCGTGCTGTAGCGCCCTGTCATAATTACCAGTCTCGGCGCCGTGCATGATGTCGCCGATGAGCCCGTAGCCTGTCTCAAGGCCCGCCGCGCTCAGGCCGACGTCGACGGCAGCTTGTTCGGCCATGCCTGCCGCCACGCGCAAGGGCGTCCGCAAGGCCGCGTTCGCCAGGCCGGTCCCCGAGATGCCCAGCATCCTTTCCAGGCCGCCGGTGACCTTGCTCAGGCTCCCCAGGACCGCCAGGTTCGCCATCGACACGCCCAGGGCGGGAGGTAGTCCGTAGAGGTCGCCGGAACTGCGTCCCTCGCGCAAGTTGCGTTGCTGCCAGTCTTCGAGCATGCCCATGGCCGGCGACATGACCGCGACATGCGCTGCCGTCCTCCCGGCCACCCCAAGCAGCGCCCGGCCGCCAGCATAGGAGCTGCCCGAGAGCAAGGCGGGCGCCCCGATTCCAAGAGCCTTGAGGGCCGCCCCACCCAGCATGAACTCGGCCGCCTGACCGGGTAGGTGCATGCCCAGTTGCACCAGGCCGCCAACCCCCTGGTTCTTGGCTGCTTCTTCGCGCTGGTGTCTCTCCATGGTGGCGATGCGCATGAGATCGTCGTCGTTGGCTTCACCGCGGCTGTAAGCCTGCTGGGAGTTGGCGAACCTTCTGTTTTCCTCCCAGTTATAGGCATGGCTCACGACCGGCAGGATGCGGGCCACGTCACGGACGGCGCGCTCCGGGCCCGTGTCGCCCTGGTCGTCGTCGCGCAAGCGCGCTTGCCGCAACTGCATGGCCTGGTTGTAGCGCCTCTCTAAATGGGCGGGGTCGAAGTTGGGGAAGGCACGCTGGAAGCGCTCGGACACCTCTGCCCAGGGCGGCGGTTCTTGCGGCTGCTGAGGCGCCGCTGGCTCTTCTGGCTGGGCTTGCTCTTCTTGCTGGTCAAGTTCTTCTGCCATGGTTCCCTCTATTCGAAGTTGGCGCCGCCGCCGAAGCCTGGAAGCATCATGCCCGAACGTTGTGCCGGACGGGGTTGCGGACTTGGCTGCGCCGCCAAGGTGGGCATGGAGATACCTTGCAGCATGCGTTCGAGCGCGTCGCGGTCTTCCTGGCTTGGGGGTGATGGCTGCGCTTGCCCTGGCTCCGTCCCCGGCCGGCCGCTCGCTTCCCGGACCGCGCGTTCAATGCGGCGCTGCCGCTCGGCCGCCTCGGCCCGCGGGTCATCTATCCAGGAGGGCCTTGGCACGCCCTGTCTTTCCCTGGACATTTCGGTTGAGACGTGGTTTGAGATGGCCAGGCGACGGTTTCGTTCGGCTGCCTCTCTCGTGGCGGCGCGATCAGCCGACTCCTGAACGTGCGGCATCGCCTCCCATCTCTGGGCGCGGTCATTCCACTGGCTCGGTGGCAAAGTCCCTCCCCGCCCGTCCGGCAAGTCGCGCCTGATGCCATCCGCTCCCGCCGAGGCCCGCATGCGCGTCGATGTCAATTCCATGGCCGTCTGGTGGGCGTGGGCCTCCTGCGCCTGCTGTAACTGCATCTGCGCCGCCTGCGTCTGCGCCGCCTGCTGCTGCTGCCGGAGGACGCTTATCGGAATTTGCATCTGCCGGATCATCCGCCGCGCCGTCCCAGGATCGACCATGCCGCTCTGGAGTTGGGATTGCACGCGCGACCTGGCTGCTTGCAATCTCTGGAGCTGGAGTCCGTCAGACTGTGTGAACTCGGGCGGGGTAGTTGGCGGGGCTGGCGGGGCGGGCCTTTGCGCTGCCGGGATGTTCTGGCCAGGCTGCCCAGGCGCAACCGTCCCCGGCTCGAGACCGCGCCAGTTGCCGCTATTCCCCTCTACCGGTCCCTGCGCTCCCCCTTCGCCGACTCCCTGGACAACGCCCGTGCCCGCCTCGTCGTAGGTCGGAAACTCCTCCTGGGCGGCCGGCGGCTGGCCATAGGGCTGGTCTTCGTTCTCGACATCCCTTTGCCATTGCCGCTCTTGACGGCCCTTGAGGGATGTTATCTCCCCTTCGTCCGGCGCCGCCTCCGCCGTGTTGCCCCTGATCGCATCTACCGCCTTCTGCTGGTCAAGTTCTTGAAAATAGCGGTCTATCTCCTGCTTGCCCTGGTAGAGCGCCAGAGGATCGGTTTCGCCCCCTCCCCTGCCTCCTCCTCCGCCTTGGGCGTTGGGATCGCCCGACAGCCCTCCTATCCCGCCGCCGCGCCCTCCTCCCCCCGAGCCTCCGCCCCCGCCGCCCTGACCGTAACTCCTCTGGAGGTAGGGGAGGAAGTCCTTGAGGGCCTGCGCCGCTCCGTAGGCCGTGCTGATGCCGCGGTCATAGGCGCCTGGTTGCTCGAAGGTGATTGGCATGATTTAACTCCTTAGTACGGGTGCCGGATTGGCCAGGCCACTAGCCACCACGGGGACGGCGCTGATCGCCGCTACTTGCTTCTCGAGCGCCGCCACCCTGGCCAAAAGACCGGCGCCTCCGTCAGGAGGGATGAGGCCGGCCAGGAAGGCGAGTATCTCCGGGTCATTATCGGACAATTGCTCCTGGCCCGGGAACTGCGGAGCATTGAAAACGCCGTTGACGGCATGGCCTTTGTCGCGTGAGACATACATTTAGCTGTCCCTCCCGCGCGGGTCTATCCAGCCCAACGTCCTGATCCTGTGGCTGGTGTTGGCGTCCGAGTTCACCAGGCGCGAGCGAATCTGCGCGCTTGTGTTTGTCCACACTCCCAGGCTCGCCCCCAATCCTTCAATGGTCGTGTCTCCCGCCGCGCTCTCGATGGCATTGGCGAAGCTCACCGCCAAATCGGCCGAGTCGAGGGAGGAGACGTAACCTTGGACGTTGATCGTCGAGGAATAGCAGTTCATGGTGACGATGGCCTTGACCTTGAGCCCGGTCGGCACGGACCCCAAGGTCCTGGTGACGGCCGCGCTGCCGGGATTGGTGACCGTGATGTCGAGGACCGACGTGTCCCACCAGAATTCATTGCCGTACTGATGAAATGGCAGAAGGTGGTTCGAGCCGTCCGTCTTGACCGACCCCAGGCGCCGGAAATACGTATAGCCGGCGGGGATGTTGGCCGCCGAGATGCTAGTGTCGATGCCGTAATCCACCGAAAGATCAGCGTCCTTGCGAATCGCGAAGACGTGATACCAGGTCGAAGCCGCCAGGGTGGTATTGAGGAAGTTACCGCCCGAGCCCGACCCGGCCGCCCAGGACGCGTTGCAGTTCTTGGTGAAGGCGGTGCCCTTGAGGATCGCTATGTTCGTCGAGTCGGCGCAGGTGCCGGCGGCGATATCGAGGACCGTGAGGGGCGTCACGCCGTCATTCGAGAGCACGAAGCCGTCGATCATCCCCCTGCCGATCCCGAGCAGGAACAGCTCCACGGTCCCCTTGAGGTTCGCGGCCGAGATCAGGTTGTATTCGACGAGCCAGTCTTGATAGCCGAAAGAGCTGGTCGTTGACAGCGCCGTCAGTGCCCCCAGGCTGATGACGTTCGCGGCCGAGACGGCGATTGGGGCCGTGCCGGTATAGGTCCCCGAGCCGGTGTCCTGCGTCCAGTTGATAAGGGTGGTGCCGAAAGTGATCGAGCCGAAGGTGTTGCACAGCCAGCCTGTTGAGCCGTTGACCGTGCCGTTCTGCACGAACACGAAGGCGCCGTCGATGCCGTCCGCGGCCTGGTCGAAGTCGAGAGAGCGCGTGAGGATGGCCGTGACCGACAAGGTCCCCAGCCGCGATAGGAAGTAAATGCCGTTCTGCTTGGCGTCGGCCTGGTTCTTGACCAAGATGCGGTCATTGAGCGCCGGCGTGTACCCGTCCAGGATGAGCACCGCGGCCACGTTAAGCGTGAGCGTGGCCCCGACCCCGCTTGAGCCGTTGGCGTAAGTCGCCGCCGCCAGCGCCGTTACGGTCGCCGTTTGGCAGGACTGCTTGTTGACCTGGAGCGCCAGTTGCGTATCCACATAGTTCTTGGTGGCCGCGTCCTGGGCGCTGGCCGGATCGGTGACGTTCGTCAGCTTGTGGCTGTTAAGGCTGACATCGCCGGCCGTGGCGTTGGCCGAGGCGATGGCGTCAAGCGTGACCGCCGCGGCCAGCATGGCGACCGTCACCGCTCCCGCCGCTATCGTAGTGGCGAAGCTCCCGGCTCCAGAGCCGGTGACGTTGCCCGTGAGCGTGATCGTCTGATCCCCGGTATTCGTTCCCGAGAGATTCGAGCCCGAGACCGTCCCCGAGGCATTGACGCTTGTCGGGGTGATCGCCCCCAGGCTGATCGTGATGGCGGGCGCCGTCGTCGGATTGGCGACCGAGCCTGAGACGCCGTTGGCCGTGACCACCGAGACCGTGGTCACTGTCCCGGCCGGGTTCGAAGTGGCTGAAGTGACGCGGCCGAACTGATCGATGACCAGGTTCGGGGTCGTGTAGCCCCCGGGCACGACTCCCGAGGCCGGCAAGTCGGCGGGCGCGATCGGGCTGAAGACCAGGTGCGTCACTGATCCCTGATTGATCGTGATCGAGGAGATGAAGTTATTCACGTTCTACCCACCAGCGCACAATGCCCATGGCGATGCCAAAGACCGCCGTGCATGAAAGCAGGCATACCAGCTCGTTCCAGTCCATTTAGACGCTCCCCGAGGTAAAGGTCCCGGTCAGGCCCGACGAGGTGCCGGCAAGCTTCCAGGCCGATGGCCCAGTCTGCACGATATACCCTTGCGCCACCAGCGAATTAATCATCACGGTCAAAATGTCCACGCTTCGCCGCACCGGATCGTTCCCCAAGGTTGGGTCGCGCCGTATCAAGGTTACCCCGTGTCCGCGGGCCGGCAGGGGCGGCGGCGCGGGGGGGATGCCGCCCGGATTCGTAGAGGGAGCGAGCGGCAAACGAAACCAGGGGGCCCCGAGGAGCGGCGGTCCCCCATGCACTTCGCCGGCGTAAGTCTGGGGCACGACAACGACGGGCGCAAGCGCCGGCGCCGCTGGTGCCGGAATGACCGGCAGCCAGGGTGCTCCCTTCATTGGTGGTCCGGACTTGACCTCGGGGGCGTAGATTTGCGCCACGGGCGGAGGGGCCGGCGCCTGGATGTGGATGGGAGGGGGGAAGTTTTTGAACCACGGCGCCCCCCTGAGCGGCGGTCCCTGCTTCACTTCGGGCGCGGTCGGTGGCGAGACGGTCGGCGCCGGCTGCAAGGGGACAACGGGTTGTGGAGGGACGAAAATCTTCCGCCACGGCGATTGAAAGGGAGGCCCGAGCCTCACTTCCGGTATCCAGGTCGGCGTGGCCACCGCCAGCGCCGGCACAATCGACAGGAGCTCTGGCTGCACGAAGTTAAGGAGCCCTGGGCAGCCTTGCGCCGAATTGTCATAAAGCTCCTTGACTTCTGTCCCTGACAAGGGCCGCCAGTAGGTCCTAATGTCGTCGAGGGAGCCTTGCCAGAACTGCGAAGCCTGGTCGTAGGTGCCCAGGTTGTAGTTGCCCCCTCCCGGCGGGTTGATGGTCGCCGCCGCCGAGCTGTCCAGGACTCCGTTCCAGTAAAGCTTGGCCGTGGTGCCGTCGTAAGTGAGGCACAAGTGCGTCCAGGTATTGACCACCAGCTTCTTGGTCGAGCTGATGAAGTTCGAGCCGACAATGCCGACATCCACGGTGCCGTCGTTCGTGCCGCCGTCCTGGGCAAACAAGAGGCCGCGCGCCGCCGTGAGTCCGCCGTAGAGGTAAGGAGTGCGGAAGCCGGTGAGGTTAGAGCTGAGGCACCAGAAGGCGACCGAGATCGGGGCCCCCGAGCCGACGGGCAGGGAGATAGAGCTGGCCGCGACGAAGGCGGTGGTGCCGTTGAACTTGACACAGGAGCCAAATCCACCCGGCCTGGTCGACGTCGCCCAGGTCGCCGCCGTAAAGAGGCCGGTGTTTTGCGCCAGGCCGGCGTCCGGCCATTTCTGGGTCGAGGAATAATGGGGCAGGGCGATATGCCAGGAAACAAGTCCGGAGGCCAAGAAGTGCGAGCGGTTGACTAAATCCAGGTTATTGAGAATTCCAAGTGGCATATGATTCTCGGTTTAACCTGGACCTCTTCTTCTCCCTCAGAGAAGCGGATTGAAACTCACACGTTTTGAATCGAGATCGGTGTGACGGTCAAGACATTGTCCGTGTTGTTCGCGGTCAGCGTCTGTCCGGTGCCGTCGTTCTTTAAGAGCGCCTTCCACGAGCCGCACGGAATGAGCACGTCTTTCGAGACGACATGCGCGCCCGTGTCGCCCGTGCCGCCGTACGCATGCCCCAAGAGAGTAAGATCGGGAGGGCGCGGGGGAGCGGCGGCACTGTCCTCGAACGTGCTGCCCGCGTCTATCGACTTTATGAACCACAGCGAGAAGCCGGTGTTGGTCGTGGGGCCGCTCTGAAACTTGAAGGTGAGCTGCACCCGGCCATAGATATACCCCAGGATGCCGGCGGTCCCTTGCACCCAGGCGAAGGCCGGGCCCAAAACAACGGCGTTGTTGGCCATGGCGTTGAGCGCCGTCCCGGTGATGACGGTCTGTGATGTCCCGAGCCCAGCCCATTCCAGGGTCGTTGTCGCCATACTATTCTCCCAGGATCATGTCAACGAAGACCTGGTTGGTGAGGGAGCCGGGGCGCTTTTCCCGAATCAAGTCAATAGCCGCTTGCGGGGCCTGTCCCGAGGCGACCAGGTAGAGCGCGATCACGAGCCCCGAGCGGTTGTGCCCCTTGGTGCAGTGCACCAGCATCTTTCGCTCTGGCAAACTATTGGCGCGGATGAAGGAGACCGCGGCGTCGAGCCGCCAGCGCGGAGGCCGGGCCGGCACGTCCCAGAGCGCCGCCCACAGGATCACCGGTCCGTCCTGATCAAAGGCGGGCAGGCGCATGTCGGGGACTTCGCGGAGGGAGACAATGAAGTCAAAGCCCGAGGGAGCCAGGGGGAAAGGGGTCTCTCCCCCCATCCATAAACCTTCGATTATCTCGGTTTCCATCGCGATTCCCCAAAAAATAGCGCTTTTCCCTGGGATTTAAGCGCGCCGCGCGCCAAATGGCGCGCCGACCCCGCTTTTCCCTGGGATCAGTTGTAACCGAAAGCCAAAAGTTGTTTCGCCGTGATCGTGTTGCTCGCGCTGTTGGTGCCCCAGGTCGCCGACAGGTTGAAGTACTGCGTCACCGAATCGTCGAGCGTCAAGGTCCAGGTCGCCGTGTCCGGAGTCGTCGGCTCCAGGGCATAGACGAACGGCGAAGCGAAGCCGCCCGGACTGGAGACGTAGCCGGCGCCTGAGAGGGTCGCGTTGCCGGCCCCCTGTCCGCCGACCGTGCACGTCAGGTCCAGCCGCAGCTCCCACCATTTGTTAGAGACGCCGCTTGAGGTGGTGATCTGTGGGGACACGCCGCACGACGTGCCCGAGAGGGTCGCGCTGCCGACCGTGGTCCCGAGCCGGCACTGAAAGATGATCGTGGGCGTCGATGTCGTGCCCAAGATGCCGCGGGCCAGGAAACCGACCGAGCGGAAAGGCTGCTGGTCGAAGAACAGGGCGGGGATCGTCGGCTGCTGGTTCTGGCCGGCGAGCAAGCTGGTTTCGCTCGCGGTCGTGTTGACGGCCGTGAAGTCGCCCTTGTTGCGGAAGAAGCATTCCGACCAGGTGCCGGTAAGGCCCGAGCACTGGATGGCGGCCAGGCGGCGCTCGAGCTGGCGGGCGCGCCTGAGGGCCAAAAAGTCGATCAGGCCGCCGGCGTCGAGGTCGGGGAGCTTGATCTTGGCAATCGGCCGAAACACCCTGGGGATAGAGCGCGGCCACTGGGGCAGGGTCAGCATGGGAAGGGTCCTTTCAAAATAGGAAGTTAATATCCGTAGTTCTGGACAGCGGCATCGTAGGATTGCTGGGTCAGTGGAGCGCCGTCGCCTTGCGGGGTCGTGCTGGAGCCGGAGTAGCCCGGCGTGGCCTGGCCAGAGTAATAGTCCCAGCCGACATTGGCGTTGGACTGGTCGAAGCCGTCGCCTTGAGGGGCCGCCGCTCCACCACCGCCTCCCCGTCCTCCCTGCCCGCCCCCCTGGCTGACTTGCTGTGTCGGCACGGACGCGGGGTTGAACGGTCCGGCGCCGCCGATCCCGAACCCCCCTCCGAGCCCGCCCGAGACATTGAAGCCCGCTCCGCTTCCTCCCCCGCCCCTGGCCTGGCCGTAAAGCTGCTGCGCCCTCTGGGCGTAGCCTTGCTGCAAGGCAAGCTGCCCGTAGGCCTGTGCGTTCGGGTAGGGCGAGTTGACCGAGTTCATCCAGTTGAGCTGCTGTCCCGACAGGGCGGTGTTCTGCATGTTGGCCTGGTTGGCGTAGTTGAGCCCCGCCATGCCGAGGTTGGTCTGATAGCCGGCCTGGAGCTGGGCTAACTGGTTGGCAAGGCCGGTCTGCGCTTTCTGCTCGTCCAAGAGGTTGCCCCTCTGCACCGATTGCTGGACGGTGGTGTTGCCGAGCCCTGAGTTAATCATTTGCTGGGCGGAGTTGCCGGACTGCTGGGCGTAGGCGTCCTGGATGGCTTGCGACTGTGAAGCGCCGATCCCCTGAATCCCCCCCATGACCGTGTTGTACAGGTTGCCGTAGCCCCCTTCGATCGCTTGCTGCGCGGTCTGCTGGCGGCCGGCGGTCTGCTGGTAGCCCGAGAGGATGTTGTTGTAGTTCGATTGGTTGAGGTTGAGCGCGTTCTGGTACGCCCCCATGTAATTGTTGGGGCCGACGGGCGTGCCGAAGTTGAGAGAGCCGCCGATTTGGCTCCCCTGCTGGATGTTGACATTGGCCGGGTTGGGAAGAGCACTCATTGACAAAGACTCCTGAGAAAGCTCACTTTTCCCTGGGTTCTGCGCGGTGCGCGCGCCATTTGGCGCGCTCATTTTCCTCGGCGGCGAACTTTTCCTTGGGTGGCGATCCGTGCCCTGATTTCTTCCATGGCCCATGGCGCCGTGGCGCTGAGCTGAATGTAGATGGCGTGGCCGGCGCGCCGGATGAAGTTCGTGAAGTTTCGGCCCGCCAGGTTCGTGGTCACCGCCCAGGTCCCCGAGGCGACCGCCGCCGACGCCAGAGCCGCTTCCGCAGTTGGGCCGACAAAGATCTGGTAACTGACGGGACCGGACGATTGAGCCAGGACGCCCTGCACGTCCTTGAGAAGCATGTCGTCCAGGTCCTCCGTGTTCAAGGGCCCAATCACGACCTGGGAGGCAATCGGATAGCCGTCGTCATCCGGCGCCGTCGGGCTCACGGCCCTCACAAAACCGTCCCAGCTCCCGATAAGGACAACCCGGTCCCCCGGGGTGTTGCCGTCGAAGACACAGCAGCAGAGAGGATCGAGGTTTGTATTGGCGAACTGGTCTTGCCACCAGGCCCCCGTCCGCTGCTCGTAGAAGAAGTGCGTCGTCACTGCCGGCGCCGCCAAAGGAGTCACGAAGACATGGAGCCCTTGATACCTGTCGTTCCAGATGAGCCTGATCGAGTTGGCGCCGGTGTCGATATTGACCAAAAGCTGTTCGATGGCCTGGCTGATGCGCTGCGGCTGCTGACCGGGGACCAGGGAATAGATGCCGGTCTTGTTGGAGACGAAGTAGACGGTGCCGTAAGGGTCCTTGCACCACGGTATCCCCCAGGCCATGCCGATGGCGTCGGAGACCAGGTCGATTTGCCCACCGGCCATGGGGTCGCCGCGCATCATGTACAGGGTGTGGTCGCCGCCGAAGATCAAGACGTCGTCCGAATAAGGACACAACGAGGTCACCACGTCGCCGATGAAGCCTTGCGGGGCGTTGTTGCCGGCGATGGCCTGGGCGGGGGTGATCGACAAGGGGGCGTAGTCGAAGTTTTGCGGATCGCTTACCGCGGACATGAACCAGTTCTGTGGATCGTTGATGAGTCCGGACAGGATGATCCGGCCTCTCCAGGTAGCAATAAGGCGGGGAGCGTTTCCGAGGTTGTCGAGAGGAAGGACGCCCTTGGGCGTGCCAGGGGAACCGCCTGTATCCCCAGCCTGATAGGTTCCGATGACCCAGGGCTGTACGGTATTGATCGAGGGGTCGTAGAAGACGTAGTTGATACCATCGGCGAACCAGAGTTTTTGGTTGTTGGCGCTTGAGTAAACGAGGCCCGAGAAGTTAAGGGGGGGCGTCTCTCCCGAGTTATTTATAGCCGGCGTCCAGACCGTGTCGCCGGCGTTGGCGACGATGACGTTGCCCTGGCTGACGGCCACGACCGTGACGATCCGCCCCGATTGACTGGTTTGCACATGACCTCCCGGCGGCGCGTAGCCGTCTCCAACGAGCAGGGCCAGTTCTTGCGCCGCCCATAAGACCCCAGCCGGCTGCGTCTGCAAATACTTCGTCAGGCCCGGCCGGGCTCCTCCGCGCCTTCTGAGGCCCGAGGGCTCGAAACCACGGACGTTAAGGGCGCGGGGAGAGGTGCGGGCATAGATCGGGGTGGCGAAGTGCTGTTCGGGACGCAAGGGCATTTGATCGACCGGGCGGTTGGGCTGACGGCAGAAGGCTTGCGACACGTCGAGCCCCGCGAGCGGGAAGTGCAGGGCCTTCATTTCGTCTTGTAGCGGTGCTTGCATGGTCTTTGTCATGTCCCCACTCCAGGCTGGCCCGTGTAGAGGGGCGGAAGATGGACGGTGACAAAGTCGCCCGTATTGACCGTGCCGTTGTTGAAGAAATTAACGCCAATCGTGAGCATCATGTTGGCCGAGTCGGAATGGCCGTGATGCTGGGCGTCGAAGTAGCTGCGCGTCACGGCAATGCTGGCCGTGTCTCCTATGTTGGTGGGCGGAGAAGTGTAGGTCGCCAGCGAAACCCCGCTGTAGCTAATCACCATTGCCCCGGCTGGAAGGGGAATCGGGTAAACGCTCTGCCCGCCAGAAGGAGGCGTGGGTTGTCCCTTGATCTTCGTCCCATTGAGATGAATGTTGAGGCCCTTGCCCGAGCCGTGCCTTCTCACGATCCTGCCCGGGTTGCGCACGCGCCGGTTGTTGGTCGAGGGATCGTTAATGACGCCGTCCGGATCGTTGGAGTCGAAGAAGCCGCTTGTCAGCGCCGCCTCGGTCGGGTCAACAATGATGCCCAGGTGCTGAATCTTGGAGGCGAACCCCAAGACTTGCGCAGGGATGTACTCAACTAGGCCCGGCCTTGATCCGCCTCTCATCCGCTGAAGGAAGAGATCGTAGGCCCTGACGTTCTTGCCGGTCACGGTTGTTCCAGGAGGCTGGCGCTCGAACTCGGCGACGAGGTTGAGGCCGTGCATGGGGAAGCTCATGGCTTCGATGGATTCAGGCATGGCGATGGGAGGCGGCATGGAATGTGCTTTGGACCTCGCGTCTGGGTTGATACAGCCCTAGACCAAATGGGCCGCCGGCCCCCTCTCCAGTGGACCGGCGGCCTTCCTCGTCACGGAGACCAGCCGGACCGCCGCAATTAGCTGACCAAGGCCTTAGAGCTAAGCGGTCCAGCGTGGATCGTTAAACGTGGCTGAACGGGGTCGCCAGGGTGCCGGCCCCCACGAGAGTTCCGCTTATCAGCCACTTGCCGGCGGCGATATCTTGCACGATAAACGTATCCCCAATCGCGGCGCCGCCGGTCGTCGGCGTCGTCGTGCCGATCGTCACGGTGTTCGAGTTGGAAGCGGTCTTAAACAGGGTGGGCGAGCTGGTGTTCGAGGCGTCGATGCCGACCAGGAGCGAGCCGCAAAAGATGTCGGTGGTGGGCGCCGTGTTCACAATGTAGGCACCGGTGGTGCTCAATGTGAGGACCGTGAACGCGTAAAACATGCCTGTCCCCGTCGCGGCCGGCAGGGTCGCCGTGAATCCGGCCGCCAAACTGAGGAGATTGTTGCGGCCCCCGTTCAGTAGCGCGGTCAGGCTGGTGGCGGCGGTGAGGGTGGCCAGGCCGTTGCCCCCAAGATCGCTGGGCACCCACTGACTGGAGGCGAAGGTGCCGACGTTGATGTAGAACGCCGTGCCGGCCGCTCCCTTGAAGTTGCAGAAGATGGCGCCCGGAGCGAAGCCCTGGATCGAGTTCGTGGGGACGCCGGTCGTCGCCGCCGACGACGTGCCCGGCTTGGTGGGCAGGCCGAGCATGTGCCCCTGACCGTTGACATAGAGGAAGCGGTCTTCGGCGGAATTGAGGTCCAGGCGTGAAATGCTCATAGGTATCCCCTAAACGGCCACGGTCCAGGAAACCAAGTTGCCGTTGATCGTGATTAATGAGGCGCTGGTGACGGTGGCGGTGAAGAGCCGCGCGGTAAAGCCGGCCACGGTCGCCGTGCCGGTGACGCTGACGCCCGAGCCGGCCCCCAGGGTGATGGCGTTGGTGGTGACGACGTTGCACAGCAGGATGAGCCACGACTGGCCGACCGACAGGTTCGAGTCGGCGATCATCTGGGCGTAAGTGCGCGTGGTCAGGGTGCCCGGCGTGGCGCCCGAGTTGGCCGCGATGCAGAGCGCCGCCCCGGTCAAGTAGCCCACGGCCGCCGTCGAGGATGACAGCGCCGCCGTGTTGTACTGAACCTGGGAACCGGTGATGAAGCCGCCCGGCCCCGAGACGAGGTCGGCGATGCAGGCCATGGCCTTGATGTCGCTCAAGCGCTCCAAGAGTTCTTGAGCGTCTTTCAAGGCGCGCTGGTCGAGATTGGTCATCTGACCCCCTTTGCAAAACCTGTCACAAAGTCGTACACTAACTTGACGTAACCCGTTGATACTAGAAGACTAATGCCTCCGCCCACTCCCATTGCGCGTACACGTTGAACGTGCCGCCGGCCGATGCGGTGGGCATCTGCACCCGGATACCTTCGTTGTTCGAGAGCACCACCGGATGCTGCCCCAGACCCGTCCACTCGTAAATAGTCTGAAGGCTGCTGATGCCGACCGTCGTCCCCGTGATGTTCATGAGCCCCGCGGCGAACGCGGCCGCGTCGTTGGTGGCGGTCTGGCCCGACATGGTCGTCACCGTGCAGATGCGCGGCCCGTTGGCCCCCATCTGACTTTGGTTCATGGTGGCGCGCATCTGGTTGGTCTTGAGCGTGGTGCTCATGTTGATCGCGGTGCTTGCGGTCGTGAAGTCGGTCGTGAAGGCGCGGGCGATGAAAGCCAGGAAGTCGAAGACGCCGGCCGTCGCGGTCGCCTGGGTCACGATGCCGATCTTGAGCCGCATGAGGATTAGGAACGTGTTCGCCAAGGTCGGCGCCCAGCGGATCGAGGCCACATCGGCGTTGGTCGACCAGCCGGTAAGGAGGCCGGACTTCTGGGCCACGGCGTAATGCCCGAGGACAGTCTGCGACTGGTTGCCGGTGCCGATATAGGGAACGGGGACAGCGGCCATGGACAGCTCCTTTACGCTCTGGCCCACAGGCAATTCATGCCCACGGGATCGGTTTGCTGAAAGTCAAATGAGATCAAGGTCGCCCCGCAGCCGTCCACGATGGCGAAAGCAATCAGGTTCGTGCCCGGCCCGGTCGAAGTAACCAAACCGCAATTCCCCAGGCTCCCCTGCGTCAGGCTGATCGTGTCGCACAGGAACTCGGTGTCCTTGATGAGCCTGGTAGAACTGCCAGGCTGCGCATCCGTCGGTCCGGCCTGGTTCGAGGTTATGCAGGCGAACTCGGCCAGGAGCATCGGCACCCAGACCCACAGACGGGAATCGGTGCCTAAGCGGCGCCAGGCATAAAGGCGCATCGAGAACATGGCGCCCTGGCCCTCGGCGTAGGGGATGAGGATGAGGCGGCCCGGGCTGACCTGGCCTTCTGTCCCCGAGAAGATCACGAACCCATCCTTGGAGCGGTTGGGGTCGGGGGACAGGTTCGAGGGCGCCAGAGGGACAAAGGCCGTGTTCTGGCTGTTGCCGCCCGCCAGCGCCAGGTTTAAAGGTTCCGCCCGATAGTCGAGGACGACGTTCATCATCAGGAAAGCACCCCCAAATATTCATTGAGGATGATGCCCCGAGCGAGAGCCATGAATTGGATCGTTATCCCAATCCAAATGGCAATTACGAGCCAGGCAATTGCCGCTGGGCAACTCGCAAAGAACAATGTCGCAACACCAGAAAAAGTCATCTCATAACCTTCCAAGGCCGCACTCAATGCCTTAAGGACTGGGCCGCTGAGTTTGGCGTCAAATACGAGACCTTCAGGCAACGGATCAAGTTTCTCCACTGGCCAATCGAGAGAGCAATGGTCCCCTAGCCAAAAGCTTGGCCGTTATAAGTAGGTGCCGGGCTCCACCAGTGCACGTTCTGCCGGTTCCAGCCCAGCTCATCGGAGCGGTCGTTGTTGGGGCCAAGCTTTTGCGGCTTGTTGCGCCTGTCCATCGAGATCGAGGCCAGCAGGCGCTCCTTGAACTTGGCGGTGTGGACGCTCGTGGCGTCGTCGCGTCTCTGTTCCGCTATCGCCAGGCAGCTTTCCAGGATCGTCTCGGCGTGCGGGGCGCCGCCGTAGGCATAAGGGAACGCTCCCGAGAGGTAATCGGGCGCGATGTAGTACTGGAACTGGAGGGTGTAATCCTGATCGGCCGCCGGGAAGAGGAGGAGCTGGAAACGCTGGCCCTGGGTGCCGGTCGTGCCCTTGAGCGGCATCTGGGCACAGAACATGGGCGGGCCGGTCATGGAGGGGTTGACCGCATACATCTCGCGAAGCGATCCTTCATTCCGCCACTCGATCTTCCAGGGCATCGCCGTGGTTGACGTGGTGAGGAGCGTCACGGGCCCTTCAAAGCCGCCGAAGTCGTCGGGGAGGAGAACGGTCGTCGCCCCGGAGACGAAGGGACAGGAGGCGGTCGGTTTCAAGAAGCTCCAGTCATAGCTGCCGCGCTCCCCTTCAGCGGGCGGGGGGAAATAGAACTGGCGCAGGCCCGAGGCAACGCAGAAGTCGATGTCCGAGATTTGGGCGGCGTTCCAAAGACTGTCATTGCCGTTGTCCGGGCCGCGGCCGTAGCCGAGGAATTCCCCGACTTCGCCCTTGAGCTGGACATACTGGAGTGACAGGCTCGATTCCAAGAACGCTCTCCTTTACTCGTAGCAGGCGTTGCCTTCCATGCCCTTGCCGCCCTCTTGCTCGCCCGACTCGTCCCCCTCGCAGCAGCAGCCGTGCTCCATGCCATATTCCTTGTTCTTGGCGTGGTGCTCGGCCGAGGCGTGCGGGTCTTTTTCCCCGGGACCGTCCACGAGGCTGGTCATGTCGTGATGCCTGATCGGGCCGGTATGGTGTCCGTGTCCCTTGTGCTTGGCCATGTCACTTCCCTTTCTTCCGGGCTTTGGGCCTTACTCTGGCCGGCAGCTTGCCTTTATTGTCGAAGTGGTGCTTCTTCACCCAGGCGTGCCCGAACTTGGCATTGAGGAGCTTTCTCTGGGCCTGGGATTTCGCTGGCACCGCTGGCACTCCGGGTATCGGCTACATTGCCGGGGGGCTTATCAAGTTTGTGTTTGCCCCTCCCCCGGACGTGGGCGGTTTTAGAAGCTCCCGAGCTGGGCGAAACGCACCCAGTCGAGGTAAACGGGCGCCGAGGCCGAGGCGATGTTCATGTACTGGATGACCGGGCTGTACACCGAATTCAGGGGGAACGTCGTGGCCTGGGCGATGCCGGGATTAAGGAACTTGGGGTGCTGCTGGCCGTTGACGAAGAACTTGAGGAGCGGCTTGTAGATGGTCCCGGCCGTCTGCCCCGCGGGAGGAGTCGCTGGCGCGGCGATGGATGGGTTGCCCGGGCTCGGGTCCCAGACCATGCCGAGCTTGACGAAGTTGGTCCCCTTGCCCTTCTCGGTCGAGGCGGCGTAGGCGACCTGGTTGGCGCCGGTGACGTCGTTGAAGATCGTCGTGAGGCCGGTCGGGTAGACCGCCGTCCCGCCCGCCGGCTGATACACCACCGACCAGTCGGCCGGGCTCGTCGTCGTCCTGTTGAAAAAGCCGAACAGGTTCTTGGTCGTCGTGAGGGTGTTGCCGCCCGAGGCGATGACCGTCGTGTCCGAGCTGTTGATCTGCGAGCTGGTGTTGTCGGCCAGGCCGATGAACACTCCCTGCTGCGAAGCCGCAATCGACCCCAGAGCGATCCTGGCTTCCATCCAGAACTTGCCGCCGGTGTAGTTGAAGGCGGTCGAGGCACCCAGGAAGCGGAACATCGAGCTGATCGAGGTCAGGATGATCGACTTGTTGGCGTCGGTCGAGCTGGAGTTGATCTTGAGGACGCCCCCTTCTTCGATGGCGTCGAGGATCGTGAGCGTCGCCGATCCGAACCAGGCCGCCCACTTGCCGAACGAGGCCACGCCGAAAGCGTTCGAGACCTGGTTGATGGCCATCTGGCCGGCGGGGCAGAAATCATCTTCGACCAGGTAGCCGGAAGTGCCGATGCCGCCCCCCAGGCCTTGCTGGAAGTCTTCGATGGGGCAATCAAACCAGACGCCCTGGCTCGGGCCGCGGCTGGTGTCCTGGGCGATCAGGGAAGCGTATTGAGCGGTTTTCGTGGCCACGCATGGCTCCTTAAGTTTGTTCGCCCTGGTCTGGTTTGTGTGATCTCTTGTGCGCGACGAGGCCCTGCGCGCTCTTGGCGATGAAGCCGCACTGGTCGCACTTCACGACCGGCTCAGTCGCCAGCTCCGTTTCCATGCGATCTACTTCTTGGCGCAATAGTTCCTCGGAAGCGCTGACCGGATGCTCCGGCTGCCGCTGACCCAGTTCGTCTTCAAGCTGGCCTATCTCTTCCTTGAGCCGCTTTTCCTGGAGCTTGCGTTCCAGCTCTTTCTTGCGGGCCTGGAGCTGGAAGAGCTGGCTTGGCTCGGGCGGGATGGCCAACTCCTCGGCCGGGCGCTCGCGCCTTCTGTAGACCCGGTCACTCACCCAGGCCTTGGCCATGTGCGTTATGCCGTGCACCACTTGCGGCCGCTCGGGATTGATGAACAGGTCGCCCTCTTGGCAGGGCTGAGAGCCGGTCACGGTCTTGAAGCCGGTGTTGAAGGGGGTGCCGTCGTTCATAGTGCGGTACAGGGGCGCGATCGGCTCAAGCGTCTTTCTGTCCGCCGTGAACCCCACCAGGTGATGGCAGTAGCCGTATTCGTCCAGTTCCTCGGCCACGCAGCCCAGGGGGCAGTAGTTGCGCGCCGTCTTCGAGAGCGCTGCGCGCGCCTCCTCGTGTGCGCTTGTGGCCCGGCCATTGATCTCGGCGAGAGCTTCCATGACTTCCTTTAAGCGGGGTAGGTCGTGCCGTTCGACATGACGAAATGGCAGCGGCGGTTCTTCGAGACAAAATTGTACGTGCTGTCCATGAAGTGACTGGCGACCGTGTGTTGGCCGGGCGTGTGCGGGATATTGGTCTCCTTGAGCCACCAGCCGCGGTTGATATACGTCTTGAGCCACCCCCAGTTGAGGCCGTAGAACGGGTTGGTCGTGTCCCGTTCGAGCCAGGGCACCCAGGTCGCCGGCACCCGCCGGAACAGGACCTTGCCGTCCTGTGACGCCACATCCTTGCCCAGGTTGTCGTTCTGGCTTTCGACCGCTTCCTCAAGGGGCTGGATGACCGAGTAGTTCGTGTAGAAGCCGTATTCGTCGCCCGTGCTCGGGGTCGGGATGCCGTCCACGGGGGGCATGAAGTCGGTCTTGGTGGCCGCCTCGCGGGCGCCCCTGATAAAGTCGTCGCGCGAGACCGCGGTATAGGGTCCCGTCCAGTTCGACCAGTTCGGGTAGGTCGTGCTTGAGAGGCCCGCCACGGTCGAGTAACCCGACAGAATGCCGCCGTTGAATCCCTTGGTGGCGTTCTTGGTCACCCAGTACGGAATGCCCAGAGGCGTCTTGGTGTCGGTGACCGCCGGGGCGCCCCAGAAATTGGCCTCCATGAGCTCGGCGAGCGAGATGAGCGCCATGATCCGCTGCTGCTTCACGTAGTCCACGATGCGGGCCGGCTCGCGGTTCATGGCCATGAGCTGCTCGATGATCATGTAGCTCGTCTGGCTGTAGCGCCAGACCGTGGAGGCCTGCACCATGCCGTCCACGAGGTTGATGTTGTCCGACTCCGCCAGGCTGACGTTGCGTGCGGCATTGCTCTGGGCAACGAGCACGTTGAACTGGATGCCGGAGCCCGATTCGAGCACCACCCGGTTCTTGCGAAGGAGCTGCTTCATCGCCGTGTGGCGCTGAATGTTCGAGCTGATATCGGTAAACTTGGGCTTGCCAAGGTCCTTGAGCGTGTCGTTGACGAAGTCAAGGACATTTTCAGCCTGGATGACGGCCACGCGGGGTTCCTATTTCTGCCTTGGTCGTTGCCTTATTCGGGAAAACCGTCCAGCTCTTCGGAGTCGGGAATCGTCTCGGCGTCCATGCGCGCCGCCAAATTCTTGACCGCCAGTTCCTCGCCCTTCTGCTCGCTCGACTGCCGCTGCGTCGGCCTGGCCAGGGCCGCTTCCTCCCATTCCTCGGGAGTGATCCTGGGCTTGGGCACGCCATTGGTGGGAGGTGCTGGCTGCTTGGGCGTCTTGCCGACTTCGGCGTAAGGCGCCGGGTGCTTGCCCAGGAACTTGCCGAACATCTTTTCGGCGGCCGCCTTGACCTTGGCCTTGACCTGGGCCACGGTGTGCACCCTGGGATCGGCCTGGGCCTTGGTGAGAATTGCGATCCTGTTGTCGTACTCGTCTTGCTGCGCCTGCCCCATCTCCCGGCCCGGTCCCTTGCCGACCGCTATCTCGTACTCCGCCCCCAGAGAGGCGAAAGCGGCATCAAAGACCGCGGCGGCGCGGTTGTTCTCGCGCTGCTGCTCGCGCTCGTCGCGCTTCGACAGCTCTTCCCTGAGTCCCTTGGTCTCGTCGCGCTGCTTCTTGGCCAGTGACTTGAGCGCCTTGACGACGCCGGGATGAAAGTCCTTCTCGGCCAGGGGCCTCCCCTCTTCATCGGTCCCCCAGTCGAGCTCGATATCTTCTTCGATTGCGGGAGCGGGCTGGGGGGCCCTGACCTGGCCTTCGGAGACCTGGCGGGCGCGCAACTGTTCGTCGCGGAAGCGCAGCGCCTGCTGGTTCAGGCGGTGCATCGTCTTGCCGAGGATGTGGGTCGGGGTGTCTTCGATTTCTTCTTCGGTGTAGCCGAAAGACTTGGCTTGCTCGATAAGGTAGGCGGGATGCCTGGAAGTAGGTGGGGCTGGTTCGGCGGGGGGCGTGACTGGAGCGAAGGTGCCGTCGGGATTCCTTGGCCTGACGTCGATGACGTTGGTGGGCTTGGGCTCCGGCTTCTTCTGGGGGGGTACGTCGCCTTCTACCTGATGACCGGTATCACCGATATCGAAGGGATCGTCTTGAGGTGTTGCTTTCTCCGCCAACTGCTTCCGTGTTTTTCCGCCTGGTCAGCCTCTGTGCTATACGCGGCATCCTATCGGCGCCCCGTTCCAGAATCAAGGAGATTTTTCACGAGGCGGTTTATAATGGGCGAACCGGAGACGTGCCCAAGCACGGCCCCGGTTCTCACAAACCTGGAAATGTACGCTGGGCGACGATGAAAGAGCAAGCCCAACACAGGCGACGCAAGGGCACGTGCTAAGAAGAGACAATCATATATTCAAGTTGACATGCGGCTGTATTCGCTTGCGCCCATGGTACTACGGTTGGGTCCAAGGGACAGAAGGCGCAGTCGCCCGCCAGGAGCCTAAGAAAGACGGCGCCCGAAGCGCCGTTGAACAGCGTCAAGTAGTTGGTGGGGTCGAGGTTCTGGAAGAACGCCCAGTGCGGAGTGACCACGCTTCCTTGCGGGATCGCCAGCGCCGCCGTCGTGACCGACATTGTGTCCTGGATGTAGAAATTGCCGGTGACGTTGCGCAAGAGCGCGGTCACCGAGCGGGCGATGGCCGAAGACATCACCGCGGGTTTGTTGAAGGTGAGTGAGGCGGTGAAGGTGATCTCGTTGGCCATGGAGGGCTCCTGTCTTGACTCGGTCTCGAAATTCCAGTATTCCCTGAAGAAAGTCACAGGGGGTAAACGCCTCTGGGAAACCGCGAACGGGTAAACGACGCAAGGGCCACCCGGCGGCGCCCCCAATCAGGTTGATCCCAGAGGCGGCAGTTTGGCCATGTGCACAAGGGCGCGGGCCCCCCGGCACAAATCACAGCACTTCCTGAACCGCTCCATCGGCGCCGACGAGTCTTCCGTGACAATGGCCTGCGCCAAGATGTCAAAGCAGTTCTTCAAGCAGCCGGCGCAGGCCTCGTCAAAGATTTGTTCTTCGTCCATGGCTTAAGCACTCTGGGAAGCCTTGATCGCTTTGGCCTGCGCCGGGGTCGGGGCCGGCGCCGGCGTATTGGCCGCCACCGCCGCCGCCAGGGCCGCGCTCTTGGTATTGAGCGTCGTCACCAGGTCGGACAGGGGCTGTAACTCCGCGGCCGTGGCGCCGTTGGCGACCGCGGCGGCGACCGCGTCGGCGATCAACTTGGCGATGCCGTTTACGAGGGTGACGGCCGAGTCGATCACGTTGTCGGTCGTGGTGATCTGGGCAATCGTGGCGTCCACAATTGGGTTGGGCATGAAAGAATCTCCTTTTGAATTGAGGCTACGGTTTTTGCGCCGCCAGCGCTGCCTCTAACGCTGCCGTATGCTCTTTTAACTTTCGGGTCGCTTCCGCCAGCTTGCGATTGTCTTTGCCCAGGCCGCAGGCCAGGGCAATGGCCTCCAGCATCTCCGCGTGGGCGCGGGCGTGATGCAAGAGGTGATCGAGCTTTTCGTCTTGGGTCATGGCTGGCCTTCAGGGTGCGGGAGGAGTCGGGTTCAGGATGGCGATCAAGGCCGAGATGGCGGCCTGGAGCTGGGCAGCGGTCGCCGTCTTCGAGAGGATCGCGAAGAAGAGCGGCAGCCCGTAGGCGAACGCCCAGGCGAACAATGCCTGCCAGTTGAGGGTGATGGTAACCTGTTGGTGCGCGGAGGACATCGAAGCTCCTTGGATAGAACACTGGACCTGGAAGGCATCGACAATGCCGGTGCCGGTGAAAGGGTGGACGTGGGCGAAAGTGTCGGGGATCGCGATGGTGAGGACAGACCCGTCCGGCATCGGCCCCGAGCCGGTGACCCCCTTGGCAATCCAGTCCTTAAGGTCGGTCTTCTGCATCTGACCCACCGGGAAAGATATCGGGAACGTCGTCTGGCTGCCACTTCCGGAACCGCTGCCGGAACCCGAACCACTTCCTGAGCCGCTACCCGAGCCCGTGCCGCTCCCCGAACCGGAGCCAGACCCGGAGCCGCTGCTGCCCGATCCGCTCCCGCTCCCTGAACCACTCCCCGAGCCGCCCAAAGGGTAGGGGGGATTGGCCGCTCCAAAAGGGTTGTCATTTTGAAAGTTGCCGGGGCCGCCGACGGCGTGAACCGCGTTCGAGAAGTCCGCGAAAGCCTGGCTGGCCGGCTTGCCGGTGAGTGCCTGGTAGTTCGTGGCCAGGGTCCCGTCTGGCTCGCCCGCCTGCACTATCTGCGCCACCGAGAAGCCGAGCCTGGTCATCCACCAGCAATAGAGGAGAGCGCACCCCGTCGAGGGATAGTCCTGATCGCTCCCCTGGTCCTTCGATATCCAGTCCGCCCCATCCCAGGAGGGACCGGCCGCGTAACCGACCATCGAGCCGTCCGCGCCGCCCGTGGCCACTTCAGCCAGAAACCGCGACAGTCCTTCGCCGCCCGAGCCGCCGCAGTTCCAGCCCTTGCCTTGCAGCCCCATGTAGGACTCGACGACTTCCGCCATCACCAGGCCCAAGGTGGTGCCGTTCCCGGAGAGGCTTTCGTACCAGTCCCCTCCGCCGGCGAAGTCGCAGCCGTAGTGATAGGCGCCCCCGAAGTCGGGCGCCACGATGACGTTGCCCCCCTGACCGCGCACGCCGAACACCATGTCGCAATAGGAGAACAGGGCGTCGATCTGGGTGAGGATAAACTGCGCCACGGACTGACCCGACTGACCGGTCGCGGGGTCATAGTAGACATTGACCGGCTTGCCGTCCGAGCCCGTCCATTTCGAGGTCCCGACCAGTGTGGTGGGGTAGTCGAAGCCGCCGGCGCGCCGGGGCGCCAGGGCATGCGGCGTCTTGAGGGGCTGGGATTTCTTGACGAGGACACTGACCATAGATTCTCCTTTACGCTGGTGCTTCGGGTATGGGTTGTTGCGGTTTACGCGGCGTCTTGATCCCCAAGA
>Ga0307479_10000277_pt1 | contig 48302 bp, 35 predicted proteins | sample atmos_gasesECM4C_FD_203743 | JGI IMG/M metagenome (GOLD analysis project Ga0307479, IMG submission 203743) | Hardwood forest soil microbial communities from Morgan-Monroe State Forest, Indiana, United States - atmos_gasesECM4C_515 | ecosystem: Environmental > Terrestrial > Soil > Temperate...
GGCTGCACCTGGCCGAAGGCGCCGAACAGCACGTTGGTGAACGAGCGGTTCATCGCCTTGCACATGATGATCGACAGGATGAAGCCCGACGAGCCGTCGAGCGCGCCGGCGATCATCAGCAGCTTGTTGTTGAGCACGAAGCCCATGGCGACCGCCGACATGCCGGCGTAGGAGTTGAGCAGCGAGATGACCGTCGGCATGTCGGCGCCGCCGATCGGCACGATCAGCATCACGCCGAAGACCAGCGCCAGGGCGATGAAGACCGGGAACAGCCAGGTGGTCTCGGGATGCAGCACCAGCACCACGCCGCAGACGATCGCCACCCCTAGCAGCGACAGGTTCACCACGTTCTGGTTGCGGAACGTGATCGGCCGCTGCGGCAGGATCTCCTGCAGCTTGCCGGCCGCCATCAGGCTGCCGGTGAAGGTGAGCGACCCGAGCAGCACCTCGAGCACCAGCGCCACCATCGGAAAGCCGTGCGGCGCCTCGCGGTAATACTCGGCGGTGCCGACCAGGGCGGCGGCGAGCGCGCCGCAGGCGTGCGACAGCGCGGTCCGCTGCGGCACCGCGGTCATCGGCATCAGGTACGCGAGCGGGACGCCGATCGCCGAGCCCAGGAACAGCGCGACGATGATCCACTGGTAGTCCACCACCTCGTGGCGCAGCAGCGTGCCGATGACGGCGAGCAGCATGCCCACCTCGCCGACCTGAACGCCGCGGCGGGCGGTGGCCGGCGTGTTGAGCCACTTGAGCGACAGGATGAACATCGCCGCGGAGGCGATGTAGATGAGGGCCAGCAGCTGGCCGCTCATTTCTTCACCTCGTCGCGCTTGCGGAACATCTTGAGCATGCGGTCGGTGATCAGGAAGCCGCTGACGATGTTGGTCGTCGAAGCGGTCACCGCGATGAAGCCCAGCACCCGGGAGAGCGGTGTCGCGTCCTTGGCGCCGGTGATCAGGATCGCGCCCACCACGGCGATGGCCGAGATGGCATTGGTGAGCGACATCAACGGCGTGTGCAGCAACGGCGAAACCCGCCGGATCACCTCCAGGCCGAGGAAGGTGGCGAGCATGAAGACCCAAAGGCCGACCTCGAGATCGGTAGTCATTGGCTGGTCTCCGCTGAGCGAGTGGATGTCCGGCGGCCGGTCATGCGGTGGAGGCTGCCGCGGCCTTGGCGCCGGCCGCGCTGGTCGAGGGCGATGACGGATCGGGTGGCGGCTGGCGGCCCGGGGCCGAGGTCGAGGGAGTCGAGGGGGCAGCGGCAGGGGACAGTCCGAGCACCTGCCGCACCCGCTCGTGGACGACCTCGCCGCCGTGGGTGATCAGCGTTTCGCGGGTGATCTCGTCGGCGGTGTCGAGCGGCAGGGGAGCGGCGGCGGGCTTGACGTCGCGCAGCAGGTGGCCGAGGAAGCTGGCGACGTTGCGCGCGTAAAGCTGGCTGGCATGGTAGGGGACGGTGGCAGCCAGGTTGAGCGGGCCGAGGATGGTCACCCCGTGCTCGATCGCCGTCTCGCCCGGCCGCGTCAGCTCGCAGTTGCCGCCGCGCTCGGCGGCGACGTCGACGATCACCGAGCCCGGCGCCATGCCGGCCACCATCTCGGCGGTGACCAGGACGGGCGCCCGCTTGCCCGGCACCGCGGCGGTGGTGATCACCACGTCGTGCTCCTTGACGGCGCCGGTCATCAGCTCCCGCTGGCGGCGGTAGAAGTCGGCGTCCATCTCCTTGGCGTAGCCGCCCCGGTCCTCGCTGCCGCTGGTTTCGAGCGGCAGGGAGACGAACTTGGCGCCGACGCTCTCCACCTGCTCGCGGGCGGCGGGGCGGACGTCGTAGGCGCTGACCACGGCGCCCAGGCGGCGGGCGGTGGCCGCGGCGAACAGCCCTGCCACTCCGGCGCCGATGACCAGGACGCGCGCCGGGGTGACGGTGCCGGCGGCGGTCATCAGCATCGGGAAGAGGCGCGGCAGCGCGTCGGCGGCGAGCAGCACCGCCTTGTAGCCGGCCACCGTGGCCATCGAAGACAGGGCGTCCATGCCCTGGGCGCGGGTGATGCGCGGCATCATCTCCATCGCGAAGGCGGTCACGCCGTGCGCCGCCAGCTGGCGGCTGGCGGCCGCCTGGGACAGGGGATCCGCGAAGCCGATCAACACCTGGCCGGGCCGCAACCGTGCCAGGTCGGGATCGGTCGCCGTCTCAGGCGCCTCGCCCGGCGGGGTCGGCGGCATGGGATGGACGGGCTTCCCCCCGTCACCCGAGACCGAGGCTCCGCCGGGAGCCGCCTGCCAGGTGCCGGGGGTCCGCACGAAAAGCAGCACGTCCGCGGCCGCGAACACCTCGTCGCGCCCGGCCGCCAGCCGGGCTCCCTTGTCCACGTACTCGGCGTCGGGGTAACCGGACGCCAGGCCGGCGCCGGGCTCGATCAGCAGCTCGGCGCCGCTCTTCTGCAGTGCCGCGAAGGCGCGCGGCACCATGGCCACCCGTCGCTCGCCGGGGGCGGTCTCCCTGGGTACTCCGATGATCAGGCTCACGGCCCGCATTGTACGACGGACCGGCCGTTTGCGCGTCAAGCCGGGGCCGCCTCACGACGCCGCGGTCCGCCGCGGCTGCGGGCCCGGCCCCTCGTAGAGAGGCCGGGCGGTCCGTGTCCTAGTGATGGCCGAGAGGAGTCCTGTCGGGCACCACCTCGAGCAGCTGCATCATGCCGCGGTCTTCGTGCGCCAGGATGTGGCAGTGCTGCACGTACTGGCCGGTGAAATCCACGAAGCGTGTTCGCATCTTGAAGTAGCCGAGGCAAAAACTGGTCTTGTTCGCGCCTTCGACGACCTTGCTGGGACACGATTGCCCGGGCAGCAGCGCCACCGGCGGCGGAATGGCGAAGGTGTCCCACCAGACCGCCTCTTCGAGGAACTTCCGCGGTTGCAGCGCCTTGCTGGGATCGAAGACCTCGACGATCTGGAAGGGGTTCACGTGGATGTGGAACGGGTGCGCGATCCGTTGAATCGTGTCGGCGTTGTAGACCGTCCACTCCTCCGACGTGCCCAGCTCCATCACCTGGTTGATCTTGTGATCCTCGAACTGCTTGCCATCGATGGTGAATTGCAGCTGGGTCAGCAGAGGTTGCGTCGCGTTGGGCACCGTGAACGAGCCGTAGGTGATCTCCCGCCGCTGTCGGATCTCAGCCGGGTCGATGTCCTTGAGGAAGGGCGGCAAGACCGGATAGTCCGCTGCCGCGGTCGGGAATCCCATCGGGGGGTCGTACGGGTCGCCACTGACCACGAGCTTCAGCACTGCCTGGTTGGGGTCCGTGGAACCGAGCAAGAAGGTGCCCGATGCCGGTGCCTGCACCAGCAGGTCGACTCGATTCGCAGGCGCCATGGTGAGGGTTGTCGTGCCGTTCTGCGGATCGCTGAAGTTTTTCCAGGAGAACTGCACTCCGTCCTGGGCGGTCTGCCGGTAGGCGACCGCCGGCGGATTCCTGACCTCGTCCTTCACCCGGTTGAGCGTGAGGTTGACAGATTTCTGCACCGTGGCATTGACGATGCGCCAGAGCTGCACCTGTCCGGGCCGCATCGTGATCGTTGGGGCGAGCTGGCCATTGACGAGCACCCGCGGCGACCCGCCGCCCTGCGGGGTCATGAGGTTCAGCACCTCGGAAATCTGCTGCAGGACCAGGATTTTCTGCTCCAGCTTTCCTGTGTAGAAGGCTTTCAGTTTTCCGTCGTAGCCGGTGGGGCTGTCGTCGGCGATGATGAAGGCTCCGCCGAGGCCGTTGAAAAGGTTGAGGGAGGTCGAGCCATGCTTGTGCGAGTGGTACCAGTGAGTCCCGGGAGCCTGCCCCATCTTGACGTTGGTGTCTTCCTTGTCTGCGGCGTACTCAGGGATCTGGAAGCAGTAGGGATAGGCGCCGCTGAAATATTGTGGCCATAACCCGAGGTGGATCGCCGCCTCATCCTTCGGCCACACCCGCAGGGCACGCGGCAGGCCACGCCCGCCCTGATAGGAAGCGTTGTTGTCGTAGTTGTTGAGCCACTTCCGCTGCAGCTCGCGATACGTCTCGGGGAGGTCCGCCCACTTCTTCGGCTCCTCGCGCAATTCGCAATGCTCGAAGATTCGCTTGAACGCTCTGTCGACCTCCTTCAGGTCCCCCTCCGTCATCCTGCTATTGGGCTGCAAGGCGATCAGGATGTTGTCGCCGGTGGTGGAAGGGGTGACGTGAGTCCCGTGGAAGTGAATGTTGGCCGAGCTCGAGCCATGGAAGCAGTTGGGATACTTGTCATTTACGGGGTACACGTCCTTGCCGCTGGACACGTTCTTGACCTGGTCACACTCTTCCGGGCTGCCGCGATGGCCGCTATCGATGGAGTTGGCGAATTCCGGGCTGATCTGGTTGAGGAAAGTGATCTGGACGACGTCTCCGATCTGGGCGCGCAGCGTCGGTCCGGGACCGACACAATCCCAGTTGTTGGGCCACTTCTGCGATGGAGCGGCGGGATTGTAGCCCTCGTAGTAGCGCAGTGTCAGCCGGTCCTTCGGGTCCGTCTGCGGGGGTAAGTACCGCGGCCCGCTCACCACCCTGATCACCGCTTGCAGCTTGTGGTCCTTGCTCTCGATGACTCCTACGTCCTGGAGCTGCTGCTGCGTGACACAGCTCGCGTTGCCCGGTGGATCCACCGCCAGCAGGGAAGACGGCAGCAGCGCGCAGAGGGCGATGGCGGCAGTCACCGCCGGCCACGGTGAGAGAAGCCGCCGGCGAGGGCAGGGGGTCAGGAGACGCCCGGCGGCCCGTTGGGGGACGATGGTTCGAGCGATGCGCGTGGTCGTGTCCATGGCTGTCTCCTAGGTGACCGTGATCGAGCCTTTCTCTTCTGGGTGAAGCGAGCAGACGTAATCGACCTTCGGCCCGGTCTTCGGTACGGCGTCAAAGCTTATGGACTGCGACGCCGCCGGCTCCTGGTCTGCCGTCCTTCCCGGAATCTGATAGGGCAGCCACTTCGTCTGGTCTTCCGGTTTGGCCGACGGCGCCGGCCAGTGTGCAACGTTGGAGTTGTTGACCCAGAAGATGAGGTCCCCGACCTTCACCACCTCGTTCGGCGGGTGGAAGCTCGCAAGCGTCTGGCCGGGTTGATCGTTGATGCTGATCATCCTGTTTCGCGCCATCGGTCATCTCCTTTCTCGGAATAGGTCGGTTGCTGCACAACTGCCGCCGTCAGCTCCTTGCAAAGGTGCTCAGCGTGGCACTGCCAAGACAGCCCAAAGCCACTAGCTGGTGATCTGCTTAATAAAGGAGGGTAGCACGTCTCGGGCTGGCCGCAAAGCCTCACTCGCCTCGCGTCGGGCCTGCATCACGAAGGTGCCGTGGCCCGCGCCCGTCACACCAATTGCCGGTTGGCTGATTTGATGACACGATCTCCTGGATATAGGGTGGGCGGACCCATCCTCGACCGGGGAAGGAGCCTGTGATGAGAAAGATTGCAAAAAAGCTGGCGCTCAACACCGAGACTCTCAAGAACCTCGACGCCCCCCGTCTCCAGGGTGCCTTTGGCGGCGATACTGCCCCTGGCTGCTCCGGCACCCAGGTGTGTTCCGGCTGTCACCCCTGCTTCTGAGCACCCGCGTCCGCGGCAGCTCCCGCCAGTTGCGGGCGGCCGTCAGCTCGGCGCCTGGAACGCGAGGCGCAACAGGGCGATGGCGATGGCGCGGGCGGCCCGCACCATGGCCTCGGGCTTGCGGTCCGTGGTGTTGCCGGGAGTGTCGCCCGAGGAGTGGTAGTAGCGCGAATAGTCGATGGTCAGGTGGACCGGGTCGGGGGTGGCCGGCGATTCCCAACCGGGCGTCTGGCGAAGATGGCCGGGGTGGTCCCAGGCGGCCGTGTAGACGGTGGTGGCGGGAATCCTCAGATCGCTCGTGAGCTCGCCCTTGTAGCGCCGAGGAAGGAAGGCGTAGGAGTCGGTACCTCCCTGGGAAGGGTTCGTGGTGTACTCGGGCCAGAAGCCGGGGCGGCCTGCATAGTCGGCGCCGACCCGGTCGAAGGCGCGCAGCAGCTCGCGGTTCCACGGCACCTCGTTGGATTCGAAGTAGACGGCGTTGCGCTCGGCGCCGGTGCCGACCTCGTCGAGGTTGATGACGCCGAGGCAGCGGCGCAGGCGGTCCCCCTCGCGGGCGACGTAGGCGCCCGAGGATGCATACTCGCTCCCCCAGACGGCGAAGCGCAGGGTGACCCGGGGCGCCGGCAGGCGGCCGCCGCGCACCAGGCCGGCCAGGACCCTCGCCAGCTCCATCACCACCGCCTCGCCCGAGCCGTTGTCGTCGGCCCCGGGGCCGCCGGAATCCGAGTCGCCGTGGGCGCAGACCAGGTAGTAACGGTCCCGCTCCCGGCCGTCGCGGCCGGCGATGTCGGCCACGACGGTGCGGGGGCTGCCCTCGCGGACGGTCGAACGGAGCATCACCCGTACCGTCGCACCCGCCACGCCCGCTGCGGCAGCCAGCCTGCGCCCGTCCTGGTAGGAAACCGCGAACACCGGCAGCGGGCGCCCGCCGCCCGCGGGCATCGCCGGCAGCGGCGCGACGAGCGCGGCATCGAGATACCGCAGGCCGTCGTTGGGGGCGCTGGTGAGGATGGCGAGCGGACGGTCCGCGGCGGCGGCGAGGCGGCGATAGGCGCCCAGGACGTCGCCCGGGACATAGACGATCTTGCCGCGCCAGCGGGCAGGCGGCGCCGTCTTCAGCTCGGCCGGGTCGCCGGCAACGACCAGCGGCGCGGCGGCCGGGCCGACCGAGGGAGAGAATCCATACGGCCAGGCCGATGCGACCGGTCCGCCGGGAACCAGCTCGACGCTCCAGGCGTCCTCCCAATGAGCGGGCTGCGGCGGGTCCTCGAGGGTCCGTGGCGCGAGTCCGGAGGCAACGAAGTCCGCCGCGATGGCGGCGGCGGCGCGGTCGCCGGAGGGCGTGCCGCCCATGCGCGGTCCGAGCCGCACCAGCTCGCGCACCAGCCGTTGCAGCCGCGCCTGGTCGATCTCGCCGGCAACCAGCGCCTCCGCGCGGGGCGGAACGAACGCGGGATGCGGCGCCGCCGCCGGCGCCGCGCCCGAACGCACCGCTGCCGGCGCCAGGCCGGCCGCGAGCACGGCAGCCGCCGCGGCGGCGGCGAGCAGGACGGCGTGGCGGAGAAGGCGAGAGCACGCGCTCGTTGCGGCGGCGGCGCGACGAGGGGGCCGGCAGCCTGCATCGCCGGAGCGGCCGAGCTTGGATGGCGCGTTCATCGCGCTCGCCGCTCGGCTAGTGTCCCGGCTCCCGCCGTGACCTCGGCGAGATCGGGCAGGTCGGCGTCGGCTCGGCGCCAGCTGGCGGCAAGGTCCGCGTAGGCTGCCGCGGCCGCCGCCGCGTCGCCGCCCCGGGCCGCGGCGCGGGCCAGCCCCAGCAGGGAGAGGCTGCGGCGGGGCGCCCGCGCCAGCGCCTGCTCGAAGTGCCGCCTGGCCGCCGCCGGCTGGCCGAGATCCAGCAGCAGCTCGCCGGCCAGCTCATGGGCAGGCTTGACCACGACCGGCGGGCCGAACTCGTAGCTCGCCGCGTCCTCGTCCGCGGCCGCCCGCTCGAGTGCCGCCACCGCCTGGCGGGCCGCATCGCCGCCCGCGACGGGCCGGTCGCCGGGGCCCAGGAGCAGGATGGCCGCCAATTCCGCCCGCAGGATGCCGCTGGGGCCCTGCTTTGCGCCGGTCGCGCCGGTCGCATCGGTCGCGCCGATCGCATCCATCGCATCGAGGGCGGCGAGATCGCGGCGGGCCGCGGCGGGATCGCCGGCGCGCAGCGCCGCCAGTCCGTGGGCGAAGCGGGCAGCGGCCGCGATGCCGCCGTCGATGCCTTCGCGGCCCGGCACGGCGCCGAGGTCCGCCCGCCAGTCGCGGCTCTCGATGCGGTAGCCGGCCTGCATCAGCGCCAGGTGCTCGCGGGTGCGCGGCGAGCCGCCGCTGGCCGCGGCGTCCGCCGCCATCTCCGCCAGCAGCCGGCGAGCGTCGCGCAGCCGCCCCTGCTGCAGGTAGGCGTAGGCCAGCCAGGAGAGAGCATGGTAGCCGCGCTCTTCGAGCGGCAGGCGGAGCCGGCGGCGCCGCTCCTCGGAGGCCGCCCAGGAAGCCTCGTTGGAGGCGGCGACCTCGTCCCACATGCCGAGGGCGAGGAAGATGTGCGACGGCATGTGGAGGGCGTGGGCAGCGGCGGGCGCGATGCGGGCGTAGACCCGCGCGGCGCGCAGGCCGAGCGGCGCGTGCACCGGGTCGTCGTAGGAGTGGATCAGGTAGTGGACGGCGCCCGGGTGGCGCGGGTTGCGGGCGAACACCTCCTCGGCCACCGCCGCCGCCCGCATGTAGACCGGGACCTCGCGCCCGGCCTCGCAGGTGCCGAGCAGGGCGAGAGCGTAGAAGCTCGCCGCCTCGAGGTCGTCGCGGTCGTCCCCGGCCAGCCGCTGCATGGCGGCGGCATAGCGCCCGTCGCGCGAGGCCTTGTCGCCGTCGCCATACAGGGTCTCGACGGCGGCCAGCCAGGCTTTCTCGCGCGCCGAGGGCGCCTTCGCCCGGCGCGCCTCGGGGGTGGGCGCCAGCCGCTCCAGGGCCGCCCGCGCCGCCGCCCGGTCCTGCTGGTGCCAGAGCGGATGGTTGTGGGTCATGGCCTCCCCCCAGTAGGCCATGGCAAAGCCGGGGTCGCGCCGCTCGGCCTCGCGGAACGCCGCCGCCGCGTCGTCGTACTCGAAGCTGTGCAGCAGCAGCACGCCGCGCTCGAAATCGGGCTGCGCCGCCGCCGCGCCGGAGGTGGGGAAGCGGATCTCGCCCAGGCTGGCGGCACCCGCGGGGGCCGGGGACTCCGCAACCGGCTTGGCGGCGGGTGCCGGCATGCCGCCCGCCGCGCCCGCGAGCGCCAGGGCGACCGCCCCGGCCGCCAGCCGCCTGCTCGTGCTCTCCATCCGGCGCAGCATACCTCGCCGGGCGGGGCGCTCAGCACCAAGGTCCCTCGTCGTCGGGCCTCGATTGACACCCATGCGCCGCCCGGACATCATCTGAACGACGCCGGGCGCCTGGCGCCGGGGAACGGGAACGCGGGAGGCGAGAAGAGCCATGTTCAGCCGTCTGCTCGTGCCGCTGGATTTCACCGACGAAAACGAGGCGGCCATCAAGATCGCCCTGGAGACGGCGGGCCGCGACGGCGCCGAGGTCACCCTGCTGCATGTGATCGAGATCATCGAGCACATGGGCTTCGACGAGATGTCCGACTTCTACCGCAAGCTCGAGGCGCGGGCGGCGGCCAAGCTGTCGGTGATCGCCGACCGTTTCGCCGCGGCCGGGGTGCGCGCCCGCTACGAGATTGTCTTCGGCCACCGGGCCGAGTGCATCCTCAAGCAGGCGCGGGACTTGAAGACCGACCTGATCGTGCTCTCCTCGCACCGCGTCGACCGCGAGCATCCGGCCCTGGGCTTCGGCACCATGAGCTACCAGATCGCGATCGTCGCGCGGTGCCCGGTGCTGCTGGTCAAGTAGGTTGGAGGTGGCGGTAGGTCCGGTTCCAATAGATGAGCGGCGGGCCTTCCGGGGTCGGCACGCCGCTGGCGTGCACCGCGCCGACGTAGATGGTGTGGGTGCCGGCCGGGTAGCGGGCGTGGATGCGGCAGTCGAGCCAGGCCAGGGCGTCGGCCAGGACGGGGGCGCCGGTCACCGCCGTGGTCCAGCGCCCCTCGGCGAAGCGGTCGCCCTCCTTGAGCCAGGCGAAGCGGTCCGAGAGCGCCACCTGCTCCTGGCCCAGGATGTTGACCGCGAACACCGTGCCCTCCCGCTCGAGCATCTGGAACGCCTTGTGCCGGTTGTCGATGACCGTCACAATCAGCGGGGGCTCGGCCGAGACCGACGCGAACGCCGAGACGGTCAGCCCATGCACCTCGTCGCCCTGCCGGATGGTGACGATGGTGACGCCGGCGGGAAAGTGCCGCAGGGCGTCCCTGAAGTCGCTCGACGAGATCAAGTCCGGCAAGGCAGGTTTCTCCTGGTTCTCCTGGGACGGCAGGGGAATGAGGCGTTGACAGCCGGCTGATTGTCCCATAACGGCCCTCCGGAGTTCGGTCTCTGCTAACTCCGGTGCAGGCATGGGGGACGCCGGGACAAAACTCGACGCCGGCCCGCGCCTCGGGATAGGCTCGGGCACTGCACGAGCTGTTTTTCCACTTTGCGCCGCGCCGGGACGTCGCCATGGGCCCCGGCTGACCGAGGGTCAAGCAATGAACCTGCTCATCCCAGCCCCCTGCCCGCAGCGGGCTGCCGCGCCGCGCGGGGCGGCTCTCCTTGCCCGGCTGGCCACGCCGGCGGCGGCCCTGGCGGCCGCCCTGGCGGCGGCCATGCCGCTTCTCACGCTGGCTCTGGCCGTGACCCCGGCCACCGTCGCCGCCGCCGTCGCCGCCTCGGCCGGCGCGCCCCCGCTCGCCGCCGAGGAGCTGAGCGGCCGCCTGGTGTTCCTGGCCAAGGACGGCAAGGGTCCGGCCCGCGGCGTCGATCCGCGCCTGGCGGTCGTCTATTTCGAGCCGGCGGATGCGGCGCGCCCTCCCCGCACCGAGAAAGCGTTTCAGCTGCTCACCAAGAACAAGGAGTTCTTCCCGCACGTGCTGGCGGTGCCGGTCGGCGCCAGCGTGCAGTTCCCCAACCAGGACCCCATCCTGCACAACGTCTTCTCGGTGTCGCCGGGCAACTCGTTCGACCTCGGCATCTACCGCGGCGGCCCGCCCAAGGAGAAGCGGTTCGAGCAGCCGGGCGTGGTGCGCGTCTACTGCAACGTGCACCAGGCCATGGTTGCCTACATCCTGGTGCTGGATACCGCCCACTATGGCTCGCCCGACCTCGACGGCTCCTTCCGGCTCACCGGCCTGCCCAGGGGGCCGGGGAAGCTGACGGTCTGGCACGAGCAGGCCGATCCATGGACGCAAGACCTCAAGCTGCCTTTGCGGACGCCGGAGGGCGGCTCGCCGGCGCTCGCGCCGCGCCTCGTGGTGGTGCGTCCTAAGCTGCTTCCTCATCTCACCAAGACCGGCGAGTCCTACAACCGCGGTGACTCCTACCGATAGCGCCGCCCGCCGGTTGAACCTGTCGCTGGGGACCCGGATCTTCCTGGTCACCTCGCTGCTGATCGCCCTTTCGGTGGGCGCCTCGGTGGCGGTCACCTCGTTGCTGGTGCGCAACATCGCGCGCAAGGCGGCGCTCGATGCCCTGCAGGGCAGCGCGCGGGCCCAGGAAACGCTGCAGGCCGGCGACTACGACCAGCTCAAGCTGATCTCGCGCCTGCTCGGCCAGGACCCCTATCTCAGCGCCTACATCGCCGAGGCCCAGGCGGAGAAGGACACCGCTTCGATCCTGGACGCGCTGGGCGGCCACCAGGGCAACTACAAGTTCAGCTTCGCCATGGTGCTCGACACCGCCGGCCGGGTCATTGCCCGCACCGACAATCCGGCCTCGCGCCAGGACCTGTCGCAGCAGTCGCTGATCCGCGAGGCGCTCAGCGGACCCAAGGAGAGCGTTGGCGTCTGGCGCGAAGGCGATCGTCTCTACTACGCCGTCGCGGTGCCGATCACCAAGGCATTCGAGGTGTACGGCTACATGGTCACCGCCTTCGAGATCACCAATGCGTCGGCCAAGCGGGTCAGCGGCACCGGCGGCGGCGACGTCGCCTTCGTCGCGAAGGATGCGAACGGCAGGGTCCAGGTGGCGGCGAGCAGCCTCGATCCCAGCATGCAGCAACCGCTCGCCGCCGCGCTGACCTCCCTGGGGAAGGGCCGGCCGCTGGCGCCCCTGGGCGGCGGCGAGCCGCGCGAGGTCGAGCTGTCGCTCAACGACGAGACCTGGCTGGCGCTGATCTCGCAGCTGCTCGACGCGGCAGGCCGGCCGATCGGCAGCTCCGTCGCCCTGGCCTCGATGCGCAAGGAGATGGCGCCTTTCCGCCGCATCGAGGCGGTGGTGCTGCTCTCCGGGCTGGCGGCCCTGCTGATCGCGCCCTTCCTGTCGCTGGCTTTCGCGCGGCGCACCCTGCAGCCGGTGCGGCGCCTGGTCTCGGCCACCGAGGCCGCGCGCCAGGGCGACTACAACCAGCGGATCGTCCCCGAGCGGGCCGACGAGATCGGCCAGCTGGCCGGCGCCTTCGACGAGCTGATGTCGGACCTGCGCGAGAAGCGGGACATGGAGGAATACGTCACCCAGCTGTCGCGCAACCTTCCTGAACCGGGGCCGGCGCGGGTGGTGATCGGCGCGGCCCAGGCCCGCGACTCGCTGCTCATGGGCATCGAGCTGCGCGGCTACGCCAACCCCCACCTCGAGGCCGGCGCCGAGCAGGTGATCGAGCGGCTGGGCCTCGCCATGCAGCACCTGGAGGCAACCATCGGGGCTGCCGGCGGCCAGATCGAGGGCATCGCCGGTCACCGCGTGCTGGCGCGCTTCGACCGCGGCCGGCGCCCGCTCGGGCCGCTGGTGGCGGCCGCCGAGATCCTGCAGCCGCACAGCGTCTGGGGCGACGACACCGGCGCCGAGGCGCCCAGCATCGCCGTCGCCGCCGGCACGGTGGTGACCGGTCCGGTGGTCTGGGGCGACCAGTCCGAGCGCGGCCTGGTGGGGCAGCCGGTGCAGCAGCTCGAAAGCCTGCTGCGCGAGGCGACCCCGGGCGACCTGGTGCTGGGCCGGGACGTGTATCAGCAGCTGCGCGAATATTTCGTGCGGGCCGGCTACGAGCTGGCGCCGCGCCGCGGCCTGATCAGCCCGCAGCCGATCTACGTGCTGACCGCCGACCTCGCGGCCCGCCTGACCAGCAGCCAGACCCTCACCCCCGCCGAGGCGGAGGAGGCCGGCGGCGACGAGGCGGCGCTGCTCACCCTCTCCGGCCTCGCGCCGGGCACCCTGATGGGGCGGCGCTTCCAGGTGCTCTCGGTGCTCGGCACCGGCGGCATGGGGGTCGTCTACAAGGCGCGTGACCGCGAGCTCGACGACCTGGTGGCGCTCAAGGTGCTGCGGCGCGACCTCTGGGGCGACCGGGCGCAGCTCGAGCGGATGAAGAGCGAGATCAAGCTGGCGCGCAAGATCACTCACCCCAACGTGCTGCGCACCTTCGATTTCGGCGAGCTCGACAAGGTGGCCTTCATCTCGATGGAGTACGTCCGCGGCGTCACGCTGCGCTACATGCTGGACCAGACCCACCGCCTGCCCTACTCGGCCGGGCTGCGGCTGGGCAAGCAGCTGTGCGCCGGGCTCGGTGCGGCGCACGCGGTCGGGGTCATCCACCGCGACATCAAACCCGAGAACCTGATCCTCGAGCCGACCGGCAACGCCAAGCTGATGGACTTCGGCATCGCCCGCCCGGTATCGCGCCTGACGCCCGGCCAGACGCAGGCCGGGTTCATCGTCGGCACTCCGCAGTACCTGGCGCCGGAGCAGGTGCAGGGCGGCGAGATCGACACCCGCGCCGACATCTATTCGACCGGGGTGGTGCTCTTCGAGATCTTCACCGGCAGCGTGCCGTTCCGGGCCGACACCGCGATGGAAGTGCTGGTCAAGCACCTCCAGGAGGAGCCGCCGCCGCCGCGCGAGCGCTGGCCGGAGATCCCGCCGCGCTTGGAGGCGGCGATCCTGCGCTGCCTGCGCAAGGCGCCGGCCGAGCGCTTCCAGACGGTCGAGGAGCTGCACCGGGAGCTCGAGGCGCTGAGCGCCTAGCTCCCGGCGGACCCTGGACCGCCTCGGCTGGGCGGTTCCGTCGTATCCTGGAAGAGGGGGGAGCGGGACGCATGATGCCGGCCGAGGCTGATACCTCAGAAACGACCCCGGTGACCGCGGGGGCGCCGGGGGCGCCGGGGACTCCGGGGACTCCGGGGACCACGGAGGTCGAGCCGACCGAGGATGCTCCGAGGGCCGTGGAGCAGCAGGAGGTCTTCGCTCGCCTTTCGGAGTACGAGACGTTGCTCGAGATCGGCGCCCAGCTCGCCGCCTCCCTGGACCTGCCGACGGTGCTCGAGCTCGCCCTGTCGACGGCCGAGCGGGTTTGCCGCGCCGAGACCAGCTCGATCTGGGAGCTCGACGACGAGCGCGGCGAGCTGTTCTTCCGCGTCGTGCGTGGCCGGGCGGCCGGCGCCATCCGCGGCCTGCGGGTGCCGCTCGGCCAGGGCATCGTCGGCAGCGTGGCGCAGACGGCCCGGCCGGAGCTGGTCAACGACGTGGCCTCCGATCCGCGCTGGCACGGCGACCCGCAGGAGGTGTTCAGGACCCGCGCCATCCTGGCGGTGCCGCTGCTCGCCAACGGCCGGCTGGTCGGCGTCCTGCAGCTGCTCAATCCGGTCGACCGGGATCGCTTCACCGACGACGACCTGCGGCGCATGCGTCTGTTCGCCGGCATGCTTGCCCATCCGCTGCAGAATGCCCGGCTCTACGCGGCGCAGCGCCGGCAGTTCATGAACATGGTGACCGCTCTCGCCGAGACGCTCGAGAAGAAGGATCCTTACACCGGCGGCCACGTCCGGCGGGTGGTCAGCTACTCGCTGCTGCTGGGAGCCGAGATGGGCCTCGATCGCGGCGACCTCAAGGACCTGTGGCTGGCGGCGACCCTCCACGACATCGGCAAGATCGGCGTTCCCGACCGGATCCTGGGCAAGCCCGCGCCGCTCGACCCCGCGGAGGCAGAGGTGATGCGCCGCCACACTGTCGACGGCGCCTCGATCGTCGCCCACCTCTCGAACCCGCACGTGCTGCCGGGGGTGCGCAGCCACCACGAGCGCATGGACGGCGCCGGCTATCCGGACGGCCTGCTCGCGGAGCAGATCCCCCTGGCGCCCCGTGTCATTGCCGTCGCCGACACCTTCGACGCCATGACCACCAGCCGCCCGTACCGCCAGGGGCTGTCGGCCGAGCGGGCGGCGGCCGAGATCGAGAGCGCCGCGGGAACGCAGTTCTGCCCGCGGGTGGTGGCGGCGTTCAAGTCGCTCTTCGCCGGCGGCCGCTTCAACCTTGCGGCCGGCGAGGAGGTGCTGCAATCGATCACGGAGCTGGAGGACCCCGACTGACCCGGCCGGGGCGGCGGCGATCATGCGCCACCTGATCGTCTGCGGCCGGTGCCGGCGGCAGCTCGATGCCGGCGACCGCGGGGCCGGCGAGCTGGTGCCCTGCCCCTGCGGCGAGCTGGTGGCGGTGCCGCCGCTCGCGGCTCACGACTCGGCGGTGGTGCGCTGCTCGGCCTGCGGCGCGCCGCGGCAGGGCGACGAGCCGGAGTGCCGCTATTGCGGGTCGGCCTTCACCGTCCACGAACGCGACCTCGACACCATCTGCCCGGTCTGCATGGCGCGGGTGAGCGGCGGGGCGCGCTTCTGCGACCATTGCGGCAGCCCGATCCTGGTCGAGCAGGCGACGGCCGCCGCGACACCGCAACGGTGCCCGGCATGCGGGCCGCCGCAGCTGCTCGGCAGCCGGCAGTTCGCAGGCGAGCCGGTCGCGGTGTCCGAGTGCGCGAAGTGCGGCGGCCTGTGGCTCGACCGCCGGGTCTTCGAGGTGCTGCTGGTGCGCGCGCGTCACGCCGAGCTCGGCGGTGCGGCGGTGGCGGTCGCCGGCGAACGGCCGGCGGGGGCGGCGGCTGGACCGGCGGCGCTGGCGGCGGGCCGCCTCTACCGTCCGTGCCCGGTGTGCGCCGCCCTGATGAACCGGCAGAACTATGGTCGCAAGAGCGGCGTCATTCTCGACGTGTGCGGCGCCCACGGCATCTGGTTCGACCTCGACGAGCTGCCGCGGGTGCTGGCCTGGATCCAGGGTGGCGGCGAGCAGCGCGCCGGACAGCTCGCGGCCGAGGAGGAGAAGGCAGCGTCCCGCGATCGCCGGCTCGATCTCGAGATGGCCGGCGCCCTGCGCGGCGGCAGCTGGGGATACGACGAGCCCAACAGCAACCTGCTCGGCGGCCTCGTCAGCCTGCTGGGCGAGGGCTGGAGCTTCCTCTTCAACCGGTGACCGCCTGGCCGCCTGATCGATGACCGCGAGACTGAGGCCGCACGTCTGGACCGTGGTGCCGCGGTTGCGCCATTCGGTCCGGCCTCTCGCGGTTCCCGCGGCCGAGCCCTGGCAGGCGGTGGTGGACGATCCGGCGATCGGACCGGTGACGCTGTCCGGGCTGCTGCGCCGATGCCCGCCGCGGCTGCGCTCGGCGGCCAGCCTCGGTCTGCCGGCCGCCGGGGCCGCCGGGGCCGAGACCGGCGCGCCGGCGGCGGCTGAAGGCGAGAACGGGGCTTCCGGCGGCGAGTTGGTGGTTTTGGTGCACGGCCTGGGCGGCAACATCCACACCCACTACATGCGCCGCGGCGCGCTGGCCGCCGAAGCCGCGGGCCTGTCATGCCTGAGACTGCACCTGCGAGGCGCCGATTTCAGCGGCGAGGACTACTACCACGCCGGGCTGACCGTGGATCTGCACGCCGCGCTGGCCAGCCCGGCGCTGCGGCCCTACGGCCGCATCCATGTCCTCGGTTACTCCTTGGGCGGCCACCTCGTCCTGCGTTTCGCCACCGAGCCGGGCGATCCGCGGGTGGCGAGCGTGGCCGCGGTCTGCGCGCCCCTCGACCTGGGCCTGTCGCAGCAGGCGATCGACAGCCCGGATCGCTGGCTCTACCGCCGCTACCTGCTGTCCAACCTGGCGCATCTCTATGCGGCGGTGGCCGCACGCCGGCCGGTGCCGGTGCCGCTTGCGGAGGTGGCGCGGATGCGCAAGCTGCGCGACTTCGACGAGCGGGTGGTGGCGCCGCGGCATGGCTTTGCCGGCGCGGAGGACTACTACCTGCGGGCAAGCGTCGCGCCGCGGTTGGGCGAGTTGCGCCTGCCGTCCCTGCTGGTCAACTCCACGGGCGACCCGATGGTGGCCGCGAGCGCCGTGCTGCCGGCGCTGGCGCGGCCGGTGCCGCGGCTCGAGGTGCGCTGGGTTGCCGATGGCGGTCACGTCGGCTTTCCGCGCGGCGTCGACCTCGGGCTGGACCCGGGCGGGCGCCCCGGGGCCAGCGCCGGGCGCGAAGCCCGGGCCGCCGCGCCGAGCGTCGACGACCAGGTGCTGGCCTGGCTGCGGGCTGCCCGGGTGGCCCCGGCGGTCCGGCTGGACCCGGCGGATCGAGCGGCGGGGGTGGACCGGGCGCCACGCGCGGCCCCGGCGGCCCCGCCGCTCTCCACGGTGCTGCCGGCGCCGGCAGCCGGCACGGAGTCCCGCTGATCCCATGCCCGCCAAGGCCAGCTTTTCCGACCGCCTGATCGACGCCATCCGCGCCAAGGGCAATCCGTGCATCGTCGGGCTCGACCCGCGTATCGAGACGATGCCGCCGTGGGTGGTGCCCTCGACCCGGGGCTTGCCGCGCGACGAGGCGCTCGGCCTGGTCCTCACCCGGTTCGGCAAGGTCGTCCTCGAGGCGGTCGCCGAGCACGTTGCCGCGGTGAAGCTGCAGAGCGCGTGCTACGAGCTGCTCGGCGTTCCCGGGCTGCGCGCGCTCATCAGGACGGTGCGGTACGCCCGCGAGGCCGGGCTGCTGGTCATCGTCGATGCCAAGCGCGGCGACATCGCCGCCACCGCCGCCGCCTACGCCGAGGCGTTGCTCGGAGAGCTGGAGTGGCAGGGGGAGAGCCAGCCGACGATCGGCGCCGACGCCACGACGGTTTCGCCCTATCTCGGCGGCGACAGCCTCGACCCATGGGTCCAGGCGTGCGACCGGCACGGGAAAGGCATCTTCGTGCTGGCCAGGACCTCGAACCCTGGCTCGGCGGACGTCCAGGGCTTGGGCTTGGCAGGCGGCGGCACGGTCGACGAGCAGGTGGCGGCGATGATCGACCGGCTCGGCCAGGGTCTCGTCGGCGCGCACGGCTACAGCTCGGTGGGCGCGGTGGTGGGCGCGACGTTCCCGGCCGACGCCGCGCGGCTGCGCCGGCTGATGCCGAGAGCGATCTTCCTGCTCCCGGGTTACGGAGCGCAGGGCGGCGGGGCGGAGGGCCTCGCCAGTTGCTTCGACCGGGAAGGTCTGGGGGCCGTGGTGAGCGCCTCGCGCAGCGTCACCTCGCCGCCGGGAGTCGAGGCCGCCAGATCGATGGACGCCTATCGCGACCTGGTGCGGGCCAGCGTCCTGGCCATGATCGCGGACGTCAACGCGGCCCTCGGCCGCCGCGCGTGACGGTTCCGGCGCACGGCTCGGATTGACAGCGGGCTCAACGTTGCATAGCCTGCTGAAAGGCAATCCCGATCATCGTGAGGCTCCGCATGTCCGCGCTTCCGCTCCAGCGCATCGAAGGCAAGTACGAGATCCTGGAGAAGATCCGCGAGGGCGGGATGGGCGCGATCTACAAGGTGCGCCACCGCCTGCTGGACGAGGTCCGGGTCATCAAGCTGATGCGGCCGCAGCTGGTCGACGACCAGGAGCTCAAGGCCCGTTTCGCTCGCGAGGCGCGCGTGGCCATCAAGCTCCGGCACCCCAACATCGCGCAGCTGTACGACTTCACCGCCGACGACGACGGCACCGCCCTCATCGTGATGGAGTTCATCCGCGGCAAGACGCTCGAGGAGCTGCTCAAGACCGCGGGTTCGCCGCCCCTGGGCCTGGCCCTCGAGATCGCCCAACAGTCGCTGCGCGCCCTTGGCTATCTGCACGACAAGGGGTTCGTCCACCGCGACATCTCCCCCGACAACCTGATGCTCACGGAGGATGCGGACGGCAACCCGCAGATGAAGCTGATCGACCTCGGGATCGCGAAGATTCTCGGCGGCGTGGACGCCCACCTGACGCAGACCGGAACCTTCCTCGGGAAGGTTCGCTATGCCTCGCCCGAGCAGTTCGGCACCGATGGCGCCACCAGCGCGGGCGCGAGCGGCGATCTCTACTCCTTCGGCGTCGTGCTCTACGAGCTGCTCACCGGTGTTCATCCTATTGCCGGCCGCGATCCAAGCTCGATCATTGCCGGCCACCTCTTCCGTGGACCGGTGGCCTTCGAAGAGACCGACCGCCATGGGCGAGTGCCTCTCGCCCTGCGGGCCGTCGTCCTCAAGGCCCTCGCCAAGAAGCCCGAAGGGCGCCATGCGAGCGCCCGGGAATTCGCGCGCGAGCTTGCCGCCTTGCGCGTTGCCGGCGACCTCCCGCCTGAATGGAAGAAGCTGCTCGAGACGGCCGGTGACGGCGAAGCCTCGCCCGCGGAGCCGGGAAGCACCCAGGACCGGCTCGACGCGCACTTCGGCGCGGAGGCGACCCCGGCGCCTCCCGGGCCCTCCGGCGCCACCCACACCCTGCTCGCGCCGCTCACCACGGTCTCGCCGCTGGTCCCGGTCGAGACCAGCCGGGACCAGGAGCGGCAGCGGGCCATCGCCGCTGCGGCGCAAGGGGTGGAGGCCGCGCTCGTGCGCGGCGACCTGAGGGCTGCCGAGGCCAAGCTCTATGGTGCCGAGGCGGAGTTTGGCGAACAGTCGCTCTTCCAAGAGCTCCATGGCCGGCTGGCCGCCCAGCGCCGGGCTGAGCTGGGCGCCCAGGTCGGTCGCCTCGTGGAGCGCGCGCGGAGCCGCGCGGCGGCCGGGGATCTCGAAGCAGCTCATGCGGAGCTGAAGCGCGCCCTGCAGCTCGACCCCGAACGCGCCGACCTCGCCGCCGAGGCGGCCGAAACCGCGGCCGCACTGGCCCGACAGGCTGCCGAAAAGCAGCGTCAGGAGGCCATGGCAAAGGCGGTGCAGGAGGTCGATGCACAGCTGGCGGCAGGGAATACGGACAGGGCGGGCAAGCTGCTCGACCGCGCTCGCGCCGAGCACGGCGAGGATGCAGCCTTCGAGGCGCTCGCTCGCCGCCTCGAGGAGATGCGGAGCGCAGCGCTGGCGGCGGAGCTCGCCGCACTGCTCGACGAGGCGCGCCGGCTTGCCGGCCAGGAGCAGTTGAAGGAGGCAGGCAAGGTGCTGCGCCGCGCCGAGCGCCTCGCCCCCGAAGACGCCGCGGTCCGGCAGCTGCAGGCGGAGGTTGCCGCCACCTCCCAGCGGCTGGAGGCCGAGCGGCGCAGGCTCGCGCAGATCGAACGCCGGGCCGCCGAGATCGGTAAGCGCCTGGACCGCGGCGCGCTCGACGAAGGCGCGGCGCTGCTCGACGGCGCGGTCGCCGAGCTGGGGGAGGCTGCACCGTGGGAGGGGCTGCGCGCGCGCCTCGAACGCCTGCGCGACGAGGCGCGCCAGGCTCAGGTCGCCTCCTTTGTCGAGCGAGCGCGCGAGCTGGCCAGCGGTGGCGAACCGGCGGAGGCGCTCGGCAGCGCGCGGCGGGCGGCGGAGATCGATCCGAGCCGGCGCGACGTCCAGGAGCTCGTGGCGGAGCTCGAAGCCGCCCTGGAGCGCCAGGCGCGGGAGCGGCGGTTGGCCGAGGAGCTGGCAAAGACGACCGCCGCCTTGTCCGATCACCTCGATCGGGGCGAGCTGGACCAGGCCGGCAACCTGCTCGACCATGCCGTCTCTCGCTTCGGCGCCACGCCCGTCCTGCGCGAGCACTGGGAGCGCCTCGAGAAGCTGCGGCGCCAGGCGCTTGCAGAGAAGATCAGGGATCTGCTCGGCAGAGTGCGGCAGTCGATCGATGACGGCGATCCCGCGGCAGCCCGCGAGACGTTGGGAGAGGCCGGTGCGCTCGGCGTTGCCGATACCCCCGAGGTGCGGCAGGCAGCGGCCGAGGTCGAGGCCGCCGCCGAACGCGAGGCGCAGGACCGCCGCCGTCGCGAGGATCTCTTGGCAGCCGTGGGCGCCATCGAAGCCCATCTGCAGCGCGGCGAGCACGCGAAGGCGGCGAAGCTCCTCGCCGCGGCGGCGGCCGCGCACGGCGAGGAGGCGGAGCCGTTGCAGCGCCTGCGCGGGCGTTTGCAGGCGCAGGAGCGAGCCGAGGACCTGCTGGGAGAGGCCCACCTGCGGCTCGAGATCGCGGACGTCGAGGCGGCCATGCGCAAGCTGCGCGAGGCGCTCGAGCTGGCGCCTGGCTATGCGCCCGTCCAGGCCCTTCTCGATCGCGTGCAGGCAGTCCGCAAGCAGCCTGCCGCGAGGGAGATGATGCGGACGCTTCGCCAGTCGGTTGGCCAAGGCCGCGGCACTGGCTCGGGGACGCTGCACCTGCGGCCTGCGCCCGCGGCCCCGGCCCCGGAGGCAGCCGCGGTCCAGGAGGCAGCTGCGGTCCCGGTCCCGGAGGCAGCCGCGGTCCAGGCCCCGGAGGCAGCCGCGGTCCCGGTCCCGGAGGCAGCTGTGGTCCCGGTCCCGGATGGACCCGTGGGTCCCCTGCCGGCGCCCCCCTTCAACCCTTCCGAGGCCGCCGTCCACCCCAAGCTCGCGGGTGCGCCGGTCGAGTCTACGGTGGAGGCGGCTTCACCCCTGCCGGGAGCGGTGGCGGCCGCCGGAGCGGTTGCCGGCGTGCCCGATCGGACGGTTGTCCTGCCTGCCGGCCACGCTCCCTCCATGGACTCGGTGTTGATCGCCGGCCGTCGCACCATGGACGCTCCACTGGACTTCCGGCTCAGGGCCGATGCGACTGCCGCGCCACCCCCTACAGCGGTCGCCGCGCCATTCACCCGCGACCTTCCTGCAGAAGTCCCGGAGCGATCGGCTGGTGTCCCGCGGCGATCGAAGGTTCTCGCCGCCGGCATCATCCTGGCGGTGGCCGTGCTCGCCGCTGCCGGCTGGCTGATCGGCCACCGTGGCAGCCGCGAGCAGGCAGCCGGGCCGGCGCAGGCCGCATTGCCGGGCCCGGCCCCAGCACCTCCGCCGGCCGTGATGCCCGGCCAGCCCCGCCCTGGCGCGGTGGCGCCGCAGAGCGGCGTGTTGATCGTCGACGCGCTGCCGTGGGGCGAGGTGGTCGAGATCCGCGACGCGCGGGGGAAGACCCAGTTGGTCCCTGCCCATGCATATACCCCGCTCGTGCTGTCGCTGCCTCCTGGCCGCTTCACGGTCAGGCTCACCAACCCCGCTTTCTCGCAAGCCGCCGTTCTCGAGGCCGAGGTGCCAGCCGACGGGGGGGCCCATCCGGTGCGCAGGGTTGCCGAGTTCAAAGCCGGCGACGCGGACGAGTTCCTGAAGGGGATGGGCTGGTGAGATGACCGCGGGCGCCGGTTGCAGGCTGGGTCTCTCGCGCCGGCTGGTCGTGCAGCTGTGCCTGGCCCTGGCATGCGCCGCGACCGCTGCCGCGGCGGACCCCAAGGAGAGCTTCAGAAAAGGGATCCTGGCAGCCGACCGGGGCCAATGGACCGACGTGGTGCGCTACATGCGGGAGGCTTCCGCCCAGCAGGACAAGGAAGGCGAGCCGGTGAAGATCTACGGCGTGCGCATCGTGCCGTACCTGCCGCATTTCTATCTTGGGCTCGCCCTGTCACAGACGGGCAGGTGCGAGGAGGCGCTGGCGCAGTGGCAGGAGTCGGAACGACAGGGAGCGATCAAGACGACCCCGCACTACAAGAGTCTGCAGAGTGGCAGGGAGCTTTGCAAGCAACCGCAGCAGGCCCGTGCCAAGCCAGCGGTCACTCCCACGCCGCCGGCGTCGCCAGGTCCGGTCGTGGCTGCCGGGCCGGATGCGTCGGTCCTGATCCCGGCGGTGCGTGAGGCGGAGGGTGCGGTGCAGAAGGCAGCCGACGCCGGCGCCCAGGTCGCCCGCCGGCGTGCCGATCCGGAGTACGCCGAGGCATGGAAGGCGGAGTCAGCCCAAGGCATCGAGGCGACCGCGACGCAGGCGATCGTCAACGCTCGCTCCAACCTCGAGCGGGGGAAAAACCTGGGCCGCGTCCCAGATCTCCAAGAGGCCGCCCGTCTTGCCGGCCGCGCCCGCCAGGACCTCGAGGCCCTCGCCGGCCGCCTGGACCAGCGCCGCACCGAGCTCCGCCAGGCAAAGGAGAAGGCGGCGGCCGACAAGCTCGCGGCCGACCGTGAGGCCGCCGACAAGCAGGCGCGCGAGAAGGCGGCCGCCGCCCAGCTCGCCGCCGACCGCGAGGCCGCCGAGAAACTGGCACGCGAGGAGACCGCTCGCAGGGAGGCGGAGGGCCGGGATCAGGCCGAGCGCCAGTCCCGCCTTCAGGAGCTCTCGGGCCTGGTCGCCGACGCGCGCCGGCTGCTCGGCCAGACCGTCGCCGCCCAGCCTCGGAGCGCCGAGCTGGACCGCCGCCAGGCCCGGTTGCAGGGAATCCTGCGGCGCGCCTCGGCCCCGTCGGCGGCTGCCAGCGCGGCCGATTTGCAGCAGCTGCGAGAGGAGCTGGCGGCGGCCGTCAGCGGGCTCGAGAAGGCTTCGGCGGCTGCCGCCACGCAGCCCGGGCCGCCGTCCGAGCTGCGGGCCGCGGCCCGCGCCTTGTTCCGCGCCAACTACGGAGAGGTGGTGCAGGCGCTCGCCGGCGCCAGCTTCGCCGAGCGCCGCGCCGCCGTCACCGCCGCTTTGCTGCTCGCCGCCGCCCGCTACTCGCTCTATCTCGAGGGCGGCGAGAAGGATGTGAAGTTGCGCCGGCAAGCCGGCGAGGACGCCCGCACCTGCCGGCGCCTCGCCCCCGCGCTCAATCCCGACCCCAGGCTCTTCTCGCCGCGCTTCGTGCAGTTCTTCCGCTCGCCCGGCTGAGAGCGGGAGGGCGCCGCAGGCCGGCGAGGCTAGAAGCGCACGACGCCCGAAAGCGACGCGATGCTGACGAACTTCGAGTAATCGTAGGCGGCATCCAGCTGGAACCGCTCGCTGAACACCAGGCCGAAGCCACCCGAGACGTGGCCTTCGACCCTTCCGGGCCGGAACAGAGTGTAGAGCGCCTCACTCTGGTTTGGCATAACGGTGTTTGGGATGATGGGCCCTTCGAAGCGAATCTGGTGATCAGGATCGCGCCATCCTCCGAGCCGCAGCGCCAAGGGCCACTTCATGTGCGTCCACACGTACTCGACCCCCAGGTGGAACTCATTGGCATCGTTCGCCACAAGGCTCTTAGCCGCTGGGTCTGGCTTCGACATCGGCATGTGGTCGAAGAAGACGTCGATCGAGTTTTTGGCGAGCACTGAATACCGTATCCGGTCGTAATCCACTGTGATGGTCCAAGCCTCTGCCGGCCGGAAGGCGAGGCCTGCGCCGTAGGCGTCAGGCACGTGGAATGACCCTGGGTTGGCCGCGAACTCCATCCCGGGCGTTTTCCCCATGGGGCCGTAAGTAGCGCTCGTGTCGAAGTTGAACTTTGGTCCTTGCCTGTAGACCAGCCCACCGCTCCACTGCGAGCTGATCTTCCAGAGCAGTCCTGCGTTTACTGCCAGGTGATTGTCATTCCCGTTGAGCGACTCGAAGTTCACGACATTACCTGCCCGTACGTCAGGCTGTCCAAAAAAGCCACCGCGAGGGAAGGTTCCATCCGGGTTTGGCGCAAGGCTTTCGAAGGCGTAGCGACTCGTCAGCGAGCTGAGGTCGAAGTGATACTCCGAGAGCCCGACGCCGATCGACAGCGCGTCGTTCAATCGGACGGCGCCGGAAACGCCCACGTTGATGATCCTCAACCGCAACGTCGTGTCGATCGGGAACAGACGGCTGAGATCCAATCCCGAAGAGAAAAAAGCGCCCTGGGTCTGGAACGAAGCGCCGAAGTTCGCCAGCTCTTGGCGGTAAGCCGCGAGCGCCCAGCGGCCGTGAGGGTAGACGAAGGATGCAAAGGATAGGTCGTTGAGCTCGCTCTTGGATGTACCGGACACGATGCCGGGAACCTTGTCCAAGCCGTTACCAGTTGGGCTGCCCAATCCATGTCCGCTATCGGTGAACTGGTTCGTATAGCTCGACCGCCGCCCCTCGGCCGACACCTCGGGCTTCGACAGCTGGGTCAGGCCGGCCGGATTGGTGTAAGCGGCAGTTGCGTCGTCAGCCAGTCCGATGAAGGCCCCACCCAGACCCAGGCTGCGGGCGCCCGGACTGGAGAAGTTGAACTGGATGCCGGCGTTGACCTCCGCATTGGTCTGGCAGTGAGCTGGCCGGCACAAGGTCAGCAGGATGCCAGACGCGACGAGGAGCAGCTTCCTGGCGTGTAGCGAACGTTCGTTCATGGTCTTGTCTCCCGTCAAGCCAACATGGTTATTGGAGGGCTCAGGGCTTGCGGCGCCCCTGGGCTGCCTGCACTTCCGCCTTCAGCTCTAGAAACTCGAAGTAGGCGCGGTCGTCGGCGCCTACCTCGCCGGTCTTCTCCGAGGTATGGAGCGCGTCGGCCGCGCACTGCCAGTTGCCGAGCGCGGCGTGTGCCTTGGCGATCTCGAAATACGGCTGGTAATCCCGGAACCACATGCCGTACATGCGCGACATGCGCGCCGGCCTCGCCTTGCGCGCCGCGGCCTCCAGCAGCGCGTCCAGCGCCCGCTGCTGGTCTCCACGACGCTCCAGCTCGAGGCCAAGCTCGTAGTGGAAGTACCAAGGGGCCTCGGCGGGCCTGGTGGCCGGAGCCAGTCCGCACCGCGAGAGGACCACGGCCCGCAGGCGGCTGAGCTCCTCATCCGAGAGCACGGTGGGCTTGCGCTCGAAGGTCTTGTAGTCCTGGGCGGCGGGCGGCGCCGGAGAAGCGTCGGGCGCCGGTGCCGCGGCGGTTCGGGGCCCCCCCGTAGCGGGCGTGCTTGGCGCCTTCACCGGAGCCGATGCCAGCAGCGCTCCCACCAGCAGCGGAACCAGGCGTGCGAAGTCCATCGCTTCGAGACCTCCCTCGCAGACTCCACGAGCCCGCTCCGAAGTGCTGTTAGACAGGATCGTCGAAAAATCTACCACGAAGTCTATGCTGCTGTCAAGCGCATGCTTTATAGCTTTATAGCTATGTGGCACGAGGACCTGGAAACCAACCGAGCACGTCTCCATGCCAGGCGGGATTCCCGGGCAGGCATCTGTTCAGACGGATCTGCCCCGGAAGTTCGCGCTAGAATCAGCGGCAGGAGCAGGCATGGGCGTATTACGGCGCATCACCGAGGACTACCGTCTCGACAAGCTCGCGCACTCGAGCGACGCCGGCAGCGTGTTCTGCGCCATCGATCTGCGCTCCGGAGAGACCGTCGCGGTCAAGCTGATCTTCGAGGTCGATGAGACGTCCCAGGAGCAACGCGAGGTCTTCGAGCGGTTCGCCGAGGCGCTTCGCTCGCTCCACCACCCGGGGGTGCCGCGGACTCTCGACTTCGGCTTCACCACCGCCGGCACGGCCTTCCTGGTCACCGAATACTGCAACGGGGTGAGCCTCGAGCACTTCGAAGGTTCGGCGCCGCAACAGCTGGTAGCGCTCCTACTGCAGGTGGCGGAGGCGCTGGAGGCCTTGGCCGCGCAGGGCATCCGTCACGGCAAGGTCCGCGCCGACAACGTCCTCGTCCTGCCAGCCGCGGCCGGTGCGGAGGGCGGCGACGGAAGCGAGAGGATCAAGCTGCTGGGTCTCGGCGCTCCCGCCTCTTTTGGTGTGGCCGATGGCGGGGCAGCCGACCGCCGGGCGCTGGCCGAGCTCACCTGCCGGATGCTGGGAGCGAGCTACGATGCGGCAGCTCCCGCGCCGCAGGTCGCGCTGCCGGCGAGCGCCGCCAAGTTGGAAGATCCGGCGATCCTGGGGAGCTGGCTCGAAGCGGCGCTCCGCCGGCCGGACCAGGGAACGGATGCGCGCGAAGGAGCATCCGGCATCTTCCGGCGTGCGCTCGGGGGGGCAGGACAGGGAGCGGCGGCTGGGGTGCCGATCGAGCCGCGTCACGAACCGGTCGCACCGCAGAGAGTGCGCTCGCCCGTGCCGCGGGGACCCGTCGAGCGGACCGTCGTCCTCGGTAGAGCCGCGTTGCGGCTGGCTGCCGAGGCGACGGCTCCCGACACCGACGAGACCGAAGCGCGAGTGGCTGGCGGCCAGCCGGCGGCGATTCTGGCCGGCGAGCTGCCCGCCGTACCGGCTGCTCCCGGGAGCCCGCGCGGTGCCCTCGCCGCCCGCGTTGTCGAGCAGACCCAGCGCATCTCGGTGGTCCCGGCGCCGGCTCCGCCAGCGGCCCAGGAGCCGCCGGTGCGACCGGTGCCGCCGCCGACCGAGCGCATTCCGACCGCGGGCAAGCCGGCGGAGCGCAAATCGGGATCGCCTGTCCTGACCGAAGCCCTGCCGGTCCATTCAGCCGCGCCCGCAGGGCCGGATGCGCCACCGCCGCCCGCTCCGGCTCCGGCCGTCCCGACGGCGGAGCCGCTGGTGGAGACAGAGACGCCGGCGGCGCTGGCGGCCAGCTCTGATGTGCAGACCGTGCGCTGGCCGCCGGTCGGCGCGAGTGCGCCGCCAGCCGCGGGTCGACCCGATCCCGTGCAGCGGCCGCTCAGGTTCCCGATCGACCAGCTCAGGACCGGCACGGCGCCGCCGGCGCCGAGCCCTACGGCGGGAGAAATCCTCGAGGACACGGTTCCGCGTTTCCAGGCTCAGCGCCAGCCTTCCGCTGCGGCCATGGGAACGGCGCCGGCCGGCGTTGCGGAGCGGAAGGCCGAGCCGCCGCCAAGCGCTCCGCCGGAGCCCCCGGTGGCGCCCGCCGCCCCTGCGCCGGCGGTGCTGACGAGGAGCCCGTCAACCGGTGCGCGAGCCGGGCCCCGGCGCTGGTGGGTGCCGGCCATCCTCGCCGCGGCAATCGCCGTTCTGGGCCTTGGCATCGCGCTGCTGGTGAGTCATGGCCGGACCCCCAGGCCGGCCGCTCCGATCCAGGCCAAGGTTGCGGCAGCCCCTCCCCATCCGCGGCCTGTTCCGCCGGCCACTCCGGCGCCGGCGCCCGTCAATCCCCAGATCGAGCTGGCCGAGGCCTATCTCGCCTCCGGCAACGAGGCAGGTGCGCGGCAAGCGCTTCAGAGCATCCCTCCCGAGCAGCAGGCCGCGTTTTCCGCGGCGGAGCGCGACCGCTTTCAGCGGGCATCGACCGCCCTCGAGCATGACCGGCGCGAGCAGTTGGTGAAGGATCTCGTCGACGGTTTCGGCAAGGGCAACCTGGGCCGACTGAACGAGGCGCTGGCAAGCGCCAAGGGAATGGCCGATCTGCCGGCCCCGATCCAGCAAGACCTCGACCGCGCCAAGCGCGCCGTCGCCCTCGCCGCCAGGCTGAACCGTGCCCAGCGGTCCCGCAACTACGCGGAGGTCTTCACTCTGGCCGCCCAGCTCCAGCAGGTGCTACCCGCATCCGACCGCGGCGCCGAGGCAAGAGAGCAGGCTGCCAGGGCGCTCGAGGCCGGCGCCGATGCCGCCGTCGAGGCTGGCCAGTTCGATAGTGCCCAGACCTCCCTCGAAAGCCTGCGCGCCGCTTGGCCGGACCGGCCTCAGCTGGCAGAGCGCTTGGCGCGCGTCGGCGCCCAGCGGCAGGCGGACGCGCAGCTCGAGGCGGTGCTCGCCGCCACGGCGCGCGCGGAGCACGCCAGCCAGCCCCTGCAGGGCCTCGAGCTGCTTGCCGGGGCGAAGCCCAACGCCCGTTTCGCCGACCGCTTCCGGCAGCAGAAGGACCGGTTGTCGGAGCTCCTGGCCAGGCTCGACAAGGATCCTCCCAGGGTCGCCTTGCGAGAGTCCAAGCTGGAGTACGAGAAGGGCAAGCCCGCGCGGGTGCAGCTCCGGGTCACCGACGACTTCCGGGTCAAGAGCGTCGAGGGCTGGGCCCGTCCCGAGGGCGGCAGCTACCAGTCGGTCCCGGTGCGGCACGATTCCGGGGCCGACTACACGGTCGAGATCCCCGAGTCGGTGCACGGCAACAAGCCCATCGAGCTCTACGTGACCGCCACCGACTACTCCGGCCACCAGGGGGCGCTGGGCAGCGCCGAGCAGCCCATCAAGGTCAAGAAGAAGGGCTGGTTCTCCAAGCTCCTTGGTAGAGACGAGTAGGCCTCAGCCCTTTGCCGACCGCTGGAAGTCCGCAGGAAACGACTTGGGATAGATCGCGGCGTTGCGTGGCCCGGATCTGCGGGCCGTTTCCTTCGACTTGTCGGGGGCGAAGTTCTCCCCGAAGGTGCCGAGGTCGCAGTGGGCCTCGATCACGCCCGCTCCCGGGCTGCCCCGTTCGAGCAGGAACGAGATCTTCGCCCCGACGACCGAGCTGATCGCCCCCCCCGCTCCGGGCACGATCTGGCACTTGCGAACCTCCCGAGTATCCAAGGCCTGAAAGGGGTCTCCGGTATGCCACCACATAGTCCAAAGCCTCCTCGGGCGGGCGCCCCGCCCCGCGCATCCTGCTAACGTCTTTGCTGAAGTATACCTGGATCAAGTCCGGGGTTCCAGGGCTCCGAGCAGCCTCCCACCTGGTAGAATCGTTGCAGTTCGCCCGTGAAGCAACCATGGAGGAGCCGAAATGGGCGCGCCAGCTGCCCGACTTCTAGACACGCATGTCTGCCCGATGGTGACCGGGGTGGTCCCGCACGTCGGCGGCCCGATCTCGGACCCTGGGGCGCCGACCGTACTCATCGGCGACCTGCCCGCGGCGCGCGTCAGCGACATGGCCGTCTGTGTCGGCCCCCCCGACTTCATCGCCCCGCCCGGGGCCCCCACCGTCCTCATCGAAGGCCTGCCCGCCGCGCGCATGGGCGACATGACCGTCCACGGCGGCACGATCATCCTCGGCTGCTTCACGGTCCTGATCGGCGACGGGGGAGCCGAAGGCTCCGGTGGCGGCGGGGGAGGCGGTCCCACGGTGCCAAAGGACTGCATGAGCCAGGCGCAATCGACCGGCGCTCCGTTCGTGAAGCTCGGCTGAGAGAGGCGCACCGATGCCGGCAGCGGCCAGCCAGGTCGAGGCCCTACCCGCCACCTTCCAGGATCTCGCGCGTCTGGCCGCGGAGAAAAAGCTCTATGCGGTACTGGACGCCTGCGCCTCTCCCGCGATACAGGCCAAGGTCGAGGGTCTCGGTCCCGACCTCGCCCCCTGTCTCTATCGCGGAAACGTCGATCCCAAGGTTCTCGCCGTCGCGCCCTACGTCGCCGCCGTCGATCCGCCGCTGCTCGACTGGCTGAGGTCCACCGTATGGGCCGAGCCGTGGGGAATCTTCGTCGCCACCCCTGCCGACCTGAAGACGGTGCGAACGCACCTCCGCAAGTTCCTCGTGGTCAAGAATCCGCAAGGCGAGACTCTGTACTTCCGCTACTACGATCCGCGAGTCCTGGCGACGTTCCTTGGAAGCTGCAATCGCGAAGAGGTCGAGGAGTCCTTCGGGCCCTTACTGGCCTACGGTTATGTCGTGGCCCAGGATTTGGAGGTCAGGCTCCTCTGTAAGCGAATTTGAGCAATCGCTAGATGAGATTCTGAGGACCAGGGAACAACGCTTCAGGCCGCTATCTTCCTATTCGAACGCCGCGACCAGTGCATTGGAGATTCCCAGGCCCTTCAACACCTCGAGCGCTCGCTGAGAGACCACGAGTCGGCCGTCCGGCACTGTTGCGAAATCGTCCCATCCCGGTTTTCCTTCAGCTTTCAGCCTAATGAATTTCGGGATCTGCCTATTCGGATAGAGTTCCTTAAACTGGTCGGAGGTCGTTACCTCGGCTTCCTCGAACCTAACGCCTGAGAGGCCGCTTGCCAGAAGCTCTTCCTTGGCCCGCTCTGTGACGATAAAGCATGGGAAGCTCTCTAAGAGCGCGTCACCAAGCCATCCGTCAAGAATGTAATGGAGCTTGCCCACCACAGGAGGATGAACGCTCCTATCTATCACCGTATTCTCTCCTAACCCACCAGCCACTTCCGGTTCGAGATAGAAGTAAGTCATCAATGACCTCCTCTCAACGGCGGATTGAATTGAGATCCGTACTTCGTATCGATCTCTGTTGCCTTCTGAAGCAATTGCTCCTTAGTGGGGGCAGGATTCTCGCGATAGAACTGATTCCATTCACGCCTTATCTTACTCAAGTGTAAGTCTGCGTTGGTCTCTTTGGGAATGCCTCGGAGGTTCTCTAGCGAGTGCATTTCCTCCTCAGTTACGACACCAGGATAGCGCGTCAGGACCTGCTGTTCAACGGCGTGGTGAACGACGACCTTTCCTTGTAGTTCTGGGTGCTCCGAGAAGAAGGTTGCAGTGTAGTCCGAAGAGCCCGCGGCCCCGAATCTCGCTCCGCTACTACCGGCAATCTTGGCTGCCCCGATTCCTACCGACAACAAGAGTCCGCCGAGCACTGCGTTGGTCACGACAGCCTCGCCAAGTTTGACCAGGCTGAATTGACCGTTCGGATCGTTCGCCAGATCGTCGAAGTAGCCGATTGCGCCGCTAAGGCCACCGGCAACCAAAAACGCCGCGTCGGCAAGCGCCGCCGGAATCTCCAGGAAGGGCAGTACAGCGAAAGCCGAGGAGTAGAGCAACCCTTTCCTCGCTCCCTTCACGACACAATCCCAGCAGAAGTGGCCCGTGTTCAGGTACGCATTCAGACCATAACCTGCAGCGCCTGCGGCCGTGCCGGCCGCAAGGATCTCGGCGGCGCCTATGGCGGCGAGGGCCACGGTGGAGGTGGCGGCGATACCGAGGGCAATGAGAACTACCGGTGCTGCGACGACGACGAGATCCACCGCGACGACGGCGGCGAAGACCCCGCCCGCGATCGAGAGCGCATCGTTCCAGCCGAAGAGGCCGAGCGGATCGGCGCCGTTGATGGAGTCGTTGCCGGCGTAGAGGTAGAGGTTGAGGCCGCCGAGGAAGCCGACGGGGTCGCGGGAGAGGTAGCGGCCGAGGGCGGGTGAGTAGTAGCGGGAGCGGTTGTAATGAAGACCGGTCTCAGAATCGTGGTACTGGCCGGGGAAGCGGAGGTGGTTGCCGATGCGCCCCACCTTGACCTGCGCAGCGCCGAAGGCGGCGTAGTCGGCAGACCAGACGACCTGGCCAGTGTCATCGGTGATCCGGCGCGGGGTCCCGAGGTGGTCGGTGTGGAAGGCGAAGACCCGGCCGTCTAGGCGGGTTACCAAGGGCGTGCCGGTACCCGGCAGGTAGAGGTAGTCCTGGACGCTGGTACGAGGTCCGACCCGGGTGATCTCGCGAAGGAGGTGCTCGCCGGCCCAGATGTACCGAACGGTCGTCTCGCCGCTCCGCTTCCAGATTCGCCGCGCGAAGGCGTCGTAGCCGAAGGTGACTTCGAGCCCGCCCGGACCTTGGGTGCGCACCAGGAGGTTGCGACGGCTCCAGGCGTAACTCCACTCTCCCTCGGCCATGGTTTGCGAGACGAGATTGCCGCGCGCGTCATAACGACACTGAGTCGCACCTTGCCGGAGGAGTTGGTTGAGGTCGTTGAAGGCGGCACGCTGGCCGCTGCTCTCGACCCGGTTGCCCGCCGCGTCGTAGGCGAACGTCTCGCTGCTCTCTACCGGGTCAGCGCGCACCGCCAAGAGCTGGCCTTCGGCGTCGTAGGAGTACAGGCGTTGGCCAAACTCGGAGTCCTCGATCTCGCCAACCCGGTCCTCGGCGTCGCGGCCGATGCGAAGAGAGAACAGCTCGCCGCCTCGCCCGGCGCCGCGGCTGACCACGATCTCCTGGGGCAGGCCGGCCTCGGTCAGGCGGGTCACCGTCCTCACGCCGCCGGGCGATTCGCGCAGCACCGACCGGTCGTCCCGGCCGTAGGTGAAACGGTGGAGGCCGCCGTTCCAATCTGTCACCACGGCCGGTCGGAAGTCGTCGTCGTAGGTGAACGACACTCGCTCGCCGGTCGGGTAGGTCATGCCGACGAAGATGCCCTGAGTGTCGTAGAGGTACTGGACGACGTCGGTGCCCTGCTCCTCGCGCACCACCTTGCCTTGCGCGTCGTAGGTGTAGCGGACCTCGGTCTCGCCACAGCTCGCCTGGACGACACGCCCGGCGTCGTCATAGACGAGGGCGACGGTCTCGCCGTCGCCGAATGCCATGGTGACAGGCCGCCCCTCGCCGTCATACGCGATGTCCACGACCGGCTCGGCGCCCGCCTCGATGCGATCGACCCGGCCCTCCGGGTTGTAGTGGTAGGACTCACGGCTGCCGTCCGGATAGACCGCTTGGGAGGGCCGGTTCCAGCCCATGTAGACGAAGCGGACCTGGTGGCCGTTGCCGTCGCCAATCGCCTTCAAGAGGCCCCGCGAATCGTGATCGAAGACCTCGCTGGCGCCCCGCCGATCGCCGAGCTCGGCGATCCGGCCCTGCTCGTCGTACGCAATCGTCCGCGCTGTCTGGTCGGGGTAGGCGATCTTGGCCAGCGCTCCCCGGCGGTCGTAGTCGAGGTTGCAGACCTCGCGCTTGCCACGGACCATGCTGCGCACTCGGCCCTGCTCGTCGCGATCCAACCGCAGGCGCAAACCGCTTGGAGAGATGGATTCTTCAAGACGGCCCTCACGGTCGCTGCGCATGCGCCAGGTGCGGCCGAGAGGGCTGGTGACGCCGCCGATGAAACCCTGCTCGTCGAAACTGATGCGGGTCTGCCTCCCTCCCGCATCGCGGGCCAGCAGATCGCCGCTCTCGGCCTCCGTCTCGGGCTCCAGGCCGGCCTCGCGGAAGCTGTTGCCGAGGGCGGTGGTGAATGCGTGCCGGCGCAGGGCGGCGACGTGCTCGTCGCGGAGCTGGAACATGGATCGAGTCAATCCGGGTCGAAGGAGCCGTTGCCGGCCACGCTCACCGTGGCAGGCGGATCGCCTCGAGCAGTCCGAGGAAGAGCGGATCGGCCACGTTGGCTCCCGCTCCCTGTACGTAGAGGCTGTAAAGACGCCGTTCGGGGGCGAGCCAGACAGCCCTCACGCTCACCGCCGGTGCACGCCGCGAGGCGCCGTCGAGGGAGTAGCGCAACGCCGGGTACCCGCGCCACTCGCCGAGGACTTCGTTCTCGGCATCGACCCTCTCGAGGGCGGCGCCGCGGCGCAGCGAGGCAACGGCCTGGGGCCGCAGCGTCGCCAGCGCGAGCTTGCTCTCGGCGCTTGCCAGGTGGGCGAAGAGCGGTTGCCGCTCCGTCAGGGTTGCATAGAGCCCGGGGCTCGCCGCCTGCCATGGCCCTTCCAGCGTGAAGTCGATCCAGGGTTCGGCGAGCTTCAGCTGCCACTCCTCGGGTGGCAGAGTCTCGGCAGCGGCGACCAGCTGCTCGAGCACCGGCCGCAGGTCGGGCATCGCCGACTCGTGGGCGCGCAGCGCCCACCATTGCGGCGGCTGCGTACCGCGGAAGAGCTCGAGGGTGCGCCGCGCCGCCGCGGTGCTCCAGGAGCGGGTCAGTGCCTTCTCGTCGTGAAGCACCGCGGCGTAGGGGACTCCGGCGAGCTTGCCGCGCTCGCAGCCAAGCACCAGGCACGCGCTGTCTTGCAACTGTCTCATGCGCCAAGCGAACCAGGCGCCGGCGTTGCCGTCGCCACCGGCTACGCCGACCGGCCGCCGCAGACGGATCTCGGCTTCATTGCGGCGCAAGACCGCGTCGCCTTCCTCCTCGGCCACCTCCCATCCCGCGGGGGGAGGCAAGGCGACACCGGCGCGCGGGAACTTCTGCATCGCCGTGGGTTGACGGCGCGGCCCCGCCAGGATTGCGGCTTGCAGCCCCTCGCTGAACAGGGGCCGCCCCAGCTCCAACCGGCTCAAGAGCTCCAAGCCGCGCAGCGAGAACGTCTTGGCGATCCCGTCCCACAGCCGCTCCCGGTCGCGCTCCGGGCTCGCGGCCACGCTGCCGGAAAGCGTCAGCTCGCAGGCCAGCGGGCCGCGCAGGAGGTAGATCACCCGCGCGATCGCTGCCTCGTGGTCGCCGTTGCGGTACTTGAAGGTGAGGAAGCGCCCCTCTCCCCCTTCGCGCCCGCTTTCGGCAGCCGGGTTCCCCGCAGCCGCAGCCGCTGCCTTCGACGTCCACCCACCCCGCGCTGTCACGGCGCCCGGAGACGGCGCCGCCGCCGCAGGGAACCGCCCTTCGCCCACCAGCTCGAACGCTGAATAGAGGGCCGGCAGCAGCTCTTTTAGCCGCGCGGCGTGGGCGGCGGCGGTGGTGGCCTTGGGGAGCCAGCGCTCGAGTGCCTGCGCGCTCAGCCGGCCTTCGTCGTCTCCCGGCTCCGCGTAGCCGAACGGCGGCTGCGGCACCCAGTTGTCGGGCACCGCAAAGGTGCAGTAGCGGGACTCGTAGCGTTTCATGCCATCGCCGCCGGCGGCCGCCGATCGCGGGCCATCCTTAATTGATCTTCACCAGCCCTCCCGAAATCGTGTTCACTCCATCCGCCTCGGAGTTGACGAAAGCGCCGTGCATCTTGTTGCTCATCTCGGCGTCCGAGGTGATGTTCATCGCCTCCATGCTGATCTCGACCTCGGCCGACTCCTTGATCGTCGCCGCCTGGGTCTTGACTTCGGAGGCAGCCTGCACCGCGACGTTCGACTGCGCCTGCGTCGACATGTTGTCGCACTGCACCTTGACCGAGGTCTGGGCGTTCACCTCGACCGCCTTGGCGTCGATCTTCACCGTGCCCTGCGGGGCGAGGATGTCGATCGAACCGGTGTCGGTGGCGATGGTGAGCCGCTTGCCGGCGATGTCGATCTTGAAGCGGTGCTGGCCCGAGGCGTCGGCGATCTCGATGAAACGGTCCTTGTCGCTGATCTCGATGCGGTGCTGGTCGCGGGTGGTGACGACCACCGTGCGGTTCTTGTCGTCCATCAGCACGCGGTGGCCGTTGGTGGTCTGGACGGTGACGTTCTGCGCCTTGTCGTCGAGCACCAGCTTGTTCGCCTGGCGCGACGCGGCGGTGATCCCCTGCGCCTCCGGACCCTCGGCGAGATGCACGAAATGGCCGTCGGCGGTGGAGGCCTTGAGGTTGTTGCCGAAGCTCGGCTCCTGGTCCTCCATCTTGAGCCGCTCGTCGCCTCCGGTCTCCAGGATGACGCAGGGCACGTCGTTGTTGTGCTTGGGGTGCTTGTCCTGCAGGCGCAGCGCGTGCTCGTACTTGGTGGTCAACTCGATGTGGCGCTGCGGGTCGTCGAGCATCAGGCGGTTCGGGTGCGGAGTGCTGAGCCGGATGAACTTGTGCTTGTCGTCGAAGACCAGGTTGTGCTGGTAAGGCGACAGGATGCAGCTCGACACCAGCTCGAACGGCCGGATGGGCGGCATGTTGTTGGCGTTGTAGACGCTGCCGACGATGATCGGGTTGTCGGGATCGCCCTCCAGGAAGTCGACCACCACCTCGTCGCCGATCAGCGGGTGCCATTGGAAGCCATGCTTCTCGTGCGAGCTCTCGTCGATGCCGGCATAGGGCTGGGCGACACGGATCCAGCACGAGCTGTCCTCGGTGTAGTGATGATCGAGGTCCCAGTGGAACTGCACCTTGGCGCGGCCGTACTGGTCCATGTAGATCTTCTCGCCCGGCGGCCCGACCACGATCGCGGTCTGCATGTTGAGCGAGGGCTGGGGCGTGTGCGGCAAGGGCCGGAAGACGACGCCGGCCGGGATGGCGGTGAACGAGACCGTGTAGTCGACGCCGCTCTCTTGCTGCGATGCGCCGTGGCTCGCCGACACCACCAGCCAGTCGCGGTCGAGGTCGTCGCGGTAGGCCTCCTCGAGCGTGAAGAAGAGGCCGGCGCCGAGCGAGCGGAAGGTGCCGCTGCCGGCCAGGGTCTCCTGCATCGCCGCCTGCGCCTCGACCGCCATCTCGGCGAGGAAATGGCCGCGGCCGTCGTCCTTGTAGCGCTCGAGATGGTAGTCGTAGATCTCGAGGTCGTCGTCGCGCTCGGCGGTGGCCAGCACCTTGGTCGGCGGTTTCCTGGGATCGAGATAGTTCCAATCCTTGAACGCCACCTTGCCGGTGTGCGCTCGCTCCTGGTAGGTCAGCGCCGACAGGTACTCCTCGTCGCTCGCCAGCACGCCCGTCGGCTTGACGAAGCTGACCGTGTCGTCCGGCCAGCAGGGAGCGTAGGAGGAGGCCGCGTCACCCAGGGTCAGGATGTCCTTCTGCTGGTCCGGGTCGTGGTAGATGTAATAGAAGATCCCCTCTTGCTCCATCAAGCGCGACAGGAAGGCGAAATCGGTCTCCCGGTACTGCACGCAATATTCGCGCAGCGCATAGCGCTTGGTGAGCTTGAGCTGGTACTTGCCCGCCATCCCCCGCTTCTCGAGCACGTCGGTGATGATGTCCACGGCGGTCTCGAACTGGAAGATCTTGCAGTTGGTCTTCTGGGCGAGCAGCCAGAAGCTGGGCACCACCTCGGCCTGGTACTCGCCGTACTCGGTTTCCTGGTTGGTCGACGGCTTGCCGGCGGTGGTCTGGGCAAAGCTCGCCACGATGCCGAACCACCACTTCTCCTTGTCGCCCCAGGCGAGATGGATGTCGGCTTTCTCGCGCAGCACCGACTGGATGTCGACCTGGGGGTCGTCGGAGCGCAGGGTGAGGCTGAAGCGGAAGAGCTGGGACATCTCCTCGTGTGCATGGAAGGAGAGCACCTCGAAGCTCTGCCCGGCGACCTCGAAGGAGTACTGCGCTACGTCTGCTTGCACTTCGGCCATGGCGCGGGCCTCACGCTAGACGAGGGAGTGGATCAGGCTGCCGTCGGCGGCGACGTCGATCTCGGCGCGGCGGATCGGCTCGTCGCGCGCCATGCGGCCGAGGATCTCCTGTGCGATGCCGGCGAGCACCGTCCCCTGGATGACGTGGTCGATGTTGCGCGCGCCCGTTTCCTCGACCGTGCAGCGGGCGGCGATCCAGTCGGCCAGCGCCGCCGTGGTGCTCAGCTGGATGCGGGCATTGGCGGCCAGGCGGCGCGCGATCCTCCCCAGCTTGAGGTCGACGATGCTGCGCAGCACCTCGCCGGAGAGCGGGTAGAACGGCACGATGGCCATGCGCGCCAGCAGCGCGGGCTTGAAGCGCTCGCGCAGCCGGGGGCGGATCGCTTCGACCAGCTCGTCGGAGTCGGGACGGACCTCTCCCGCGCACATGGCGACGATCTCGTCGTCCGCCAGGTTGCTGGTCATGATCACCACCGTGTTCTTGAAGTCGATCTCGCGGCCCTCGCCGTCGGCGAGGACGCCCTTGTCGAAGACCTGGTAGAAGAGGTTCATCACGTCCGGGTGCGACTTCTCGACCTCGTCGAGCAGCACGACGCTGTAGGGACGCTGGCGCACCGCTTCGGTCAGGATCCCGCCTTCGCCGAACCCGACGTAGCCCGGCGGCGAGCCGATGAGGCGCGAGACGGTGTGGGCCTCCATGTACTCCGACATGTTGATGGTGGTGAGGAAGCGCTCGCCGCCGTAGAGCAGGTCGGCCAGCGCCAGGGCGCTCTCGGTCTTGCCGACACCGGAGGAGCCGACGAGCAGGAAGACGCCCTGCGGCGTCGCCGGGTTGCCGAGCCCGGCCCGCGCCGCCCGCAGGTGCTGGGCGATGGCGCCCATTGCCGGCCCCTGGCCCAGAACCCGCGCGCCGAGGGCCGCTTCCAGCTCCAGCGCGGCCTTCGCCTGATCGCGCAGCATCTTGCCGGCCGGGATGCCGGTCCAGTCCGAGACCACCGCCGCCACCACGTCGGGAGTCACCTCGATCGCCATCAGCGCTTGCCGCCCCTGGATCTCCGCCAGCTCCCCGAGCGCCGCCGCCAGCCGCGAGGCGCCGTCGCCCTCCGCCGCGGCCGGCGCCCCGCCCTCCGCCGCGGCTGGCGGCCCATCCGGAGCCGCGGCTGGCGTCCCGTCCGCCACGCGGTCTGCGCCGCCTGCGCCGGCCGCACTGCCCGGCACCCCGCCGCGCAGCTCCTGGACCCGCCGCACGGCGGCGAGCTCGCGTTCCCAGCGCTCGCGCACCACCAGCAGGTCTGCATCGAGGCGCGCGATCTCGGCTTCCAGCGGGGCGATCTCCGTGTCCTCGGAGACGGTGCCGCCCGCCAGGTCGCGGCGTTTCGCGGCGACCGCCAGGCGGGCGTGCTGCAGCTGCCGCTCCAAGCGCTCCACCGCGGCGGGCTTCGCCGTCAGGCCGATCTTGACCCGCGCCGCCGAGGTGTCCAGCAGGTCCACTGCCTTGTCCGGCAGCTGGCGGCCCGAGATGAAGCGCTGGGACAGACGTACCGCGGCGATCACCGCCGAGTCCAGCATCACCACGCCATGCGCCTGCTCGAATTTCTCCTTGACGCCGCGCAGCATGGTGATCGCCCGCTCCTCGCCCGGCTCGTCGACCTTGACCAGCTGGAAGCGCCGCGCCAGCGCGGGGTCCTTCTCGAAGTATTTCTTGTACTCGGACCAGGTGGTGGCGGCGACGGTGCGCAGCTCGCCGCGGGCGAGCGCGGGCTTGAGCAGGTTGGCCGCATCGCCCTGCCCGGCGCTGCCGCCGGCGCCGATGAGCGTGTGGGCCTCGTCGATGAAGGTGATGACCGGGACCGGCGATTCCTGGATCTCGGCGATCACCGACTTCAGGCGGTTCTCGAACTCGCCCTTGACCCCCGCGCCTGCCTGCAGCAGCCCGAGATCGAGCCCGCGGATTTCGACGCCGGCTAGCGACTCGGGGACGTCGCCCGCCACCACCCGCAAGGCCAGGCCCTCGACCAGCGCCGTCTTGCCGACGCCGGCCTCGCCGACCAGGATCGGGTTGTTCTTGCGCCGCCGGGTCAGGATGTCGATCACCTGCCGCACCTCCTCGTCGCGGCCATAGACCGGGTCGATCTTGCCGGCCCTCGCCGCGGCGGTGAAATCGATGGTGAACTGGCCGAGCGCGCTGTCCGGTCGCGCCGCTCCGGCGGCCGGCGAGGCGCCGGCTCCCGCCGCCGGACGGCCTGCCGCCTGGCCGCCGGCGGTGAAGCGCCCGCCCGCCGGCCGGTCCTCCTCGGAGCCGGCGACGGCGGTTGCGAAGTTGCGCCGCAGGTCGTCGAGGGATACGCCTTGCAATAGATCCAGGTAGGCGCTGAACGGAGTTGCCCCGCGCATTCCGAGCAGCGTGGCGAGCAGGGCGCCGGAGCGGATCTGTTCCTGGCCGTACTCGACGGCCCCCACCAGGAACGCGCGCTCGAGGGCGTCAAGCAGCAGGGGCGAGAAGACCGGGCGGCCGGAGTTGCCGACCCTGAGCAGCTCGGCCGCGGCGAGCAGGCGGGCCTCGAAGCCCCCGCCGTCCACCTCGTAGTGGCGCAGGATGCGCGGCACGTCGCCGCCGCCGTCCTCGAGCAGCTTGAGGAAGAGGTGCTCCAGGGTGACCTCGTAGTGAGTGCGGGCGATGGTGAAGCCGGCAGCCGCCTCGAGGTTGCGGGTGATATGGGGATGGGCCCGGGTGAGCAGGGCACGGACGTCGTTGGTGATCATGCCGCTCCTTGGGATCTCTCCCCGCCATGCGGCTCCGCCTTGCGGAAGACCACGCGGGGATGTTCGGCGACGCCGGCTGCCGAGGTCACCCAGCTCGTCCAGCCCAGCCGTGCCGGTGTCGCCGCATTGATCTGCAGCTCGGGGACCTCTTCGCGCCGGATCACCAGCTCGACGTCGTGATCGAAGCGTTCCCCCGCCCACAGGCGGGCCAGCGCGCAGGCCGTGCCGAAGCGGGCCGTCGCGGGGAGCAGGGCCAGATACTCGGGGAAGTGCAGCGGCCCGAGCGAGAGGCGGAACTTGCCTGCCCGGTCGGGGACACGCTCTCCCACCGAAAGATCGACGCCCAGCCGGCAGTTGGCGGTCCCGATGCGGTTGCGGCGCTCGGGGGGGATGGCGACCCAGCGCAGCACCCGCTCCTCGACCCGGGTCGCCACCTGGAGATAGTCGGCAACCAGCAGCCGCAGGCCCACGGGCGGGCGCGTGCGCAGCGACAGCAGTCCGAGGTAGCGCAGCAGCCTCGCCTCCGGCAGCCCGGTCCGCCGCCGCACCCTGGGGTCGCCAAGGCCGATGAAGGAGAAGAGATGACCCGAGACCTCGTCGCGCGCTCCCGCTTCGTAGCGGTAGGGATAGCGGTACTTGATCCAGGCGCGGTAGAACAGCGACAGCAGCCGATGGTTGAAGAGGTCGAGGAAGTCCCTGAGCTCTCCGGCGTCGACGTCGGTGAAACCGATGAGCTCCGAAAGATAAACCGGCGACGGCGAGGCGACTCCATAGAGGCCCATGAAGTTGACGGTAATGCGATGGCTCCACGGCTCGCCGCGGCGCGTCTGTTCCTCGTCCGGCTCGTCCACCCGGCGCACGTCGGCGGGCGAGAAGACCAGGCCGTCGTCGGGCTGCAAGCGCAGCGCTTCGGCGCGGTAGGGGCCGCTGCCGCCGATGCGGGGCCGGTGTTGCCAGGTCTCGAGCAGGTGCACGAGCTGGAAGAAGTCGAAGCGATAGCCCTCCGCGACGATCCGCCTGCCGAGCTCGGTCCGCATCAGATCAGCTGCTGCTTTCCCGGCAGCTCCGCGCATCGCAGCACCGCCCCGGAGGGGACCTGACGGACGACCAGGCGAGTGAAGGAGTTGGTGCTGGTGTAGAGCGAAAAAAACTCGGAGAGCACGTCGCAGAACAGCAGCAGATCGCCCGGGGCGTCGAAGTGGGTTTCGTCGAGGGTCACGGTGAGAACCGTGCCGCGGATCGGCGCTCCGCCCACCAGCACCTCGTCGGGACGCGAGGCGACCTCGCTGATGCTGGCGATGCGGCGCCGATTGGCCGGCTGGGCTCCCGGGTCGTGGAGGGAGAGCAGCACGCGCAGCGCCTCCGGGTCGGCGAGCGAGAGCAGGTTGAGTGCCATCTGCGACACCAGCCGCCACTCGTTGCCGGAGCCCAGCCGCGGATAGATCGCTTCGGTTGGCCGGGTGATGTTGCCGAAGGTCACGAAGTCGAGGGTTGGCCCGCCCGCGAAGCGGATCTCGTTGTTGCCGACCTCCTGGCAGAGCCGGCCGTTGGTGCAGGTCAGGACGAGCGAGAGCACCTCCTCGCCGGGCAGGTGGCCCTTGCGCGCCGATACGAGGGAGAGGTAGGTGAGCCAGGCTCCGTCGGCGGAGCGGCGGTGGGTTACCTGGTAGAAGGTGCCGCCGCCGGCCGCCGCTGCCTCCGCCTCCGGCACCGCTCCCGGCTCGTCGTGGGCAAACGAGAAGAACGCCGACAGCCGCCGCCGGGCTCCATCACCTTGCCGCAGGGCTTCGACGGTATCGACGGAGAGCACCTCGTAGGCATCGGGGTGGGTGAAGGCGCCCAGCACGCGGTGCGCCGTCTTGAGTTGCGTCACGGTGATCGGCTCACCCTCGCGCGGGAAGACGTTGACGATCGGCGTGACGTAAAGCTGGAAGTTGTCGCGCGTCGGGCGCAAGCTCTCCGGCGGCCGGCCGCGGAAGCGAAACTCGAGCTCGAAGGAGTGGGTCTCGCCGCCGGGAGATCCCGAGAAAGCCAGGCTGCCGATGCCCGCCACGTCCAGGAACAGGAATTTCTCGGGGAAGGCGAAATACTCGGAAAACAATCTGTAGCCCGGAAAGCTGGTGCCCGGGTACGGCAGGACCTCGTCGTCTTCCGCGAAGCCGACTGCGTGCAGCGCCCCCGGGGGGAGCAGGCGCAGCGCCTCCCGTCCGGCACGCAGCAGGATCGAGTCGACCTGGGTCCGCAGCAGGTGGTAAATCCCGAATGCCACGGCCGGCTCTCCCGCGAGGTGGAGACGCAGGCGCGGGATCTCCAGCTGCTTGACGCCGGCGCCGTCCGTCAGCTCGAAGCGCAGCTGCAGCCGGGGCTGCCCCGCGTCGTCGGTGGCCATGCCGGCGGCGGCGAGGTGCAGGGGATAGACCTCGACGGGGTACGCGGTGCGAAAGCGGCAGGGCACCTCGAGCGAGGTCGGCCGCGAATCGACCAGAAAACCCTTGGGAACCACCTGGCGCTCCCGCACCATGCCGCGGATCGGACGGAACTGGAGCAGAGACAGCGCCGGGATGGGGCGCAGGTGGTGCGGCCAGACGAGCTCCAACAGGGACTGGGTGATCTCCGGGAACTGGTCCTCGAGCTTCTCGCGGACGCGGCCGGTGAGGAAGGCAAAGGACTCGATCAACCTTTCGACGTGGGGGTCGCGGGCGCGTGGATCGCTCAGGTTGAGGAAGCGTGCGCGCTCGGGGTGGAGGCGGGCGTACTCGCGCCCGGCCTCGATGAGGTAGTTGAGCTCCTCCTCGTAGAAGCGGTCGACCTCGGTCATCGCCATGGCGGGACACTAGTCGTCGTACGGCGTGCCGAGCGCGGCCTGGCCGGTGCTCGAGATCGTCGTTCGGTATTGCACCCGGACCCGGTCTTCCTCCTGTTCGATCTCGCCGCTGATCAGGAACACGGCGCGAAACTCGCGGGTGTCGGTTTCCATCAACCGCACCCGCGCGTTGAGCAGCCGCGGCTCGTACTTCTTGATCAGCTTTTCGATCAGCAGGCGGAGCTCCGCCAGCGAGGCCGGATAGTCGGAGTAGAACGACGCCACGTCGGGCAGGCCGTAGTCCGGGAGGCTGCGGACGGCTCCTCGGCGGGTATTGAGCAACAGGGCGAGATGGGTGCGCACCGGGTCTCCGACCCAGCGGATGGCCGCCGCCGGCCGGCCGCCGAAAGGGCCGAGCATCTTCTCGAGGAAGCCAGCTGCCTCACCCCGTGGCCGTGGCATGGTGGAGGGTCCGTCCGGCGGCGAGGGCCGTCACGCCTGTTGCGCTCGCCGGCTCGTTCACCTGGGGTCAGCGTTCCGACCAGGAGTCCGTCCACTCGACGTTGCCGTCGAGGAACTTCCAGGTGATCTTCTCGTAGCGGAAGGACACCTCCTCCATGTGCTTGTATTGTTCGTTGGCAGGGTTGTCCACGTCGGGCATGTAGGGACGCATCGAAGTGATGCGGCCGTTGGTGATCTGGTGCTGGAAGTACTCTTTCTCGGTGCCCTGATCGCCGATCTTGTACCAATGCAGGGTGGCGGTGGCGATGACCTTGCCGTGACAGAGGTACTGGTAGAGCTTGGGGGTCGCCTTGTCGTAGTTCTTGATCAGCACGAGGTCCTTGTGCACCCGGGTGCCCGTCGAGGAACCGTCCTTGCGGTCGCTCGGCATGTAGACCTCGTGGTTGAACCCGAGGACCTCGATCCAGTTGACCCGCCCCTGGACCTGGCAGGAGCCTGGGATGTCGGGGATATCCATATACGCTGGCAATGGCATCGGTTGTCTCCTCTGGCCTCAGCTCGGCCGGTTTGATCGTCTTCCGTGCATCGGGGGGTTTATGCTTTCTTGGCCTTGGGCAAGCGCGAGACCAGCGACAAGGCGACGTCGACGCCTTCGATCTGGAAGTGGGGCCGCACCATCATCTCGACGTTGTAGAAACCCGGGTTGTCGGCGATGTCGGTGACCTTGATGCTGGCGGCCGAGAGCGGGCAGCGCGCCTTCAGCTCGGCCCCCGGGTCTTTCATCTCGGTCACCAGCGTGCCGATCCAATCCTCGAGCTCTTTCTGCAGCTCGTCTTTCTCCTTGGCCGCGCCGATGTTCTCGCGCTGGATCACCTTGAGGTAGTGGGCCAGCCGGCTGACCAGGAAGAGATAGGGGAGGCGCGAAGAGAGACGGCTGTTGGCGGTGGCGTCGTCGGTCAGGTATTTCTTCGGCTTCTGCACCGAGTTGGCGGAGAAGAAGCAGGCGAAGTCCTTGTTCTTGTAGAAGGAGAGCGGGATGAAGCCGAGCTCGGAAAGCTCGAACTCGCGGCGGTCCGAGATGAGCACCTCGGTAGGGATCTTCACCGTGGTCTCGCCCGCGGCTTCGTAGAAGTGCAGGGGGAGGTCCTCCACCAGGCCGCCGGATTGCGGACCGCGGACGTTCACGCACCAGCCGTTCTCGGCGAAGCTTCGCGTCAGGGTCGCGGCGAAGGCGAAGCTGGCATTGCCCCACAGGTACCTGCCGTGGTCTTCCCCCTGGGCCTCCTCGGTGAAGCTGAAGGTCTTGGCCGGGACCGTATCCTGGCCGTAGGGCAGGCGCAGGAGGAAGCGCGGGAAGGTGAGCCCCACGTAGCGCGAGTCCTCGGAGTCGCGGAAGGAGCGCCAGGCGGCATATTCGGTGCGGTCGAAGATCGGCGCCACGTCGGGCAGGCGCGGCAGCTCGTCGATCGTCTGCAGGTCGAAGAAGTTCGGTCCCACGGCGCCGACGAACGGCGCGTGGCAGGCGGCCGACACCTTGGACAGGTTGCGCAGCAGGGCGATGTCCTGCGGGCGGTTGTCGAACTCGTAGTTGCCGATCACCGCGCCGACCGGCTCGCCGCCCGGCTGGTCGTACTCCTGGACGTAGAGGTGCTTGAACAGACCCGACTGGATCGGCTCCGGCACGTCCTCGAAATCGGCGGCGAGCTCCTGCTTCGAGACGTTGAGCACTTCGATCTTGACGTTGCGGCGGAAGTCGGTGCGGCTGACCAGGAACTTCAAGCCGCGCCAGGCCGACTCGAGTTGCTGGAACTGCGGGTGGTGCATGATCTCGTTGACCTGCGCGCTGATGCGTTCGTCGAGGTCGGCGATCACCTTGTCCACCACCATCTTGTCGACGTGCTCGACCGGTTCGCCGCTGGTGGTGAGGGCGTGGATGAGCAGGTTGATGGCCTGGGAAAGCCTGCCGCCGGCCGTCTCACCCTCTCCGGGCTCGGGCACCGACATCTGGACCTTCTCGAGCAGGGAGTCGAGCGGCGACCTCTCGCCGGAGACGCCTGCGGCAGGCGGTTTAGCGGTTTCTCGTGGTTCCATCGTCGTTCCTCCCGCGGCTTGCTCGAATGATGATCACTTCGGCGGCTCGACCGGCGCGATGCGGTCGAGCTCATGGGTGATGGCCTGCAGCTGGGCGGGGTCGCGGACGATCTTCTCCAGGGCCAGCCGGAAGGCGCGGTTGGTGATGACCCGCGCCTTGAGATCGGTGAGCAGGTCCCGGATCTCCAGCATCTTTGCCAGCTGCGGCACGCGGCGCACCAGCTCGTCAGGGCTGAAGGCCTGCAGGGAGTCGACGTCGAGCTTGACCTCGAGGTCCTCGTCCGGCTCGCCGGCCAGCCGGTTGGGCACCAACAGGGAGAGCCGCAGCTTCTGCTCCTTGAGGACCGCGTCGAAGTTGTCCTTGTCGAGGCCGATCTTCTTCCTCTCCTCGAGCGGCGTATCGTCGGGGCGCAGCGTGTAATCGCCGAGCAGCAGCAGCTTCAGCGGCAGCTCGACCTTCTCCTGCGCTCCGCCGGTATATTTGACGTAGCGAATATTCACCCGCGATGGGGGGATCTCGTTCTGAAAGCTGCGGTTACGAGCCATCATGCCTCCTCGATCGCCGATACGCCGTGGCCTGCCGCCCCGGCGCCGTACACCCGCGAGCCCTTCCGCAGGCTACCTTCGCCTAAGTTGAGTTGTTTTAAGACTATTACAAGCACCTCTCACCCGTCAATGCTGGACGGCCGCAGAACGGTCTTCTATGCTTGCCGGCAAGTGATTCTGCTTGGGGGAGGCACCGGATGGCGGCAGCGCTGAGAGTCCGAGGTTGGCCTTGACCTTGCGCCTCCTGGTCGTGGCCGGCCTTGCTCCCGGCCTCGAACGCGGCCCGCTGGTGCTGGCGGAGGGGGCCGAGGGGGTCGACGCGGCCCTCGCCGCCCTGGCGCCGGCGATCGAGGTCCAGGTCCCGGACCGTCTCGGTCTGGCGGCGCCCGGCGGCCTTGCCGCCCCGGGGCAACGCCACCAGGAACCGCGGCCGTCCGAGCCCTCCGCGCCGCCGCCGCGCGAGGTGGGCGCCGTGCTGCGCTTTCACCGCTTGGCCGATTTCGAGCCGGCCAACCTGGCCGCGGCGGTGCCGCTGCTCGCCGATCTGCGGGCCGCCCGCGAGCTCCTCGAGGATTGGCGGTGCGGGCGGGCGGCCGCCGCCGAGGCCGTCGGGCGGTTGCCCGGGCTGTTCAGCGACGCCGGCATCGCGGAGCGCCTGCGGGAGACGGCGGCAGGGGCCGCCCGCGAGCACGGTCCGGCGGTCTCCCCGGCCTCCCCGGCCCCTCCGGCCCCGACTCCGGCGATGGCCCCGGTGACGGCCCCGGCGCCGGCGACGGCGCCGGCCTTGGCTCCGGCGCGCGCTTCGGCGGCACCTGGCCGCGGCGAGTCCGTCCTCGACCTGCTGCTTGGCAGCGTCGACCTGCCGCCTGATCTCGGCGCCGGCGCCGCGCTCGCCGCCGTGCCTCTCGCCGAGCTGCTGGCCGGCGCCATCTCGGCCCTGGCGGCGGGCGCTGCCGGAGCCGGCGGCGCCAACGGCGCCGTGCGGGCGCCCGCTCCGCCGCCGATCGAACAGGTCGTCGCCGAGCTCGACCGGAGGTTGGCGGCGCAGCTGGTCGAGCTGTGCCACAGCGGGCCGCTGCGCGTGCTGGAGGAGGCGTGGCGGGGAGTGGCGCTGGTCGCCGAGCAGGTGCGTGCCGCGCCGCCGGGCGCGGTGCGCCTCGAGGTGCTGCCGGCGAGCCGCGAAGAGTTTCTCGACGCTTTCTACTCCGAGGTCTTCACCGCCGAGCACGAGGCGCGGGCGGACGTCCCCTTGGCCGTGGTGGTGCTGGGGTACGAGTTCGACCGTGGACCCGCCGAGATCGAGATGCTGCGGCATTGCTCTCGCCTGGGGCAGAGCCTGAGCGTGCCGTTCCTGGCCGCGGTCGGGTCCGGCTTCTGGGGCATCCGCCAGCCTCAGCTGCTCGCCAACCTCCCGGACCTGAGGCGCAAGCTGCAGGGGCCGGAATACGCCAAATGGAAGGGGCTGCGCGCCGAGGAAGCCACGCTCTGGCTGTGCCTCACCGCCAACCGGTACCTGGCGCGCGAGGCCTGGCCGCTGGAGGCCACGGCCGGCGCTGCCCCAAGGCCGCTGTGGGCGTCCGGAGCCTATGCCCTTGGCGCCCTGTTGGTCCGCGGCTACGCCGCGGCCGGCTCACGGTTCCCGCTGGTGGGACCGCAGCCGCCGGCCTGCCTCGAGGGCGGCGCCTCGCGGCCCGAGGTGGTGCTGCCCGACCGCCGCCTGCTCGAGATTGCCCAGGCTGGCCTCGCGCCCCTGGCGGCAGCCGATGGCGCGCTCTTTTTCGCCGCCGTCCCTACCCTCCATGCCCCGCCGCGCGCCGCCGCGCCGACCGCGACCCTGTCGTACCAGCTCTTCGCCGGCGGTGCGGCGCACGCCCTGGAACGGATCGGTCACGAGCTGGGGCCCGGGCTGCCCCAGGCCGAGATCGAGAGCCGGGTGTCGCGCCGCCTGCTCGACTTCCTTGCGCTGGGAGAGGACGCTCCGGCCGCGGATGAGGTGGCGATCGAGCTGGAGGCTGACACCCAAGGGCAGGGTCAGCTCGGCGTGATGGCACGGCTGCGGCCCCGCTTCCAGGTCTCCGGCGCGCCGGTGGACCTGGTCCTGGGCAGTACGGTTGGCCGTTGAGCGCGCAACGGTCCGCCGCGCGCTCCGCACCGCCGGCTCGTCGCGAGCCGGGCCGGGCGGTGCGTCTGCTGCCCCTCGCCGCGTCGCCGTTTACCCTCTGTCTGCTCACCGCTCTGCGCCAGGATCCGGCGCCGGCCCAGGG
>Ga0307479_10000278_pt1 | contig 48161 bp, 45 predicted proteins | sample atmos_gasesECM4C_FD_203743 | JGI IMG/M metagenome (GOLD analysis project Ga0307479, IMG submission 203743) | Hardwood forest soil microbial communities from Morgan-Monroe State Forest, Indiana, United States - atmos_gasesECM4C_515 | ecosystem: Environmental > Terrestrial > Soil > Temperate...
ACGCCGGCCCGACCGAGGTTCACGCCCGCGTCGGCTGCCGCGTGTGCTCCTTGATGAAGGCCAGCATCTGGCGCCAGGCGTCTTCCGAGGCCGCCTTGTGCTCCTCGAAGCTGCGATCGAAGAACGAGTGTGGCGCGCCTTCATAGACGACTTTCTGGTGGGGAACGCCGGCCTCCGTGAGCTCCCGGTCGAACAGCGCAAAGTCCTCCGGCGTCGTGGCACGGTCGTCGCCGCCGAGCAGGAGAAGCAGCGGAGCCCGCATCTTCGGGATCGCGTCGCGGACCCGGGAAGGAACTCCGTAGAAGCCGATCGCGCCCGCAAGCCCCGGCTGCGCCGCGGACTGCCGCCAGGACTGCGCGCCGCCAAAACAGAAACCAACCGTGAACACCGACTCGGCCCCACCACCGGCCGGCGAGCGCAAATAGGCAACGCCGGCGGCGACGTCGGCCGCGATCGCCTCGGGATTCGTCTGGCCGATCGCGGCGCGAAGGTCGAAGTTCTCCGGCCGATCTGCCATGCCGGCGGTTCGGTCGATGTAGTCGATGACGACGGCGTCCATACCAGCCTGGGCGAAGCGGCGCACCAGGTCTTTGTAGAAGGGGTGCACGCCGCGCGGGTCGGGGATGACGACCACGCCGGCCCCGCTCGGGGTCGCCGCTCGGGCCGCGTACGCCCGGAAACGATTGCCGTCGCCGGCGGTCAGCACCAGGTCGCCTTCGTCAGTTGATCCGCCCAGAATCGGCGGCAGCGGTGGTCGCGCGTCATTCGAGTAACACATGAGATCCCATTGTGGGCCTTTGCATCGAGCTGGTGCCTGCTTATGATGGGTGATCTGATCAGTCCGTCCAGGGGGTACCAGGGGTGACGACCGCCATCAAGGCGCCGCCCACGTCGACCACACGTGACAGCCGCTCGGCGGTGCTGGTCGCCATGGCCGATACCTTCATTGGCGGCATGGGCCATGCCGGTTCGCCGATCCGGGTGGCCGCTTCGATGGAAGACACCTTCGCCCGGCTGCCGTCGCCATCTGACCGGCGGCAACTGCGATTCATCGTCGGCGTCCTCGGCCGCCGCAGCGGGACCTTCTTGCTGACGGGCCGGCTCACGCCGTTCCCCCGATGGCCGCGCGAGCGACGCATCAAGGTGATGGCCGCGTGGTCGACGAGTCGGATCACCTTCCGCCGGCAGATGTTCCAGGTCTTCAAGCGCCTATCGCTGCTCGCGTTCCTCGGCGACACCGAGGCGGACGGCAGCAATCCGGTATGGCCCGAGATCGGCTATCCCGGTCCCGTGTCCGCCCCGTCTCCCATCCCTAAGCCGATCCGCACGACCACGCTAGATGGCGACACCACCCTGACCTGCGATGCCGTGGTGGTCGGGTCCGGCGCGGGTGGCGGGGTGGTGGCGGGCGAACTGTCGGCGGCGGGCAAGGATGTGATCGTCCTGGAGGAGGGTGGCTACTACAACGAGGCGGACTTCAACCAGCTCGAGCTCGCCATGATGCGCAAGCTGTACTTCCAGGGCGGCTTTGCGGCAACCGCCGATGGCGCGATCGCCCTGATCGCCGGCGGCTGCCTGGGTGGTGGCACGGTGGTGAACTACACGACCAGCTTTCGAAGTCCCGACTGGCTGCGGGAGGAATGGGCGCAGCAGCACGGCCTGGCGGCGTTTGCCACCGACGAGTACACCGCCTCGCTGGATGCGGTGTACGAGCGGCTCGGCGTCAATCTTGATCACAGTGGCGTCAGCGCTCGAGAGCGCGTGCTCGAGCGCGGCCTCCAGCGGCTCGGCTGGCACGTGGGTACCATGCCGCGCAACGTCCAGGGCTGCACCCAGGATGTGCGCTGCGGCTTTTGCGGGTATGGCTGTCAGATCGGGGCCAAGCAGTCGACGCTGAAGACCTACCTGATGGACGCCTACAACCGGCGGGCGCGGATCGTCGTCAACTGCACCGTCGATCGAGTGATGATCGAGAACGGGCGCGCGGTGGGCGTGCGGGCCACCGTCCGCCAGCCGGAGATGCCGGCCTTTACCTTGATCGTGCGATGTGGGGCAGTGGTCGCCGCCGCCGGCGCCATCGCCACGCCGGCGCTGTTACAGCGGTCCGGTCTGCGGTCGCCGGCCCTGGGTCGGTGGCTTCGATTGCATCCCTCGACGGCGGTCTCGGGTCTCTTCGACGAAACCATCCGTCCCTGGGAAGGCACCTTGCAAGCGATCTACTCCGACGAGTTTGCCAATCTCGACGGGCAGCATTTCGGGCCGAAGATCGAGTCGGCGCCGCTACACCCGGCATTGCTGGCGCTTGTCACTCCGTGGCGGGACCCAACCCACTACGGCAAGCTGATGCGTGAGTTGCCCCGGCTCTCGCTCACCGGCATCCTGTTGCGCGACAGTGGCGCGGGTCGGGTTACGGCGCGGGATGGCACGGCTCGGGTCGACTATCGCCTCTCGCGACACGATCTCGCGCACATGCGCAAGGGCATCGAGGTCGGCGCGCGCATTCTCGAATCCGCTGGGGCCCGGGAGATCTTCACCAGCCAGGCCGCCTACGTGGCCTATCGCCCCGGTCAGCGCGGTGGAATCGACGGCTTCATGCAGGAGGTCGACCGCCACGGCTACGGTCCGGGTCAGATGGGTTACGTGAGCTTCCATCAGATGGGCTCGTGCCGTATGGGAACCGATCCGCAGACGTCCGTGATCGGTGCCGACCATCGGGCCCATGAGATCAAGGGCTTATTCGTCGCCGACGGCAGTGCCTTCCCCAGCGCCTCGGGGGTCAATCCCATGATCACGATCATGGCGATGGCCCACCGCGCCTCCCGCTTCATCGCCGCCGCCTGCTAGATACCAATTCGGGCCGGCAGACGCTGCGGATTGTTTTCTAGACTGTCACCCAATGCAGGCCGCGATTCAAACCAGGCGAAGTCCGTGGATCATCCTGCTGGTGGTCTGCCTGGGCTTCTTCATGATCCTGCTCGACCTCACGATCGTGAATGTCGCGATCCCGAGCATCATCGACGGCCTCCATGCCGGCCTGGACGAGATCCTCTGGGTGCTCAACGCCTACATCCTGGTGTACGCCGTGCTCCTGATCACGGCTGGCCGGCTGGGCGACAAATACGGGGCCAAGCGACTCTTCTTGATCGGGCTGGCGGTGTTCACGTTCGCCTCCATCGGTTGCAGTCTGGCGCAGAATCCGGGTCAGCTGATCATTGCCCGGATTGTGCAGGGGGTGGGCGGGGCGATTCTCACCCCCCAGACGCTCAGCATCATCACGAATATCTTTCCCCCCAACCGACGCGGTGCGGCCTTCGGGGTGTGGGGGGCGGTCGCCGGCGTGGCCTCGGTCACCGGCCCGACCCTGGGCGGGTTCCTGGTCACCAACTTCAGCTGGCAGGCCGTGTTCTGGGTCAACGTCCCGGTCGGAATCGTTGCCTTCATCCTGGGCGTCTGGCTACTTCCGGGGATCCGGCTCGGTCGCGACCAGGACCTGGATCCGGTTGGCGTCCTGCTCGCCAGCGGATCGCTCTTCGCCCTGGTTTTTGGCCTGATCGAGGGGCAACGCTATCACTGGGGCACCTTCACCGACGCCCTGTCCTTCGACGCGGCTGGCGGTCACTGGGGTCTCTTCAGCATTCCCAGCCTCTTTGTCGCCAGCGTGATTCTTTTCGTGCTTTTCATCCTCTGGGATAGAGGGCGTGCCGACCCGCTGGTGCCGCTGTCGCTATTCAAGGATCGAAACTTCGCGATCGGCAACGCGCTGGCCGCCATCGTCTTCTTCGGCATGATGGGCCTGTTCTTGCCGCTGACCATCTTCCTGCAGTCGGTGCTCGGCTTCAGCGCACTCAAGGCCGGCCTCACCTTCGCGCCCATGTCACTCACCTCGATGGTGATCGCGCCCATCGCCGGGCGCGCCACCGATCGATTTGGCGGGAAGTACATCCTCCTGGCCGGCCTCAGCTGCTTCAGTGTGGGCATGGGCCTGGTCATCTGGGTGTCGTCCCTGAGCGCGGACTGGTTCACCTTCCTGCCGCCACTGATCCTGGCCGGGGTCGGGCTGGGCTGCACTTTTGCGCCGATGACGACGGTCACGATGCAGCAGGTCAATCCGCGGCTGGCCGGGGCGGCTTCCGGACTGCTCAACAGCAATCGACAGCTCGGGGGCGCGTTCGGCAGCGCGATCGTGGGAGCGATCCTGCAAAACCGGCTCGCCACCGAGCTGGTCAGTCAGGCCCAGGTGCAGTCGAGCAACGTCCCCGCCGCGTTCCGCTCGCAGTTCGTGCAGGGTTTCGCCAAGGCGGCCAACGGCGCCCTCGAAGTCGGGCGCGGTCAATCGGGCGTCGCGCTGCCGTCCAACCTTCCCCTCGAGGTCAAGAGTCGCATCCTTCAGCTCGGCCACGACGTCTTTGCCCAGGCCTACTTGAATGCCATGCGTCCCTCGCTCGCGGTGGCGATCGCGGTACTTCTGCTCGGTGCTTTTCTGACCACCGGCATTAGCGGGCGGCAGCAGAGCACGGTCCAGCCAATCCGAGAGGCCGCTCCCGCCGCCGGCTAGACACCCCGGAAAGCGCCCATATACTGGATTCGTGCCCAGTCAATGGCTGCCGCTCTTTCCCCTGAACGTGGTCCTCTTCCCGCACATGCCGCTGCCGCTACACATCTTCGAGCCCCGCTACCGCCAGTTGATCGCCGACTGCCTGGAGGAGGGCCACAGCTTTGGCGTGGTGGCGATCCGGGAGGGGAGCGAGACGGGTTCCGCGACTCCGTACGACGTTGGCACGCTGGCCAAGATCGTTCGGATCGATCGCCTGGAGGACGGACGGATGAACCTGCTGGTGATGGGCGCGTCGCGCTTCGAGATCACGCAGACGACCGAGGATCGTCCCTACTTGCGCGGCCAGATCCGTATCATCCCCGAGGCCGGGGACGACCTCGACGCCACCGCCCGCCTGACCGAGACGACCGCCCTTACGTTTCGCCAGTATTCGAACCTGCTCAAGGAGTTGGTCGGTCAAAAGCCGGATGACGCCGAACCCCCGATGGAGCCCGAGTTGCTCTCCTACCTGATCGCCGCGGCCCTGAACTTACAGGTGCCGGAAAAGCAATCGCTCCTCGCGGAGCGCCGGACCGATTCGCGCCTTCAGCTGGAGCTTCGAATCCTGCGGAAGGAGATCGTGCTCCTTAAGCAGATGGTCGCCCACGCCGCGGCCGCCGGCACCGTCCGCACCTCGTTGAACTAGCGAGGCCGCAGGCCGAGCCGCTGTTTCGCGAATTAGCGCAGGCGGCGAACGCGCCCCGTGCGAGCATCCGAGCGCATCCACGCTTTGGCGCGAGGGCGCCGCGGGGCGTGGATCGCCGCATCTGCGCGGTTAGTTCGTATGCAAATCCACGACAAGCCGCCACGAATACGACCCGGTGGCCGCGAGCGTGAAGGCGGTGACGCGGACCGGCCGGGCGAGGTCGACCGTGATCGTCCCATCGGGTCCCTGCTGCACGGACGGTTCGACACTGGCAACCTGGTAGCTCCGGATGCCATTGACCGGCACGCCCGCCGTCGACGTGTTCTTGAAGGTCACCGCGATGTGGAGGTCGTCGGGCTTGCTAACGACCATGGTGGGCAGGCCTCCGCCGCGGATGTCGAAGACCAGCCGCGTAAAGCCCGCGACCGCGGTTCCCGGCCTGATGCGATAGACCGTTCCCCCGCTCACGCCGTTCCCGAGGGTAAACAGGACCGGCGCCGGCGGAGCCGTCGGAGCGTAGCTCGCTGAGACCGAAGCTCGAATGCTGGGCGACGGATGGGCGACCGAGGCCCGAACGGATGTCGTCGCGGCGGTGTGCGTTCCGCCAAGCTTGCTGAAGCCCTTCGACAGCCAGCCGCCTTCGTAGAGGACCGCGGCGAGCAGCACGCAAGCCGCGGCGCCGAGACCAACCGCGATTCGCATCGCCGTGTCCGGCTTTGGTGGCGTGGGCTCCTCGCCATAAACGACGTCGTTGCTCAGTGGAGCGGCTGCGGCTTCTCTCGCCGGCTCAGGCGCATACGCCCAGGTCAACGGGTCGGGCTCGGGCTCTGGATCAGGCGTGGCCCTGACCGGCTCGGGGTTAGGCGTCGCCATCACCGGCTCGGGCTCGGGCGTGGCCGTGAGTGGCTCCGCTTCGGGCACGGACGTGGCGGCCGCCGGCTCCGCGTACCAATCAGGCCGCTCGATCTCGCGATGGGAATCAATTTCGACCTGGCGCCAGGGCGGTGAGATCATCGGTTCAGGATCGGGATTCGCGACTTCCTCGACCTGAGGAGGATCAAATCGCGGGTGTGACGCCTCGGGACTCGACGTCAGCGGCGTCGGATGATCAACGGCGGGCTCGTCCCGGAAAATCTCGCGCTCCAGCTCCGTCAAGAGATCGCCGACGGAGGTGACCTCGGGTCGCATCGGCGTCGGAAGGTCCGCGTGCTGGGTCACGCCCGGCGTCGACTCTGCCGGCCCAATCTCGAACGATCGGGTGCCGGCCTGTCCGCGCAGCCGCTCTGGAATCGACATTGCGAAGGCCTGGTCCATGGCCGCCGCCCCGACGCTGGCGCTGGGGAGTCGCCCGACGCGCAACAACATCTCGCGGAAGTCCTCCACCCGCTCGCGGCAGGGCTCACAACGGCGCAGGTGATCGCGCGCCCATTCGAGGTCCTTCCCGTCCAGGCGATCATCGAGGACCGCACTCGGCGAGATGCGGGTGCAGCGGTTGCGGTCAGAACTTGATGTAGTCATAGATCTCTCCAAGCTCGGCGCGACTCCGGTCGAGCGCGTGCACCAGCTTACGCGGTGCCATGTCGACCACATCGGCGAGCTCGTCGTACGAGAGCTTGACGAAATCCCGGAGCAGAACCATGACCCGGGCCTCGAAGGGCAGCGCCGTGATGGCCCGCTGCACTGTGTCGCGACGCAGCGCTCGGCGCGCTTCCGGTTGCGGAAATCCCTCGAGCATCAACTCGTTGGTCCGGTGCCGCCGGAACCAGCGTTTCGGGCGCAGTGCTTGACGGCTGAGCTCGGTGGCCGCCCGGAAGACGTCGGCGCGCTTCAGGCCGTCATTGGGCGACCGCTGGCGCATGGCGTCGGCGATTTGGCGAAACGCGGCGCACGTGATGCCGGTCGCGCCGTCGATATCGTCGATCAGGCGCGCGACATAATTCAGAACCAGCGGGAAGTCTGAGTAGAACTCGCGTTCAACGGACGCGGCCCGTACGCTCGCGGCTGGAGCTTCGACGTGTACCTGATCCATTACTGGGACGTAGGGCGGATGCCGCCAGTCTAGTCAGGCGGCACCAATTCGTCAACTCGGCGTGGATTCCGTGTTCACCAGCTCGATCAGGTCGCCCATCCGGTAGAGGGTCGCGACGGCCTCGCCCTGGCCGCCGAAGAGGCTGGCGGGCATCCCGATATCGGCGAGCAAGACCCGGCCGGCGTTGGCGGTGGTGGCCAGGCCGGCCTTCGGCGCAGCCAGCGTGACGGTTGCGGCCGCGAGCACGGCATCCTCGGCGCCGGCTCCCGTATCCGCGTCCATCCCCGACGGCACGTCGATCGCCACGATCGGTCGGCGCGTTGCGTTCATAGCCTCGATGATGCGCGGGGCGGGTTCGCGGAGTGGCGGCCGGATGCCGGTGCCGAGCAGCCCATCGACCAGCACGTCAGCCGTGGCATCGATACCCTCCGGCGCCTCGCGGAGCAAGATGCCGAGCCGCCGGAGCGTCGTGGCGTGTCGCGACGCCAGGCTGGCCGGGTCGCGTGAGGGAACGATCGACGTGGTCACAATCCCACCATGCTGGCGAAGGAAGCGCGCCGCGACCAACCCATCGCCACCGTTATTGCCGGAGCCCGCCACGACGACCACGTGCTTACCGCGAATGCCGTTCATGAAAGCCTCCACGAAGCGGGCCACCTGCCAGCCGGCGACTTCCATGAGTTGCAGCGGCTCGATGCCAAACTGTTGAAGGGCACCGGCATCCGCTTGCCGCAGGGCCGCAGACGACACCGTCGTGACCTGGCTCCACGGGACGACCGGCCAGGTCACGTGACGAGCAGAATTTCGCCCGGCGCCGTGTGCAGGCGTGCGGCCGCCGAGCCTTCGCGCAGCGCGAATTCGATCCGCCCGCTGCTGCCGACCAGGGCAACCAGTTCATTGGGGCCTGCCTCGTCGTAGGTTTCGACGGTGCGGACCGGCGTCCCGTTCACCACCTTGATTCGAGCCAGCGCGCGAACCGGCAGGTTGGTGATCACGTTGCCGAAGTGGTCGCAGTGCAGCGCCTGCGCGCGCCACGCTTCGCCCACCTTCGATGCCCACGCATCGGGCAGTCGCACCGGCTCCTCACGCCGCAGCCTGCCCACATCCGCGAGCGCCGCGCCGGTAGCCAGCCGGGCCGCGGTCGGGCCGAAGATGTCGCGCCCGTGAAACGTGGGCGAGGCCTCCGGAGGCGTTGGCAGCTCGGCGGTTTCGCTGATGGGCTCGGTCAAGAAAGTGAACAGCCCGTTGTCCGGGCCGACGAAGACGTGGTCGGCCGCCTTGAACGCGATCGCCTTGCGCCGGGATCCGACCCCAGGATCGACGACGGCGACATGCACGGTCCCGACCGGGAAGCTGCGCCAGGCGCTGTCGAGGAGGAAGGCGCCCTGGAGCACCGCGAAGGGACGCACGCCGTGGGTAATGTCCACCAGCGATGCTTTCGGGTAGACCGCGAGGATCGCGCCCTTCATGGCTCCGACGTAGGCGTCATCGAGGCCGAAATCGGTGAGCAGCGTCACGATCCCGTTCGGCTTCATGCCGCCATGCTATCTGCTGGCACGCGGGCAAAACAAAAGAGCCGCCCGAGCTGGGCGGCTCTCCGTCGCTTGGCCTTGAAGCCTAGTAATCCGGCATCGACGGCGCCGGCGCCGGCTGCTTCTTCTCCGGAATGTCCGAGACCAGCGCCTCGGTTGTCAGCAGCATCGCGGCGATGCTCGCCGCGTTCTGCAGCGCCGAACGGGTCACTTTCGTCGGGTCGACGATGCCGGCCTTCAGCATGTCGGTGTACTCGCCCTTGGCAGCGTCAAAGCCCTGGCCCTTCGGCAGTTCCCTGACCTTCGCCACCACGACCGAGCCTTCATAGCCGGCGTTGTTGACGATCTGGCGCAGCGGCTCCTCGAGCGCGCGGCGGACCAGTGCGACACCGGTTGCCTCGTCGCCGGTGAGCTTGAGGCTATCGAGCGACTTCTGGGCGTGCACCAGGACCGCACCACCGCCGGGCACGATGCCCTCTTCCACGGCAGCCCGGGTCGCCGACACGGCGTCCTCCATCCGGTGCTTCTTTTCCTTGAGCTCGGTTTCGGTTGCGGCACCGACCTTGATGACGGCGACGCCACCGGCGAGCTTGGCCAGGCGCTCCTGCAGCTTCTCCTTGTCCCAGTCGGAGGTGGTCTTCTCGATCTCCGCCTTGATCTGGTTGATGCGGCCCTTGATCTCGTCCGGCTTGCCCGCACCCTCGACGACGGTCGTGTCATCCTTCGTGATGGTCACGCGCCGCGCCTTGCCCAGCTGGTTGAGCTGCACGGAGTCGAGCTTGAGCCCGAGTTCTTCGGAAATCACCTGACCGCCGGTCAGGATCGAGATGTCCTGCAGCATGGCCTTGCGGCGATCGCCGAAGCCCGGCGCCTTGACCGCAACCGCGGTGAACGTCCCGCGCAGCTTGTTGACGATGATGGTGGCCTGCGCCTCGCCTTCGACGTCCTCGGCGATGATCAGCAACGGCCGGCCGCTCTGCACCACCTTCTCCAGCACTGGCAGGAGATCGGCGACGGCCGAGATCTTCTTCTCGGTGATCAGGATGTACGGATCCTCGAGCACCGCCTCCATCCGGGTCGCGTCGGTCACCATGTAGGGCGAGATGTAGCCCTTGTCGAACTGCATTCCGTCGACGAGCTTGAGCTCGTCCTCGATGCCCTTCGACTCTTCGACGGTGATGACGCCGTCCTTGCCGACTTTCTCCATCGCGTTGGCGACCATCTCACCGATGGCGGGGTCGGCGGCGGAGATGGTGGCCACCTGGGCGATCTTCTCCCGCTCCGAGATCTGGACCGACTGCTCCTTGATGGCCTTGACGACTTCGTCGACGGCCTTCTGAATGCCGGTCTTGAGCGCGATCGGGTTGGCGCCGGCGGTGACGTTGCGCAGCCCCTCGCCGATGATCGCCGCGGCCAGCACAACCGAGGTGGTGGTGCCGTCACCGGCGATGTCGTTGGTCTTGCTTGCGACTTCCTTGACGAGCTGGGCGCCCATGTTCTCGAAGGGATCCTCCAGCTCGATCTCCTTGGCGATCGTGACCCCGTCGTTCGTGATCGTCGGGGACCCAAATTTCTTGTCGAGTACGACGTTACGGCCCTTGGGGCCGATGGTAATTCGAACCGCGTCGGCGACTTTGTCGACGCCGCGCTTCAGCGCCGAACGGGCGTCGGCATCGTAAGCGAGTTGTTTCGCCATCGATCGTCCTCCTTCCTACTTGTGATGAGTGGGCAAACAGCCAATGTTCCGGGGCGGTAAGTACCCGCATTTTAGCACTCCTAAACGGTGAGTGCTAGCAATCGGCGCCCTCGAGCGCCAGCCGGGAAAGGCGTCGGTAGAATGAGGCTGGCCGGCTCGCCGGGTACCCCATGAGCATTCCTGACCCAACTCCCACGCGACGTGTCGGCCGCGCCATGGCCTGGGGCGTCGCCATCGGCGTCGGCGCCGTCGTCCTGCGCGAGCTGGTTCGGCCGCGCGAGCAACCCGCCCGGCTGATCGACTGGGGACGGGTGGAGGAGATCGCGCTCAAGCGCAGCGGTGAGCCAGCAGACCCTCCGGTGGATCTTGCTCGCGAGCAGACCTACCAGACGATCGCGGCGGAACTCGAACCCCGGCTGGTCGCAGCGCTTGGCGAGGGAACGGCTCCCGCCGGCACTCGCCTGTACCCTGGGCTGACCGCCGTCGGCCGGCGGCAGTGGGTGCGCTTCAACATCCGGATCTTCCGCCAGATGTTCGAGCCGTTGGAGAATTTGCAGCGCCTGATTCCCGGATCACTGATCCTGAGTTTTGGTCAGAAAGGCATCACCCGCTACCTCGGCCTGATGCTGGGGCTGCTCGCCCGGCGGGTGCTTGGCCAGTACGACCCGGCGTTGCTGGGCCGCGAGCCGATCGAAACGTCGTCCCTGATCCTGGTCGAGCCCAACGTTCAGGCCTGGGCGCAGAAGGACAAGTTGCCGATCGACGAGCTGCGTCGCTGGCTGGCGATGCACGAGATGACCCACGCCTGGGAATTTCGGGCGCATCCGTGGTTGCAGCCGTACCTGGAGGGGCTCCTCAAGCAGGTGCTGGTCGGACGCCTGAGTGATGGACATCGGCCCAGCCGGCTCGAATTGCTCCGGACGCTGACCGTCGGCGTTGGCCAGCAGTGGAAAGCGATCGCCAAGCTACAGGCGGTGATGAGCCTGCTCGAGGGATACAGCAACCTGGTGATGAACGAGGTCGGCCGGCGCGAGCTCCCGCATTTCGCCCTGCTGGAGGGCGCCTACCGGCGCCGGCAGCAGGAGCGGACCGCGCTGGAGCGGGCCTTCCTTCGGCTGACCGGGTTGGAGATGAAGATGCGCCAGTACGTGCTGGGCGAGCGCTTTTGCCAGGAGGTCCGTGACGCCGGGGGTCGCGATCTGCTCAGTCGCGTCTGGGAGGGACCGGACTGGCTGCCGACGATGGCGGAGATCCAGCGCCCATCGCTCTACGTCGAGCGCGCCCGTTCAAAGTGACCGTTTCGATTTCCCTCCCCCGCTCGCGGGGGAGGGTCGGGGTGGGGGCCTTGGCTGCCCTCTTACTAACTGCCTGTGGCACGGCCGCGGCGCCGGACGCGGGAGCGGCGACCTCGCCGGTCATTCCTCAACTGCAGGCGGAGGTGGTCGCCTCGGAGCTCGTCGCCGGCGCGCAGCAGCGGCTCCCGATCGGCATCCTCGATCACGGCACACCGGTCAACGATGCCACCGTGCATGTCCGGGCCTATCTGCTCCAGGGCACAACCGGAACCTTCAAGGCCGAATCCGACGCTCCGTTCAAGGGGACCGGCCTGGCGGGCGCAGGGGCCTACGTCGCCCATATCGACCTCAGTACCGCGGGAAACTGGGGCCTGGACATCGTTGCCTCCAGGCCGAACGGCGAGCACGCGACATTGCGGCTGGCGACCTATGCCGATGGGCGGCCTCTGGCGGTCGTCAGTAACCCGGTTGTGCCCGCGGTCGGCCAGGCGGCGCCGGCCACCCACAATCCCACCGCGAAGGAAGCGGATCCCACAACCATCGACAGCGGCCGGCCGCCCGATGACATGCACCAGATCTCGATCGCCGACGCGATCGCGCAGCACCGTCCGACGTTGGTGGTTTTTGCCTCGCCCGCCTTCTGCACCAGCCGGATCTGTGGCCCGGAGGTCAAGGTGGTACAGGGCCTGGAACCAACGTATCGCGACCGGCTGACCTTCATCCACGTCGAGATCTACCGCGACTTCGTGCCCGATGCCTCGAAGCGGCAACTCGCCCAAGCCGTCGTGGACTGGCGGCTGCAGACCGAGCCGTGGATCTTCCTGATCGACAGCAAGGGGATCATTCAGGCTCGCTTCGAGGGCCCCACGGCGACCGATGAGGTCCAGGCTGCGATCGACACGCTGCTCGTGCATACCTGAGATCCATTCTCCGTAGGCCTCCCTCTAAGCCGTTTACATTTCCTTACGCGGCCGTCGCGATCGCGTCGCCTGTGGGGGCGAATCCGATGCTACCGTCGGCGCGGTGGCTGACATGATGTTCGACCTGGTCTGCCAGCACTGCGGGCGCCGGGAGCAGAAGAGGTGGGAATCGCGTGAGAGCGTGAAGGTCACCTACTGCGGATTCTGCAAGCACGGGATGTCCGTGGTCGGCATCGCCTTCTTCGCCCCGGCGCAGCGCGAGCAAGCCGCCGCCTAGCCCGACGCTCCCTCCCTTGTGCGGAGGGCAGGGAGGGGGTCTTTCTCAGTCCACCTCGACTAGCAGCTGGCCTTCTTGGACGCTCTCGCCTTCTTTGACGTGGATCCGGGTGACGCGCCCCGCCTTCGGCGCGTTAATGGGGATCTCCATCTTCATCGACTCGAGAATCATCAGGGTCTCGTCGGCTGAAACCTGCTGGCCTTCCTTGACGACCACCTTCCAGAGATTGCCCGCGAGTTCCGCCTTGACCTGCACTCGGGCGATTGTCTCACGCAAGACTCGGGTAATATGGCGACGATTTGCGCAAGAAACGGAGCTACCCGAAGAAACGCGGTGGTCCGACCACGCTCCGCCCGGGTATCGACACCCTCGAGGAGAAGGAAACCCCATCCGACAAGGAAGAAACCATCGAGATGGACGCCGAGGTGGTCGAGCCGCTTCCCAACGCGATGTTCAAGGTCAAGCTCCAGACAGGACAGACCATCCTCGCCTACACGTCCGGGAAGATGCGCAAGTTCTACATCCGGATTCTGATCGGCGACCGGGTCCGTGTGGAGCTCTCGCCCTACGACCTGACCCGCGGTCGGATCATATTCCGCTACAAGTAGCCGCCCGGCGTTAACCTCAAAGAGCCGTGCTCTGGTTGTATCTCGTGCTCCTGGTCGTCGCGGCGGTCGGCTTGTGGGGGGTGTACCGGCTGCTTGGCACGCCGTCCCGGCTGGCGCCCACCGATTACGCCGTCGTCCTGGCCGACGTGGCGACCAGTGTGGAGCGGGCCGCGTCCAGGCTGCGCAGTGCGCTCGACGGCTTGGCCGGGGTCTCGCTCGATGACGTCGCCGGCGAGAGCCGCAAGATCTTTCAGACCGGCTATTACCAGACGCTTCGCTTACGGCCGGCCGCAGGCGCGGATGCGTTGGCGGCGGCCCGCGCGGAGCTGGGTCGAGCGTGCGAGGCTTATGACTGGGCGAGCCGCATGCTGGGCAGTGAAAGCGTTCGCAACCCGCTGATCTTGGAAGCCGCCCGCCGGCTGATGGATGCCGGGGACGCGGCGCTCAGGCAGGCCGCCCGGGAACTGCCGCCGGAGCTGCCGGCGGCCCACGAAAGTACTGCACCGTCGCGCTGAGTCCGGTTTCCAGGCTGGTTCGCGGCTTCCAGCCCATCACCTTCTCGATCTTTCTCGGGTCGATGACGGAGCGCCGCTGCTCGCCGGGCAGCGATGGAGCGTGCTCCTCCGGCTGGTCGCTGCCGGTCAGGCGCTTCAGCAGGGCGAAGATCCGGTTGATATCGGTCTCGATGCTGGTCCCCACGTTGAAGGCGCCCACCGCCTCTGATGCCAGGGCGCGGGCGTTCGCGTCGGCGACGTCGCCCACATAGACGAAGTCTCGGGTCTGTTTGCCGTCGCCGTTGATGCGGGGCTTCTCTCCGTGCAGCAGCCGCTGGGTGAAGATCGCCACCACGCCGGCTTCCCCATGCGGGTCCTGGCGCGGCCCGTAGACGTTGGCGTAGCGAAGCGCGGCATAGGAGAGTCCGTGCAGCGAATGGAAGGTGCGCAGGTACACCTCGGCGGCCAGCTTGGACGCGCCGTAGGGCGAAGCCGGAAGTGCGCGGGAATCCTCGGGGGTCGGGATCTGCTCGGAATCGCCGTAGATGGCCCCACCCGTCGAGGCGAACAGAAAGCGGCGGACGCCGTGATCAACGCTGGCCTGCAGCAGTGCCGCGGTGCCAAGCACGTTCACGCTGGCATCGAAGACCGGGTCGTCGACGGAGCGACGCACACTGGCCTGGGCCGCCAGGTGCACGACCGCCTCGGGACGTTCGATCTTGAAGAACTCGTCCAGCCAGGGCGAGTGGACGTCCATCTGGTAGAAGCGCGCCCTGGCGGGGAGGTGCTCGACGTAGCCGGTCGACAGGTCGTCGATGATGACAACGTCGTGGCCATCGGCCAGCAACCGATCGGCAACATGCGAGCCGATGAACCCCGCCCCACCGGTGACCAGGACCTTCAACGACGGTGGCTCAGAAGGAAGACGACGAGCCCGACCGCGATCAGGCTCCAGTAGCTGATCAGCCGATCGAGGATGGCGACCGTGAATGCCTGTGAGGCGGTCAGCCCGAAGAACACCAGGACCGCAATGATCCCGCCTTCGACCAGGACCAGCCCGCCGGGGAGCGCCGGGATGGTGGTGAGCAGCGAGGCGACCAGGGCGATGAAGACGATCTGTGCCAGGCTGAGGGAGAGGTGGAGCGGAAGCGATTGCACCACCAGGTACAGGCGGGTGGATTCTGCCAGCCAGACCAGGACCGTCAGCGTCAGCAGCAGCGGCAGGCGACCGGCGAACGCGCTCAGCAGCCCGTGCTTGAACCGGGTGGCCCGTTCCCTGAGCCGCTCTGGAAGGAAGCGCGAGAGCCGGCCATCGCTGTAGCGAATCACGAGCAGGCCGCCAATCAGCCCGGCGGCAATCACCAATCCGACGATGAACGCCGGCACGAATCGCTCCGGAACGGAGGCGCGGAAGCTGATGAGGCCGCTGATCACCAGCAGGCTCATCAGGACCAGAAAGTCGAGGGCGCGTTCGCTGAAGATGGTCCCCAGGCCTTTTGAGCCCGACACGTCGGTTTGCTGGCGGAGCAGGTACGCCCTGTAGAAGTCGCCCATTTTCGCCGGCAAGACACAGTTCGCGAACCACGCCAGGATGACGATGTGAAACAGCTCGCCGAAGTGTTCCGATTCGCCGGTGTTGCGTAGCAGCAATTCCCAGCGAACCGTCCTGAGGACGAACGACAGGTAAAAGGCCGCCACCGCCAGCGCGTAGATCAAGGGATTGATCTGGCTGATCGCGCGAAGGCTGGCCCCGTAATCGAGCTGGACGTGGGTCAGCACCACGAAGAGGACGATGGCGAGGATGCCAAAGGAGATCAGCGTGCGCGGATCCGTGAGTCGCTCGCGAAGGGCGGACCTCTGGACCGCCGCCTCCGGCGGCATGGCGGCGGGCTCCATCTTGCGATTCAACATATCAGGGTCATCTCGCCGCGACCGGCGCTATTCGGCGATCTTCCGGCGGCGGATGATCCTCTCTAACAACGGCATCCGGCGCTGCGGCTTGCCGCCCGTCCCGTATTGCTGGCGAACCTGCTCCTGTTCCCGAGCCTCCAGCACGCGGGGGACCCAGTCGGACTCGAGCATGGGCGACTCGCCACCCTCCCAGGTCTTGAGGTAGAAGATCCCTTTGAGGGCCGTGAAGGGGATCGCCAGGTCCTTGATCTCGCTCTGATCCGGCGAGACCAGCGACAGGGTGACACCGTAGCGGGAGGGCCGGAGCAGCCGGTCGCTATAGCCACGCAGCACCTCGTGGTCGACGAAGTGGATGGCGACTCGCTGGTAATGGCTCATGTCGACTGGGTTGGAGGGCGGCCGAGAGTCCAAAAGCACGTACTTGAGGCTGCTCAGGGGGACGAAGGCCCCGCGGTTGTTGGTCCCCAGATTGTGCACCTTGGTCTCGATGACGGGGGACTCCAGTTCCCGCCGCGGCGGGTCCCCATGCAGGGTCTCGCCGTCGAGGAAGCAGTAGATGGCGTGCGCCACGTTGCCCGCATTTTACGGGTACAATCGCCGCTGCGCGGCAACCGGATATGGCAAAACACCCGAGGCTCCACAGGCCGGTGATCCTGGGACTCGCCATCAGCCTCCTATCCATGCAACCCGCCTTCGCGGCGGGCAACCTCACGTTGCCCTTCGCGAACCCGAATCCACGCATCACGTCGTGGATGGATCACCATTACCCAGACCGGCAGGCGGACGGGATCATGATCCGCTTCGACGGTGCGACCGGCTACGCGTACGACGGCCATCGCGGAACGGATTACGCCGTACCCTCCAACACTCCCGTGGTCGCGGCCGACGATGGCACGGTCATCTACAGCGAGTGGAGTGACAGCGGCGGGTGGGGCGTCGTCATCGACCATGCTTATGACCGAACCGCGTACTTCCACAACAACCAACTCTTCGTCTATCCCGGCCAGCACGTCTCTCGCGGACAGTTGATCGCGCTGAGCGGCAGCACCGGCAACTCCACCGGCCCACATGTCCACTTCGAAGTGCGCGACCTGTTGACGCCGTGGCATTCGGTCGATCCCTACGGGTGGACGGGCCCCGGCCAGGACCCGTGGCGCTGGGATATGGGCAACCTGTGGATGAACGGCCGCCCGGTGCCATTCCTCCTGCCGCTGGCCTTCCCAGGCGGGGCGCACTGGAATTACTGGTACGGCATGGACGGCCCACCGCCGCCAGTCAGCTGGCACCTTCGGGACGGGGGCCACGGCCTCGCCGGCTATGCCGCGAAGTGGGACGAGGATCCGGGCGTGGCCGCCCCCCGAACGCAGGCGACCAGCGGGACGGCGTCAGTGCCGGGGCCGGGCTCCCATACGCTCCATCTCCGGGTTTTCGACCGCGCTGGCGCCAGTGCCGACATCACCTACCTATATCTATATGACGTCCAGCCGCCCACCTCGGCGCTCCGGGTGGAACACGGATCATCGAACGCGCTCAACCTGCACTGGTCTGGTAGCGATGATCTCTCCGGCGTCCGGGATGTCGGGATCGAGGTCGGTACCGGGCCCTCGTACCGGCCGTGGTTCTCGCAAACCGCCGACCCGGCGGGGGCCGGCACGACCGCCGGCACGATTGCCGGGGCGCTTCGCTTTCTGGGGACCGCGGGCGTCGAGTACCAGTTTCGGCTGACCGTTCGCGACGCGGCGCGCAATCCGGCACCGCCGGTCGTCCTCAATGCCACCGTCCCATCGGGTGTGGGGCCACCAGCGACGGCCGCCGACGCCGCGCTCCTCGGACCCCTGCCGTCTCAGCCTGATGGCTCGGCCCCGGTCGCGGGCCTCCGGCAGGAGCACCCGTCGGCGGATGGCGCGCTGGTCCTGGGTAATGATGCGTCCGTGGGAGGCCTCGGCGGCGACGCTGCGCCCGTGTTGGCGGCCCCGGGATCAGTGGCCCAGGCCGTCGACGTCAGCCGGTCCGACTCCGGAACCGTTCGACTGCTGGCCGATGGCAGCACCTGGAGCGACTCGGGAACGGCTGGGCCGCGCTACGGAGTCAGCTCTCCGATGCGACTGCTGACCGCGACCGACGGCGCGCTACTGGTGGTTGGCGCCGATGGCACGATCACCGGCGCAACGAATGTGGCGTCGGCGCTGCCCGCGGGCGCCACCGTGGTTGATGCGGCCCTGTTCCCCGGGACGCACGCCGGTCTTACCCTCGACAGCACCGGCGGCGCGCATGCTTTCGGCGGTGCTGACGCCGCGGTGGCGGCCGTGCCGTCGAGCTGGACCCTCCCGGGTCAGCCAGCCGGTATCCAGTTGGCGGGTACCCCACAGGCTCCCGCCGGCATCATCACCGACTCCAGCGGCGACTGGGAGAGCTTCGGCAGTCTCCTCGTGCTCCCCGACGGGACCTTCGGCGGACCGGTCTTCGATCCGACCACCGGCCTGCCCCTGCGCTAGTCACTTTCTCCCTCCCCCGTCACTTCTCCCTCCCCCTTGTCGGGAGCCGATGTCGACAGGGTCGCGGGATTTCCCGCGTGGGCAGGGTCGGGGAGGTGGTCTTGCTATCCCGCCGCTCGAAGCGGCGATACCGCAGGCGCGCCGAAAAGCCGCCGGACGGCTGCGACCGCATAGTCGACGTCCTCCCGGCTGACCCCTCGATGGGTCACCATCCGCCAACGATAGGGTGATGCCTGGTCGAGCAAGACTCCCACCTCACGGCAGCGCGCGATGAAGTCGGCGGCCCCCAGCGGCGGCTGGCAATCGCCGAACACCATGTTCGTCTCGACTCGGGTGAGATCGACGTCGATCCCGGGAAGCCCTTGCAGACCTTCCGCCAGGCGTCGCGCGTTGGCGTGATCATCGGCAAGGCGATCGACCATCTCGTTGAGCGCGACCAGCCCGGCCGCGGCGAGCACTCCCGCTTGTCGCATGCCGCCACCTACCATCTTGCGCATCCGGCGGGCGCGCTCGATGAACTCCGTCGACCCGGCCAGCATCGATCCAACCGGCGCGCTCAGGCCCTTGGAAAGGCAGAACATCACCGAGTCAATCGGGGTCGTGAGCTCGCGCACGTCGACCTGGAGCGCCACCGCGGCGTTGAAGACCCGGGCGCCGTCGAGGTGTACCGGGAAGCCGGCCTCGTGGGCGACCGCGCAGAGCGCCGCGGTTTGCGCCGGGGTGAGACAGGTGCCGCCCTTGCGGTTGTGGGTGTTCTCCAGACAGAGCAACCCGGTCGGCGGCTCGTGAATATCGGCCGGACGGATCGCCTCCCTCACCTGCTCGGGTCGTAGCCGTCCGCTTTCCGTATCGAGCGGTCGGAGTTGGAGTCCGCCGACCACCGACGCGCCCGCGACTTCGTTCTGGAAGATGTGGCTGTCGAGCTCGAGGATGACCTCCTGGCCTGGCTGGGTGTGGCTCAGAAGCGCGCAGAGGTTGCCCATGGTCCCGCTCGGAACGAACAGCGACGCTTCCTTTCCGACCATTTCCGCGGCGCGCGCCTGGAGGCGATGAATCGTCGGGTCCTCATCCCATACGTCATCCCCGACCTCGGCGGCCGCCATCGCCTTGCGCATCGACTCGGTGGGCAGCGTGAAAGTGTCGCTACGCAGCTCTACCACCCGCGTCATCAGCAAAGTCTAAGGAACGTCAATCACTTTCCCAATTGCGCGTAGATCAGCGGGCGGGGGCTGATGACACCGCTGATCGCGAGGTCGGTCTTCCGCTCGATGCTGACCTGCACCCGGGTCTGCAGGCTGCTCGCCGAGAGATCCGCGGCCGGTTGGAGCTGCTCCGGGTCGCCAATCACCAGCAGCACCAGGGGCGCGCTGACCGTGCGGCCGCCAATCAGCAGGTTCTGACCGCGGCTCGCGACCGGCGTGTTACTGATGATGCGATAGCCGTTCAGGGAAAAGGCCTCGGCGCCCGCGTTGCGCAGGCTGTTCAGAGCATCCTCCAGCTCGAAGTCCATGATCGACCCCTGGATCCCAATCTGCAGCCCGGGCCCGTGGACCGGGATCTCGCCGTTCACCGCCCGCAGCGTCGTCAGCTCCTTTTCGATCGCCTGCGAGTCCGCGCCCCCGGCGGTGAGCGCTTGCCGCAGCTGTGCCTCCTGCTGCGACAGCGCGGCACTCTGCTGGATCAACTGGTTGTTGGCTTTGTTGAGGTCGTTGATCAGGAGCGCCACGCTGGTGTCGTCCTGGGCGGCCAGCGTGCGGGCGACCGCTGCCTGCGATCGCAGCTGGATCACGACCAGGAAGCCGAGCGCCAGCCCGATCAAGCTGACCACGATCAGTCGCTGGGTGCGCGCGGTGCGCTCAGCCGGTTGGTTGGGCATACTTCACCAGGAAGGTTGCGTCGTAGGCTGGGATGCTCAACCGCGTACTCCGCACCCAGCTCAGACCAAGTCCGTAGATCCGGCTGCGGCTCTTGAGCTCAGCCAGTTGATCGGGGTTACCGAGTCCGTTTGCCAGCGACGACGGATCCCCGACGGCCGTGACGGTATAGGGCGCGCTCAGCCGGCTGCCGTTATTGATCAGGATGTTCACGCCGGCGTAGTGGAACGCCGTCGTCGGCACGATCCGCTGGCCATTTACCGCGACCGCTTCCGCCCCGCTGGCCCACAGGAGGTTGACGATGTCCTGCATGTCCTGGTAATGGACCGTCCAACCGAGGGAGCGATCGTTGGGGTCGTTGGGATCGGAGCCGTCGTGCAACAAGACGGTGATGCCGGGGCCATGGAGCGCTGCCTGCCCGGCGATCGCTTTCTCGTCATCGAGCTGAGCCTTGACCTGCTGCGCGGCGCTCGACCGCCGGGCGCTTTCTTCCTCCCCCGACTTGACACCCGCCTGCAGCGTCTGGACTCCCGCTTTGAGCGCTCGGTTCTGATCCTCCAGTTGGTTGACGCTCTTGCGGAGCGCCTCGTCGCGGGCCAGGCGGTTCGAGGGGGGCAGCGGCTGGCTGCGGAACTGCGTGGCGGCGAGGCCGGTGACGAGGAAGGTGGCCAGCGACACGCTCGCCAGCACGGTCATCCGCGGCGTCACGGTGCCGTGTAGTGTAATGGGTGCACGATGGCTCAAAAGGTCGAGACGGCGCCGTTGAAGGGCTTTGCCGAGGCGGATCCGGACGAGGCCAATCCGTGGAAGATCGCGCAGCGACAGTTTGACATTGCTGCCGAGGCGCTCGGGCTCGACCCGAACATGGCCCGCGTCCTACGCGAGTGCAAGCGTCAGCTGATCGTCACCTTCCCGGTGCTGATGGACGATCACACCGTTCAGATGTTCACCGGCTTTCGAGTGCATCACAACGTCGACCGTGGTCCGGCGAAGGGCGGCATTCGCTATCACCCCGGCGTCAACATCGACGAGGTCAAGGCGCTGGCCATGTGGATGACCTGGAAGTGCGCGGTGGTTGGGATTCCCTATGGCGGGGCCAAGGGCGGGGTGATCGTGGATCCGAAGGTGCTCAGCCGCAATGAGCTGGAGAACCTGACCCGCCGCTACACCAGCGAGATCAGCATCCTGATCGGGCCCGACCGCGACATCCCGGCGCCGGACGTCAACACCAACGCCCAGATCATGGCCTGGATGATGGACACGATCAGCATGCACGCCGGCCACTCGGTGCCCGCGGTGGTGACCGGCAAGCCGCTCGGTATCGGTGGCTCGGAAGGCCGTCCCGAGGCGACCGGCCGTGGCTGCATGCTCACCACGATCGCGGCGCTCAAACACCTCGGCATTCGTCCCGAGGACGCCACCGTTGCGGTACAGGGAGTGGGCAACGTGGGATATACCACCGCCAAGCTGCTTGCCCAACGGGGTTGCAAAGTGATCGCGGTCAGCGACTCGAACGGGGCCTGCTACAACGACGACGGCATCGAGCTTGATGAGGTCGTCCGTGAAAAGGAGCTCAATGGTCGCCTGCGGCAGCAGGTTTGCGAGTTCATCTCGAATGAGGAGCTGCTCGAGCTGCCGGTCACGGTGCTGGTCCCGGCGGCCCTCGAAAACCAGATCCACCGTGGCAACGCCAATCGCATCAAGGCCAGGATCATCTGCGAGGGCGCCAACGGACCGACCACGCCGGAGGCGGATGAGATCCTCTACGACAAGGGCGTCTTCGTGATCCCGGACATCCTGGCCAACGCCGGCGGTGTGACCGTCTCGTACTTCGAGTGGGTGCAGGACCTCCAGGAGTTCTTCTGGGACGAGCACGACATCAACGAGCGGCTGGAGCGGATCATGCTGCGGGCGTTCGACAACGTCCTCAAGGTGCACCTGGAGAAGAAGGTGATGATGCGCACCGCCGCCTACGTGCTGGCGGTCGACAAAGTGGCGCAGGCCACCACGATCCGCGGCATCTACCCCTAACGCAACAATTTCAAATCGACCACGGCACCGGCGGTCAGGCGCTGTAAATCGGCTGGCGTGATCGGAAACACGTGTCGCGGTGTGCCGGCCGCCGCCCAGACCAAGTCGTACTGCATCAGGTCGCGGTCGAGGTAGGTTGGGATCGGCGTCGGAAAACCGGCCGGCGGCACGCCGCCGATCGCGAAGCTGGTGGCCTGGCGCACCGCGTTGGCGTCCGCGCGCGTAATCGCCGACCCCGTCACCGAGCCGAGTCGCGCCGGATCGAGCTGGTTCCTTCCCGACACCAGCGCCAGCACCGGAGCGTCGCCCGCGATGAAGACCAGCGACTTCACGATCTGGCCCACGCTGGTCCCGATGGCGTCGGCCGCCTCCTGCGCGGTACGGGTCGATACGGCGAATTCCTGGATCCGCGCTTCCACGCCGCCCGCCGTAAGCGCGGCGCGCACCCGCTCCGGCGCGGAAAGTTGTTGGTCCATGCTGAAAGCCATCCGTTATAATCCCCGAAAACCACTTGTCCTGAGGACCACGCATACCCTTTGAGTGCGACACGGGTTCGGAGCCGGCGACGATGAGTGTGCGTGCGCCCGCCAAACCCTCGGTCTTCGAGAGCAGCGACACCTTCGAACTGGGCCGTTTCAAACGGGCCCGCCGCGCCTATGGGTTCGACGAGGTCGCCCTTGTACCAGGCCGGGTCACGATCAACCCGGATGAGGTCGACTGCTCCTTCGAGCTCGGGTCCCTCCGGCTCGCCGTTCCGATCCTGGCGGCGGCCATGGATGGCGTGGTCGATATCCGCTTCGCGGTCGAGATGGGCCGGCTCGGTGGGATCGCGGTGCTCAACCTCGATGGGCTCCAAACCCGTTATGTCGACCCGACGAGCGTCCTCCGCGAAATCGCCGAGGCACCGAAGGAACGGATCAACGCACTGTTGCAGAAGCTCTACCAGGCTCCCGTCCGCGAGCAGCTGATCGGCGAGCGAATCACGGCCGTCAAGCGAGCCCGCGTACCGGTCGGGGTCTCGACGGTTCCGGCCCACGCGAGCCGGCGCGCCGGGCTGGTGCAGGAGGCCGGTGCCGACTGCCTCGTGGTTCAGGGAACGGTGCTGACCGCCCGGCACATCTCGCGTTCATACGAGCAGCTGTCGTTCGAACGCCTCTGTTCCCAGCTGACCATTCCGGTCGTCGCCGGCAACTGTGTCGAGTACGAGACGGCGCTGGAGCTGATGCAGACCGGCATCGCCGGGATCCTGGTCGGCGTCGGACCCGGGGCGGCCTGCACCACGCGAGGGGTGCTGGGGGTGGGCGTCCCGCAGGTCACGGCCACCAGCGACGTGGCTGCCGCCCGCGAAACCTACCTTCATGAGACGGGCCGGCGCGTCCAGGTGATCACCGACGGGGGGATGCGGGTCGGCGGCGATCTTGCCAAAGCCTTCGCCTCCGGAGCCGATGCGGTGATGATCGGATCGATCTTCGCCGGAACCACCGACGCGGCTGGAGGTGGATATCACTGGGGCATGGCGACCCCGGACCCGAACCTGCCACGCGGCACCCGGATTAAGGTCGGCCAGAAGGGCACCCTGCGCGAGGTGCTGCTCGGCCCGGCGCGGGTCGATGACGGCACCCAGAACCTGGTCGGCGCCCTGCGCTCGGCCATGGGCGTCTGTGGCGCGCGAACTCTGCAGGAGTTCCAGCGGACCGAGTTGGTGATCGCGCCCGCCATCCAGAGCGAGGGAAAGTTGTTCCAGCAGGCTCAGCAAGTCGGGATGGGGACATAGCCCCCGCCCGGACCTCGACTCTCCAAAAACACCCTCCCTCGCCTACGGATAAGGGCAGGGTGGGGGCCCAAGAACTCGTGCTCGTCCTCGACTTCGGGTCCCAGTACAGCCAGCTGATCGCGCGGCGGGTGAGGGAGGCGGGTGTCTACTGCGAGCTGATCGAAGGTACCACCCCTTGGAGCGCGATCCGCGAGCGGATGCCGAAAGCGCTGATCCTCTCGGGTGGCCCGGCCAGCGTCTACGGGGATGGCGCGCCGCTGGCCGACCTGGCGGCGCTGAATGCCGGGGTCCCAGTCCTCGGCATCTGCTACGGCATGCAATTGCTCGCCCACCAGCTCGGTGGCCGGGTGGTGAGCGCCGGCAAGCGCGAATACGGCCCTGCCAGCGTCCGGGTCGAAGACCCCGCAACCCTCTTTACCAACCTCCCGTCCGAGCTGCCCGTTTGGATGAGCCACGGCGACACCATCCTGGAGCCGCCGGTCGGGTTCCGACGCCTGGCGCAATCTGACAACTCCACAATCGCCGCAATGACCGATGACGCGGGACGGTTCGGGATCGCGTTTCATCCGGAGGTCATCCATACCCCGCAAGGCCGCGAGATTCTCCAGAATTTCCTGTACCAGGTGGCGGGCTGCCAGGGCACCTGGAAACCGGCGGCCTTCATCGAGCAAGCGATCGAAGCGATTCGCCAGCAGGTGGGGGAGAGCCGCGTCCTCTGCGCACTGTCGGGTGGGGTCGACTCGGCGGTTTGTGCCACCCTGGTCCACCGGGCCGTGCCCGGCCAGCTGACCTGCCTGCTCGTTGATAACGGTCTGTTGCGTCGCGATGAACGGCGTCGGGTGGAAGACGTCATGCAGCGGCACCTGGGCATCGACCTCAAGGCGGTCGACGCCAGCGAGGAATTTCTCACCGCGTTACGCGGCGTGGTCGATCCGGAGGAAAAGCGGCGCCGGATCGGCGCCACCTTCATCAAGGTCTTCGAGGCCGAAGCGGCGTCGCTGCGCAACATCGACTTCCTGGCGCAGGGCACGCTGTATCCCGACGTCATCGAGAGCACCAGCCACGACACCGTCAACGCCCATCGCATCAAGACGCACCACAATGTAGGCGGGCTCCCGGCCGACCTTCGCTTCAAGCTGGTCGAGCCGCTTCGCTACCTGTTCAAGGACGAAGTCCGTGCCATCGGTTCCGCGCTGGGCCTGCCGGACGACATGGTGCACCGTCAGCCCTTCCCCGGCCCCGGATTGGCCGTCCGCATCATCGGCGAGGTCACCCGGGAGCGGCTGGAGACGCTGCGAGCGGCAGACTGGATCGTGGTCGATGAGATCAAGGCCGCCGGCCTCTACCGATCGCTCTGGCAGGCGTTTGCCATCCTGACGCCATTGCAGAGCGTCGGTGTCATGGGTGACTATCGCACCTACGGCAATGTGGTGGCGGTGCGGGCGGTGCGGAGCGAGGACGGGATGACGGCCGACTGGGCGCGGCTGCCCTACGACGTGCTGGCGAAGATCTCGACTCGCGTCGTCAACGAGGTCCCCGGCGTCAACCGCGTCGTCTACGACATCTCGTCGAAGCCGCCCTCGACCATCGAATGGGAATAAGTCCTTTTTCTCCCTCCCCCTTGTGGGCGGGCCCGTCGGCCCACGCGAGCGGCGCTTTAGTGCCAAGCGAGCGTTTAAGACGTTCGGGTCGGGGAGGGGGTCTCTAGCTCGTGAATGTCCTCATCGTCGGTTCGGGCGCGCGCGAGCACGCGCTCACCTGGAAGGCGCTGCAGAGCCCGCTCACGACCGGCGTCTTCTGTGCGCCGGGCAATGCCGCGACCGGAGCGATCGCGATCAACACCGGGCTGGACGCGACCGATGTCGACGGTATTGCGCGGTTCGTCGCCGAGCGAGATGTTGGGCTCACCATCGTCGGTCCTGAGGCGGCTGTTGCGGCCGGACTGGCGGACCGGCTGACGGACGCGCGACGGCTGGTCTTCGGCCCGAGCAAGGCCGCTGGCCGGATCGAGAGCAGCAAAGCCTTCGCCAAGTCCTTGATGGAGCGCGCCGGTGTGCCGACGCCGGGCTATCGAGTCTTTGACAATCCCGCGGCCGCGAAGGATTACGTTCGCGGTGAGCGTCGGGCCTTCGTCGTCAAGGCCGATGGGCTCGCCAAAGGCAAAGGGACCCTGGTGCCGCGGGATGCCGACGAAACGCTCGAATGCATCGACACGCTGATGCTGCAGCGAACCGTCGGTGACGCGGCGGACCGGATCGTGCTCGAAGAGAAGATCGACGGCCGTGAGGTCTCCTTGATGGCGCTGGTGGATGGGGAGCACGTCCTTCCGCTGCAACCGGCGTGCGACTACAAGCGCGCCCTCGACGGCGACAGGGGGCCGAACACGGGCGGGATGGGCGGGTATTCGCCGGTTCCATCCTTCGGTCCCAGCGATGTCCAGCGTGCGGTCGACACGGTGTTGACGCCGATCGCGACGGCGTTGCGCGAAGATGGCGCCCCTTATCGCGGCTGCCTGTATGCCGGTCTGATGGTCGGATCCGCCGGCCTCCAGGTACTGGAATTCAACGCCCGCTTCGGTGATCCCGAGGCGCAGGTCCTCCTGCCACGGCTCGACACCGACCTCATCGCACTGCTCGAGGCCGCGGCCCGCGGCGACCTGGTGGGCGTGTCCGCGTCGTGGTCGACCCGGTCGAGTGTGGGCGTTGTGCTCGCCTCGCGCGGCTATCCCGCAACCTACGCGACCGGATTTCCGATCGATGGGCTGGGGAGGATCGAGCGCGCCGTCTATGTCTTTCACGCCGGGTCCGCGGCGAGTCCGTCCGGCTACGTCACGTCCGGTGGACGGGTGCTCACGGTGGTGGCGCTCGGTGACTCGCTGGCGGACGCGCGCGATCGCGCCTATCGCAATGTCGACCGGATTCGCTTCGACGGTGTGACCTACCGGCATGACCTGGCGTTGCGGGATGTGGAGACACCGGCACTTCGATGAGCCAGGGACCGGTGGTCGGGATCGTGATGGGCAGTGAGTCCGACCGTCCGACGATGCAGCGTTGTTGTGAGGTGCTGGATGCGTATGGGGTGGCGTACGAGGTTGTGGTGCGCTCGGCGCATCGTGACCCGGAGGGTTGTCGGGAGTGGGCAACCCAGGCCGAGGGGCGAGGGCTGAAGGTGCTGATCGCGGCGGCCGGCGGAGCGGCGCATCTGCCCGGCGTGGTCGCCGCCTGGAGCATCCTTCCCGTCATCGGCGTGCCGATGTCGGCTGGTGCATTGGGCGGGCTCGACGCGTTGTTGTCGATGGCCCAGATGCCGGCCGGCATCCCGGTGGCGACGGTTGCGATCGGTGACGCCGGCGCTCGCAACGCGGGCCACTTGGCGATGGCCATTCTGGCGCTCAATGATCCGGCCGCAAGAGACAAAGTGATCGAGCGACGCGAGGCCAACCGAACGCCTAAACCTGCCTGAAAACCGGGCATACAATTAGCCGGTGCCCAGGGTCTTGATTACTGAGACCGTGCTGCGGGACGCGCAACAGAGCCTGGTGCAGGGTCGCCTCAAGCTGCAGCACGTACTGCCCATCGCCAAGACGCTCGACGACATCGGCTACCACGCGCTCGACGCCTGGGGTGGCTGGACCTTTGCCGCCTCGGTGCGCGCCCTGCAGGAGGATCCATGGCAACGTCTGCGGGCACTCCGCGGCGCCATCGAGAAGACACCCCTCCAGATGCTGATTCGCGGCCAGACGTTGATCGCGCAATCGCATCAGCCCGACGACGTGGTGCGGGCCTTCATCGACCAGGCCGTGGCCGACGGCATCCGCGTGGTTCGCATGTTCGACCCGCTCAACGACCTGCGCAATCTCGAGGTGCCGATCGAAGCCGCCCGCAAAGCCGGTGCACGTGTGATCGCTGCGCTGGTCTACAGCCCGAGCCCGGTCGAAGACGAACCCTGGCTGGTGCGATCCGCCAACCGGTTGAAGGCGCTCGGTGCCGACTGGATCGGAATCGAAGATGTGGCGGGGATCCTGGCGCCGGCCACCGTCCGCGCGCTGGTCAGCGCAATCGTCAACGCCACCAGGCTGCCCGTCAGCATCCATTCGCATTCCACCACCGGCCTGGCGCCGATCACTTACTACGCCGCCATCGAAGCCGGCGCGACCGGGGTGGACACCGCGTTGTCGGCACTGGCGTGGGGCGCCTCCCAGCCGGCCACGGAGACGATCGTCGCCAGCCTCCACGACGGACCCTATGCCACCGGGCTCGATCTCAATCTGATCAGCCAGGCCAGCCGCTACTTCGACGAGATCCACGACGAATATCTCGAATTTCAAGACCCGATCGCCTTCCGCAACGACGTCTTCGTCCTCGAGCATCAGTTGCCGGCACCGGTCCTGGCCGTCATGATTCGCACCCTGCGTGAGCGCAAAGCGATCGATCGGTATGACCGTCTGATGCACGAACTGGTCCAGGTCCGCCAGGAGATGGGGTACCCGCCGTTGGCGGCGCCGATCAACCAGATCGCGGCCCGTCAGGCCCTGTCGAACACGATGAGCGAGAAACGCTACCAGCACATCGAGCAGCCGTTTCGTGACTACGTCAAGGGCCTCTACGGGTCGCCGCCAGGTCCCATCGATGCCGAGGTCCGCAGGCGCGCGCTCGGTTCGTCCGAGGCGATCACCATGCGGCCCGCCGACCTGCTCCAACCGGGCCTGGAGCGCGCCCGCCGGCAGATGCGTAAGCAGGGGTTGACGCCGACCAGCGTCGATCAGGTGCTCACTTACATCCTCTTTCCGGAGGAGGCTCCCGGCATCCTCCGCCCGTCACGGATGGTCGAGCAAGCGCCGGTCGGGCAACCCGCGCCGGCGGCCGAACCCGCCCCGGCACCGAAGCCCGTCCCGGTCGCGCCACCCGCGGCCGCGCCCGTGCCCCCAGCGCGGGAGTTCACCGTGGAGGTGGACGGCGAACCCTACAAGGTCCGGATCCTGGGCGATACCGTCACCGCTCAGCAGCCGGCGGTTGCGGCCCCGGTGACCCCCGGGCCATCGGCGGCGCAGCGAGCCGGCGGGGATGGGGCCATCCAGGCGCCAATGCAGGGGATGGTGGTCAAGGTCAGGGTGGCGCCCGGTGACCGGGTGCGTCTCGGCGACGTGGTCGTGATTCTGGAGGCGATGAAAATGCAAAACGACATTGTCGCCACGGTCGGAGGGACGGTGCGTGAGGTCTTCGCCAAAGAGGGCGCGATCGTCGCGCCCAACGAAGTATTGATGACGATTGGCTAGCGTCACCAAGGTCCTGGTCGCGAACCGGGGTGAGATCGCCCTTCGTGTCATGCGGACCTGCCGCGAGATGGGGATTCCGACGGTGGCGGTCTATGCGGAGCCCGATGCGCGCACGCCGAATGTGTACTTTGCCGACGAGCGCGCGCCGCTCACCGGCGCATCACCGCGGCAGGCCTACCTCGATATCGAGCAGCTGGTCCGGGTGGCGCGCGATCACCGTGCCGACTCCGTCCATCCCGGATATGGCTTCCTCTCCGAAAACGCAGCCTTCGCGGAGGCGTGCGCGACCAGCGGCCTGACGTTCATCGGCCCGTCCGCGCCGAGCATGCGGGCCATGGGCAACAAGGTCGAGGCCCGCCGTCGGATGATGGATGCGGGGGTGCCGGTGGTGCCGGGCACCGCCGCCTTGCCCGACGAGCAGGCGGCCCTCAAAGCGGCGGAGCGGATCGGCTATCCGGTGCTGGTCAAAGCGGCGGCCGGTGGCGGCGGGATCGGCATGCGGGTCGCCCAGCGAGCGGAAGAGTTGCCGCAGGCGTTCGAAGCCTCCCGCCGGGCGGCCCAGACATCCTTCGCCAGTCCCGACGTCTACCTCGAGCGATACCTGTCGCATCCACGACACATCGAGATGCAGGTGCTGGCCGACGCGCACGGGACCACGCTGGCGCTGGGCGAGCGCGACTGCTCCATCCAGCGGCGGCACCAGAAGTTGCTGGAGGAGACGCCCGCCGTCGGGCTGAGCCAGGAGCGCCGCGCAGTGATGGCCGAAGCTGCGATCAAGGCGGCGGCGGCGGTCGAATATCAGAACGCTGGAACCGTCGAGTTCATCGTGTCCGGCGACGACTTCTATTTCCTCGAAATGAACACGCGGCTGCAAGTCGAGCATCCGGTCACCGAATCGGTGCTCGGGATCGACCTGGTCCGGGAACAGATCCGGGTGGCGCGCGGTGAGCGATTGCCATCCGCCGGCTTCGCGACGCCACGCGGTCACGCCATCGAGTTCCGCATCAACGCCGAGGACCCCCTGCGCAATTTCATGCCGGCGCCGCGGCGGGTGCAGCGGTACGCTCCGCCGACCGGCCCAGGGGTGCGCGTCGACAGTGGGATTCGGCCTCACCAGGAGATCACGCCGCACTTCGACTCACTGCTGCTCAAGCTGATCGTGTGGGCGGACGATCGCAATGCGGCGATCGGGCGCGGGCGCCGTGCCCTGCAGGAGCTGGTGCTGACCGGGCCGAAGACGACGGTACCCTTCCATCGCGCCGTGCTGGATGAGCCGGACTTCATCAACGGCCGCATCTCGACCGGCTTTATCGTGGAGCATCCCGGCCTGCTAGACCGCACCCACGCCTACGCCGCGGAGGGCTCACCACTCGAGCCGCTCTACGGTGGGGGCGAGATCGCGGCGGCGATCGCGGCCGGCGTCGTGGTCGCCGGCGAGCGTTAGTTCGCAGCTTCTAAAACTTAAGACCCAGCGCGTCGGTGAGGAATTTGGTGAATGGCGCCGCGACCCGGCAGGTGCCGATGAAGCGATCGAGAAAGTCGGACGCACATGCTTCTTTCTCGGTGAACGCATGCCCGGCCGTGAAGTCGGTGCGCTTCAAATCGTCGACGTGCGGATGGTCCTTGAGATAGCCGCGCGGGACGGTCTTCAACGAGCGGCCCTCGACGGTGAGGGTCGACGTGAAGGCTTTGGCCGTCGTGATCCGCTTCCAGCGATCCGGATCGGCCACGATCGCGTCCCGCACCTTGCCGACCGCCGCTGTCTCGGGGTGCCAGATCCCGACGCCGCTGTAGACGCCGCCCGGCTCGAGGTGGAGGTAGAAGCCGGGCGCCGATCCCGTCCGGTGCTCGTGCTGAAAGTGGAGGGCGCCGGCGGTCTTGTATGGCGTCTTGTCTTTCGAGAAACGAATGTCGCGGTAGATGCGGAAGACCGAGCCGCCAACCGGTCGCGGGTCGGCGACGAAGTGGGGGCTGATCGTCCTGATCCCCGGACCCGCCGCGAGGACGAAGTCAACCAGCCGGTCCCGAACCTCGCGCTCGTAGCGCGGCTTGTTCTTTTCGAACCAGGGCCGCGTGTTGTGCCGCCTGAGCTCTCGGAAGAAGTCGAAGAAGGCCGGCGTGAACCAGGCTTTCGGCATCAGGCCGGCCGACTCGGGTTAATGGGATGCGGGTGGCGGGGCGAAGGGTCGGGCGTCGAAGAAAACGTCGATCGCCTTGATGCGGTCACCGGCCACACGGTACCACTCGGCCACCGGGGCGGTGCCAGCCGGAGTGTTGGTGACCATGTTGTAGATGAAGCAGACATCCGGGCCGTCGACGAAGGTCTTGCGTGGTTCGATTCGCAGGATGATCGATGAGAGCTGCTGATTCGCCTTGACGTAATCATCCGCGCGGTGAAAGCTATCGATCGGGCCGTGAAACTCGAGGTCATCCGACAGTAGTCCGCGAGCGCCTTTGAAGTCCTTGCTGCCGAGCGCCTTCTGGTAGCGTTCCACGATTTCGCGTGCCGTTGCCGTGTTGGTGGCCATTCATTCCTCCTGGATCGATGAGCTGCTCCCATCGTAGGCAGGCCCCTTCGACAGTGGAATGTCGTGGCCGCTCGAATTCTTTGCCCCGCTGCTATCGATCAGTTGGCCGCTGTCTTGCGGTAGGTCCCCGGAGCGACGCCGAAGTAGCGGCGGAAGGCCTTGCTGAGGGTGACCTCCGAGTCGTAACCGGTCGACATCGCGATCCGGCTGAGGTTGGCATTGCTCCGGCGAAGGTCGAGGGCGGCCTTGAACAACCGGTAGCGGGTCAGGTAGCGCATCGGCGGCTCACCGGTCAGCGCGCGAAAGCGGCTGGCAAACGCCGCGCGGGACATGGCGACGGCCGCCGCCAGCCGGTCGAGCGTCCATGGCTGCTCCGGACGCTCCTGCATCAGGCTGATCGCCTTGCCAATCTGCGGGTCGCTAAACCCCTGGAGCCCCGGCGGGGTGTCGCCGTTGAGATCGGCCAGGTAGGAGCGCAGAACCTGGACCAGGAGCACCTCGCTCAGCCGCGTCACCAGGTTGCCGACGCCTGCGTGGACCGCCGTCATCTCGCCGGTGAGGAGCTCGATGGTCGTGCGCAGCCAGGGTACGGGTCGCCCTGAGGCGCCGGACACCCTGACCAGGGCCGGCAGACGATGCAGCAACGGGTTGAGGCGCTGGTCTTCCAGGACGAAGCCGCCGCACAGGATGGTGCTCGCGGGGCCGCTGCCGCCATAAGACAGGCGACCCTTCGGGACGGGGTGCTCAGCCAGGATGTCATCCAGGAGTCTGACGGCGGCTGTCGGATCACTACGTGCCTGGTGCGCCGAGCCCCGTGGGAGGATGACAAGATCCCCCGCACTCAAGGCCACCGCTTGGTCTTCGCCCTCCACCTCGAGCCAGCACGAGCCCTCGGTCACGAGGTGAAAGGCGGCTACCGGCCGCGCAACCACGCCGAATCCCCAGGGCGCGCGCATGACGGAGCGGCAGTACACCGTGCTGCGCACCCGGATCAGACCCAGCAGCTGAGCCACCGGATTGGCGGCGGGCTCGGTCTCGAGCAAGGTCTCCATGGCGGGTGTCCTCAGGGTACCCCGCGGCTGGCCGCAATGCCGGCGCAGACTCCGGTTATCGGTTGGCGATCACGAGCGGCGCGTCGTACTCCTGCGCCATCGCCACGCCGTTGATGTCGGTGATGCCCGTCGTGACCACCAGCTGATAGGTGTTGCCGGGCTGCAAATCGGCAACCACCGTGGCGAGATGGTTGTTGGGGTCGAACGTCACCTTTCCGCTGAGGTCGTTGCCTTTCAAATCCCTGATCTTGATCGTGTCGCTGCTGACCGTGGACGAGGCGAGATCGGCATCGAAATGCACGCGCACCTGCTCGTGAGAATCGCCCGGGGCGACCTGCACCGAAACCACGGTCGGGCCATGCCCGACCGGCATCGTGGCCGTGGCGCTGGCGCCGTCGATCAGGTACTTCTGCCCCTGCTCCAGCAGCGTGAGCTGCTCTTCCAAAAAGCTGGTCTCTACACCGGACTTCGCGATGAAGATCCGCACGCCGACCAGGAACTTGTTCGGGGCGCTGGCGGTGAGCTGGACGCTGACCGGGTAGTAGCGGTTGAAGCGCGTTCCTGCGGCGCTTACCAGGGACATCGTCCCGGTCTGGTATGCCGCCTTTCCGGCGTCGTCAAGCTCAGCCAGCGCGGCGTTGCTGTCGCCGTGCAGTCGAGCCTGCATGAAGGTGTTGACCTCAGCCAGGGCCAGCTGCTCCGCCCCGTCGCTCGCCGATGGCATGGCGGTGGCGGTCCAGAACACCCTGGCGCCGGTCGCATCGTCGCGGCGGATGAAAAGCACCAGGTCGCCGGCCGGCGCCCACTGCGGACTGCTGTATTCCGTCTGCGGTGACCCGAAGGCGGTTGGATTGCTGCCGTCGCGGTTGATCAGCAGCAGGGAGGTCGAGCCGGCTCCGGCGGTCGGCTTGGTCGCCAGCAGCAGCGACGTCGCATCGGGCGCCCAGTTCAGATCGGACCAGGCCTGGCCGTTCGAGCTGGAGGCAACCCGCGCGTACTTCCCATCGATATAGAGGTAGAGATCCGAGCCGGCGTCGTGCTGGAGCAGAAAGGCGAGGTCGCCCTTGCTCGACCATGCGAAGCCGGTCGCCCCAGTCGGCAGGCGGGTGCGGGGCGCCCCTGTCGCCAGGTCGATCACCATGGAACGGTCCGTGGTCTGAGCGGCCAGCAGCTGACCATCCGGCGAGCCGGCGAGGCTTCCCTGGTCGAGCTTGTAGGTCTCCGTCAGCTTGACGGGGGTGTGCAGCCCGAAGACGTTGAGCGCGCCGTGGTCGAGATACGCGACCCGATCCGACCCCACCCAGACGGCCGGCCGATCGGGAACGCCTTTGACGGTGGCGACGGTGGAAATCAGGGTGCCCTGCAGGTCGCGGATCTGGAGGGTCGCCTGATTGTTCGCGCCGAGGTTCCACGACGCAAACAGGCCACCGGTCGGGGCTGCGGATGGCAGCGTGGCACTCGGGGCGAGGATCCGGAGCGGCGTTCCACTGGCATTCATCAGCCAGACATCGGTGGTGGCGTTCCCGACCGGTGATGCCGATGGGCTGGAGGACGCCGTCGCGCCAGGACCGGGCAGACCGGCCGGGCGGGTGACCAGCAACTGGCCGGCGGGGGTCCAGGTGGCATTTAACATCGTGCTCGAATTGGCCAGCCGGTCATCGTGCCGCCAGCCAACGGTCGAACTCTTGAACGATTGGGTCACCGCCGGCGAGACCGGGGCTGGGGTGGTGGTGAAATGGACCACCACCGGCGTCGGCGCCGGCGTGGGCTGCGGCGTGACGGCCGGCTTGACAGGATTGGGTGTGGGCGCGGTCGCGGCCGGTTTCAACGTGACCGTATAGGTCGTGTTGGGTGCCAGCTGGTGATCCGGGACGATCACCAGCGTATTGCCATCCCATTGCTTGGTCACCGAAGTCGCAGGCTCGATCTGCACCGAGGCCTCGACGGCGTTCTTGTCGACCGGACCGCTGAAGTGGAGCTGGATCGGGTCGGCCGTCGGGACATCGGTCTTGTTATTGACGAGATTGACCGCCACCTGGCTGGTGGGCGCGCCCTGGTTGTGGAGATAGACCTCAACGCCCAGGACGACGATGAACCCAGCGGCGACGGCGGCCATCGCCGGCCCCAGGGTTTTCGGGGTGAACCTGAAGGGGAACCACGAACGGGATGCCTGCGGCCCGAGGGTCCGCCGGGCTTCGGTCATCAGCTTGGCGCGCAGGTAGCTGCGGAAATGAGGATCCAGCGGGGGCGCCGCCGGGCGCGACACCTTGAGCAGGTCCACCACTTCCTGGTGGGCCGGGTCGGTGAAGATCTCTTGCAGCTCGGGATCGTTCATCATGGCAAGCCCACCTCGGCTTCGAGCTGCGGCAGCTCGCGGCGCAGCCGTTCCACCCCGCGGTGCAGGAGGAGTTTCACCGCCCCCGAACTCTTGTTCATGATGTGGGCGATCTCCTCGATCTTCCGGTCCTCGGCGAACTTGAGTACCATGGCTGCCCGCTGCTGCCGGGGCAGCTGGTCGATCGCCGCCCAGACCCGGCGGCTTCGGTCGCGACGCACCACCTCATCGACGACGGTCGGCTCATTGCTGGGCAGGCTGGCCCCCTCCTCGAGCTCCACCTCTTTTCCGGCTGCTCCGCGGTAATGGTCCGCGACCGCGTTCAGCGTGATCTGGTAGAGCCAGGAGGAAAATGGATGGCCCGCGTAGGTGTACCGCTTGATATTCTTCAGCGCTTTGAAAAACACCTCCGACGTCACATCCTCTGCCAGCGATTGGTCTCGTACTCTGGAATACGCAAAGCGATAAATCTGCGGGAAGTAGCGATCGTAGAGTGCCCCAAACGCGTCAGGGTTCTCCTTTGCCCGCTCGACAAGTTCACGATCTTCAAATTCCGGCATCAAGGCACCCCAAGGGGCGCCCGCTGCAGACTGAACGGGACCCGCCCCCTCTTGGTTACGAGTTCGCCCAATTTACCAGCAACTCCCCGTAATACAGAAAGTCGCGGAAGGTGAGAGAGGTTACGCGCAAACGGACCCGTTGCGAGCCGGCAACGTCGCTATAATCAGGCCGTCACCGACGGCCCGCCACCCAAAAGGAGACCAGCCGCCGTTTGATTCCTCGCTACGCTCACCCGGAGATGAGCGAGATCTTTGCCCCAAAGCAGCGCTACGAGCTATGGCTGCGGATCGAGCTCCTCGTGGCGGAGGGTTGGGCTGAGATCGGCGAGATTCCCCGGGCGGCGGTCGAGCGGCTCCGCCGGGCCCGGGTCGACCCAGAGCACATCGCCCGGTTGGAGGAGCGCGTCGGCCACGACGTGGTCGCCTTCCTCGATTCACTGGCCGAATCGCTCGGGGACGATGCCCGCTTCCTGCATCGCGGATTGACCTCCTCGGATATCCTGGACACGGCGCTCGCGTTGCAGCTGGTCCGGGCGGCCGACATCCTTCTAAATGATGTCGATCGGCTGTCGGCGGTGGTCCGGCGGCGGGCGATCGAAGAGCGCGACACGGTGATGGCCGGCCGTACCCACGGCATCCACGCCGAGCCGATCAGTTTCGGCTTCGTCCTGGCGGGCTGGCTCGACGAGCTCGATCGGGAGCGCCAGCGGCTACTCACGGCTCGAGAGGACATCCGGGTCGGCATGCTTTCCGGGGCGGTGGGCACGCACGCCACCGTCGATCCGAAGGTGGAGGAGATGGCCCTTGCCGCGCTCGGCTTGAAGGTCGCCCCGGTCACCACCCAGGTGATCGCTCGCGACCGCCACGCTGCCTACCTCACCACCCTGGCCGTCGCCGGCGGGAGCCTGGAGAAGTTCGCGACCGACATCCGGCATCTCCAGCGGACCGAGGTCGCGGAGGTCCGTGAACCGTTCGGCCCGGAGCAGAAGGGCTCGTCGGCGATGCCGCATAAGCGCAATCCCATCCTGAGCGAGCGCATCTGCGGCCTGGCGCGGACAGTCCGTGGCTACGCCCAGGTCGCGCTCGAAGACCAGGCGCTCTGGCACGAGCGGGACATCAGCCACTCCTCAGCGGAGCGGATCATCTTCCCTGACGCCTGCACCCTGCTCGACTACATGCTGCGCCTGATGGCCGACATCATGGAAGGCCTGACCATCGACCGGGAGCGGATGCGGGCCAACCTCTACCGCAGTGGCGGCGTGGTCTTCTCCCAGCGGGTGCTGCTGGCCCTGGTGCAGAAGGGGATGTCGCGGCAGGACGCCTACCGGGTGGTGCAGCGGGCCGCGTTGAGCGCGCTGGACGATGGCCAGGACTTTAAGACCATCGTGGCCGAGGCGCCCGAAGTGCGTGAACGGCTGACGGCGGCTGAGCTCGCTGAGCTGTTCGATCCGGCGTACTACCTCCGGCATCTCGACGTGACCTTCGAGCGAGTCGGCCTCGAACCCATGGCTGCATCCAGCCCGCGTTCCTCCTCCCCCCTTGTGGGGGAGGGTCGGGGTGGGGGCCGGTGACCACCACCCTCACGACCTCGCTGCCGCTGCCGCTCCACTCTCGGGGCAAGGTGCGCGACACCTATCGGCTCAACGATGGCGAGCTCCTGATGGTGTCGACCGACCGGATCTCCGCCTTCGATGTCGTCCTGCCAACCCCGATTCCCGACAAGGGGCGAGTGCTCAACGGGCTGACCCACGGCTGGCTCTCGGAGACGACCCACGTGATCCGGAACCACATGGCAGGAGATCAGTCCATCTCGGAGGATCTGCTGGCGCTCCAGCCTGACCTTCCTGAGCGCGCGATGCGGGTGGTGATGGCGGAACCAATTCTGTTCGAGTGCGTGGTCCGTGGTTACATCTCGGGGTCGGGCTGGAAAGACTACCAGCGCACCGGCACGATCGCGGGTGACGGACTGCCGGTCGGGCTCCGGGAAAGTGATCGCCTTCCCGAGCCGATCTTTTCCCCGGCCACCAAGGCGTTGACCGGCCACGACGAGAACATCTCCCGCGCTGAGCTGGCCCGCCGTACCGGACGCGAACTCGCCGAGAGCCTCGAGCAGGCGAGTCTCGCCCTCTATCGCTTCGGCGCCGAGCGTGCTCTCGAGCGTGGGCTGATCCTGGCGGATACGAAGTTCGAATTTGGCTTCCACGACGGCGAGGTGATCTTGATCGATGAGGTGATGACCCCGGATTCGTCGCGGTTCTGGGATCTCGAGCGGTATCAACCGGGTGGGCCGCAAGCCTCATTCGACAAGCAATACCTGCGCGACTACCTGGAGCAGATTGGGTGGAACAAGCAGCCGCCCGCACCGTCGCTCCCGGAGGAGGTCGTCCAGGGGACCAGTGCCCGCTACCTGGAAGCGATGCGACGCCTGGCATTCTTCTACGCGCTGGAGCGCTCATGATCTACCGCGCTGAGGTCTTTGTCACGCTGAAGCCGGTCGTCAATGATCCGGCCGGGCTCACCATCCGCGGCGGCCTGCATACGCTCGGGTTCGATTCGGTCAGAGAGGTACGGGCCGGCAAGTACCTCGTCATCACCCTGGACGAACCGGACGAAGCGCAGGCCCGGCTACGGATCGAGGACATGGCACGCCAGCTGCTGGCCAACGAGGTGATCGAGGACTTCCGCATCGAAGTTCAGCCCGAGCTTGTCGCCATAACTTCAGGGCAGGGTGGGGGCCCTTCTTGAAGACCGGCATCGTGGTGTTCCCCGGCACCTGGAGTGACCGGGACTGTGCCCATGCGCTGCTCGACGTCCTGGGCGAACCGGTTCGTTACGTCGACTATCGAGAGCGCGACCTCGATGACCTCAGCCTGGTCATCCTTCCGGGCGGCTTTTCCTACGGTGACTACTTGCGCTGCGGCGCGATCGCGCGCTTCACCCCGGTGATGGAAGCGGTCGCGGGCTTCGCGAACCGGGGCGGCCTCGTGCTCGGCATCTGCAACGGCTTCCAGATCCTCCAGGAGGCCCGCCTGTTACCGGGAGCGCTGCTGCGCAACGCGTCCTGTGAGTTTCGCTGTGAGTGGGTGCATCTACGAGTCGAGCAGAGTGACTCGGCGTTCACCGTCGATTGCCGGCCGGGTCAGGTGCTTCGAATCCCGATCTCCCACGGCGAGGGCAATTTCTTCGCCGACGTCCAAACGCTGCAATCCCTCGAGGCCAATGGCCAGGTGGTGTTCCGCTACTGCGCGCCGAATGGCCGGATCACCGCCGATGCGAATCCCAACGGCTCGCTGGGCAACATCGCCGGCATCTCCAACGCCCGAGGCAACGTGGTGGGAATGATGCCCCATCCGGAGCGTGCCTGCGAAGCGCTGCTCGGCGGCGAGGATGGGCTCGCGATCTTTCGTTCCGCGATCCACGCGTTGAGCCGGGTGCCGGCTTGATGCCGGCGGTTGCCGTCAAGCGCGCAAAGCTGGACGCGGTCGCCCTCAACCCGGACGAGTACCAGGCTATCGTTCGTGCCCTGGGCCGCGAGCCCAACGAGCTGGAGCTGGGAATGTTCGGCGCGTTATGGAGCGAGCACTGCTCGTACAAGACCTCGAAAGCGCTGCTCCGGCAGCTACCGAGCGAGGGGCCGGGCGTGCTGCAAGGGCCGGGCGAAAACGCGGGCGCTGTCGACATTGGCGACGGGCTGGCGGTGGTCTTCAAGATCGAGTCGCATAACCACCCCTCCGCGATCGAGCCCTATCAGGGAGCGGCGACCGGCGTGGGCGGCATCCTTCGCGATGTCTTTGCGATGGGCGCGCGACCGATCGCCATCCTCGATGCCCTGCGTTTCGGTCCCCTCGAGGTTAGCCGCAATCGCCACCTGTTCCAGGGAGTGGTGGCGGGCATTGGCGGCTACGGCAACTGCTTCGGTTGTCCGACCGTCGGTGGCGAGGTCTACTTCGATGATGGCTACGCCGACAACCCGATCGTCAATGCGATGTGCGTTGGCCTGGTATCGCACGATCGGCTCCGTCGCGCCAAAGCCGACCGCAGCGGCGATCTGGTGCTCCTGGTGGGTGCCGACACCGGCCGGGACGGCATTCACGGCGCGACCTTTGCGTCCGTTGAGATGGACGAAAAGTCGGCGTCACGGCGTCCCGCGGTCCAGGTCGGCAATCCCTTCCTCGAGAAGCTGCTCTGCGAGGCCTGCCTTCGCCTCAACGAGCTCGACGGTGTCACCGCGATCCAGGACCTCGGCGCGGCCGGGTTGACCAGCGCCGCATCCGAGCTGGCCCATCGCGGCCGGCGGGGCATCGACCTCGACGTCTCCCGGGTCAGTCGGCGCGAGCGAGGCATGAGCGCCTACGACGTGATGCTCTCCGAATCCCAGGAACGGATGCTGGTTGTCGTCCGCCCGGAGGCCGAGGCGGCCGCCCGCGAGGTCTTCGATCACTTCGAGTTGCACGCGGACCGCGTGGGGAGCATCACGTCGAGCGGACGGATCCGGGTCCGCGATAGTCGCGCGGTCGAGGCGGACATCCCGCTCAAGGTGTTGGTCGACGGAGTACCCCCGCGATCTCCAGCCGGAGAGCCACCCGACAAGCAACCATCATTCGGGATGCCATCGATCGAGGAGCCGGAGGCGGTCTTGCTCGATTTGATGGCTCGGCCAAACCTGCGTAGCCGCCGTCCGATCTATCGCACATACGACCACCAGGTGCAGGACAACACGATCTGGGGGCCCGGCTACGACGCGGCGCTCCTGCGTGTGCCGGGCACGAACAAGGGGCTGGCGCTGACGACCGACGGGAACCCCTGGTACGTGGCGCTCGATCCCTACGAAGGCACGAAGGCGGCCGTGGCGGAGGCCGCTCGAAACATCGCCTGCACCGGCGCGCGACCACTGGCAGTGACGAACTGCCTGAACTTTGGGAACCCGGAGAGACCTTTCGTCTTCGGCCAGCTCCAGGAGAGCGTCCGCGGGTTGGCCGACGCGTGCCGCGCCTTCGAGCTGCCGGTCGTCAGCGGCAACGTGAGCCTCTACAACGAAACCAGCGAGCGCAACATCCCGCCGACCCCGGTGATCGGCATGGTTGGTCTGCTCGATGATCTGGCGACGCGATGTCCGGCCGGGTTCCAGGACGATGGCGATCTGGTTTTCCTGCTGGGCGATAGCCATGAGGAGCTCGCCGGGAGCGAATACTGGCGACTGATTGGCGCCAAGCTCGAGGGCCGGCCACCGATGGTGAGCCTGGAGATGGAGCGTCGCCTACAAGACGCGCTGCTCGATTCCATCGGCCGAGGGGTGCTACGCTGCGCCCACGATGTCTCGGATGGCGGGCTGCTCGTCGCGCTGGCGGAAAGCGCCCTGTTCAGTGGACGCGGACTGCGCTGCCCCGGCATCACCAGCTCGGTTAGTCGCGAGGCGTTCTACTTCGGTGAGTCGCAGGGCCGCGTGGTGGTCAGCGTCGCACCCCGGCGCGTTCCGGAATTGCAGCAACTGATGGCGAAGCACCACGTGCCGCTCCACGCCATCGGGGTGATCGGCGGCGAGGATTTCCAGGTCGGCTCGGATATCCGCATTCCGCTCGAGAGTCTCCGGCAGGCGTGGGAGTCACCATTTTGATCCGGCGTCCCTTGATGGCCGACGAGCGGATGCACGAAGAGTGTGGCCTGTTCGCCATCGATGCCCCCGGCGAGGACGTCGCCAACCTGACCTATTTCGGCCTGTACGCGCTGCAGCACCGCGGCCAGGAGAGTGCCGGCATCGCCACCGCCGACGGCCGCAGCTTGCGCCTCCACAAAGAGATGGGGCTGGTAGCCCAGGCCTTCGACCAGGCCGCGCTCGAGCGGCTCACCGGCCACCTGGCCCTGGGACACACGCGGTATTCGACGACCGGGTCGAATCGGTTGGAAAATGCCCAGCCGATCCTCGTCGAGCATCCCCAGCTGGGTCCGATGGCGATCGCGCACAACGGCAATCTCACCAACGCTGAGCCGCTGCGCCGCGGTCTGGAGAACGACAACGTACGGTTCAAGACCTCGAGCGATACCGAGGTGATCGCCGAGTTGCTGGCCAGAACCAACGGCTCGGACCTGCTCTCGGTGCTGCGTCGCGGACTGCCCCGGTTGCAGGGCGCGTACTGCCTGCTGGTCCTCACCCGCGACAGCCTGGTCGGCGTTCGCGATCCCCTCGGCATCCGACCCCTCTGTCTGGGCCGCCTGCCGGACGGCGGCGGCATCATCGCGTCCGAGACTTGCGCGCTCGACACGGTCGGCGCCGAGCTGGTCCGCGAGATCGAACCTGGTGAGGCAGTCCTGCTCGGCCAGGGCGAGCCAAAGGTAGAGCAGTTGATGCCCTCGACCCGGAAGGCAATGTGCATGTTCGAGTTCATCTACTTCGCTCGGCCGGACTCTCGTCTTCAGGGCCAGTCGCTGTACGAGGCGCGCCGCAACATGGGCCGCGAGCTGGCTGGCGAGTCGCCCGCGGAAGCGGACATCGTGATCTCACTCCCCGATTCGGGAACGCCGGCCGCGGTTGGCTTCGCGGAGGCCAGTGGCATTCCCTACAGCGAGGGCCTGATCAAAAGCCGCTACATCACGCGCACCTTCATCCAGCCGAACGAGCGCCTGCGGAATGTCGGGATCAAGCTGAAGTTCAATCCGCTCCGCGAGATCCTGGACGGCAAACGCGTGGTGCTCGTCGACGACTCGATCGTTCGCGGGAGCACCAGCCGAAAGATCGTTGAGGAGTTACGTCGCGCGGGGACGAGGTCGGTGCACATGCGCGTCAGCAGTCCGCCGATCCAGTGGCCCTGCTTCATGGGCATCGACATTGCCAGCCGGTCCGAGCTGATCGCGTCCGGTCGGACCGTGGAAGAAGTCGAGCGGCTGATCGGCGCGGACTCGCTCAAGTACCTGAGCAAAGCCGGCCTGTTCCGCGCGGTGAAGAACGTGACCGGTTTCTGCATGGCCTGCTTCGATGGCGACTATCCGGTCCCGGTTCCGGTGCAGCTCGAGATGGACAAGCTTGCCCTGGAGGCGGCACTGACGTGACGAGTTATCGCGATGCCGGCGTCGACATCGACGCCGGCAACCGAGCCGTCCAGCTGATCCGGCCGCTCGCCGAGTCCACCCAGGGCCCCGAAGTCCTGGCCGGCGTCGGGCCGTTCAGCGGCCTGTTCGCCCTGGATACGCGCCGCTATCGCGCCCCGGTTCTGGTCGCCAGCACCGATGGAGTTGGCACCAAGGTACTGCTCGCCAGTGGTGCGGGCCGCCACGCGCAGATCGGCGCGGACCTGGTCAACCACTGTGTCAACGACGTCCTGACCGCCGGGGCCGATCCGCTGTTTTTCCTGGACTACGTCGCCACTGGGGCGCTCGATCCTCCGGTGGTGGCCGAGCTGGTGGCCGGCATGGCGGAGGCCTGCCGTCAGGTGAACTGCGCGCTGCTGGGTGGGGAGACGGCTGAGATGCCAGGCATGTACCAGCCCAAAACCTATGACATCGCCGGATTCATGGTCGGTGTCTGTGAGCGTGACGCGATCATCGACGGCACCGGCATCCGGGAGGGCGATGCGCTGCTGGCGCTTCCGTCGACCGGTCTCCACACGAATGGTTACAGTCTGGCCCGCCGCGCGATCCCGAGCCAGGCGTTGAGTCAGACGATCCCGGGCACGGAGCAGACCGTGATGGATGCCCTGCTGGCGCCGCATCGCTCCTACCTGGAGCCCGTCCGGCGTCTCCGCGAGGCCATCACGATCAAAGGACTGGCGCATATCACCGGCGGGGGGATCGTCGGCAATGTGCCGCGCATCCTGCCGGTCGGCCTGGCGGCCCGCATCCAGCGCGGCGCGTGGCCTGAGCCGGCGATCTTCTCGTACCTGGCGCCGTTCACCGCCGACGACGAGATGTGGCGAACCTTCAACATGGGGATCGGGATGATCGTGGTGGTCGACGAGCCGAGCGCGGCAACAGCGCTGCGCATCCTCGATGGCGAGGTCTTCGTCGTCGGCGACATCGTGGCGTCCGAGCAGCGGCGTGTTCAGATCCTCGAGTGACACTAGATTCGTTTGAGGCGTAGGGTGGGGGCCGTCGGAGCATGAGACTTCGGGTGGGCGTCCTCGTCTCTGGCCGTGGCAGCAACCTGGAAGCGCTGATTCGGGCCTCCAAAGACGCGCAATACCCGGCCCGCGTCGCGGTCGTCTGCGCGAATCGCGAGTGCCCGGCCCTGGAGATCGCGAAAAAAGCCGGCATCTTCCGTCAGCTGTTCCGCCTGTCCGAGTACCCTGATCGCGAAGCCCGCGACCGGGAGATGGCGCAGCTGTTGCAGCAGCATGGCGTGGAGCTGGTCGTCTGCGCCGGCTATGACGCGATCCTGGAGAAACCCTTCATCCGGCGCTTCAAAGGCCGGATCATCAATATCCATCCCTCCTTGCTGCCCGAGTTTGCCGGCACCATGGACGCCGTCGCGATGGCGCTCGAGTCCGGCGCCAGGGAAACCGGCTGCACCGTGCATATCGTGACCGACGACGTCGATGCCGGCCCGGTCCTTGCGCAGCAACGGGTCGAGGTGCGGCCGGACGACACGGTCGAGAGCTTGCGCGAACGGATCCAGGCGGAGGAACACGTGTTGCTCCCGGCGGTGGTCAAGCGACTTGCCGGCCAGCCGCTACCCATATCGGTGTGAACGCGCTGCTGAGCGTCTCCGACAAGACCGGGCTTACCGACTTTGCCCGGGGGCTCGAGCAGCTGGGGATCACGATCTACGCCACTGGTGGTACCGAGCGAGTCCTGCGGGAGGCCGGCCTTCCGGTTCATGCGCTCCAGGAGCTCACCGGTTTTCCGGAGCTGCTCGACGGCCGGGTCAAGACGCTCCATCCCAACGTCCACGCCGGCATCCTGGCTCGCCGCGACGAGCCGCGCCACCTGCAAGAGCTCAGTGACCGTGACATGAAATTGATCGACCTGGTCGTGGTGAACCTCTATCCCTTCGTGCAAACCGTCTCCGCCGGAGGGGGACACGCGCAAGTCATCGAGTCGATCGACATCGGGGGCGTCACGTTGCTGCGGGCCGCCGCCAAGAACCACGACCATGTCCTTCCGGTGGTTCGGCCCAGCGATTATCCCCTGGTGCTCCAGGCGCTCCGCGATCCAGCCGGGGTCCCGCCGGCCGTCCGCCGCCATCTTGCCGCGGTCGCCTTCGGTCATACCGCGGCCTACGATGCGGCGATCGGACACCATCTCCGCGACTCGCAGACGCGCGACGTGCTTCCCGAGGACTACGCGATCGGCGGCCACAAGGTGCGCGACCTGCGCTACGGTGAGAACCCGCACCAGTCGGCGGCCCTTTATCGGACGCCGCCGGGCGGCGGGATCGCTGGCGCCAGGCAGTGGCAGGGTCTCGAGCTCTCGTACAACAATCTCCTCGACGCGCAGGCGGCGTGGTCGCTGGTCGGAGATCTGGAGGATCCGGCGGTCGCCATCATCAAGCACGCGAATCCGTGCGGGGTGGCGGTCGGAAAGGATGCGCAAGACGCGTTTCAGCGCGCGCTCGACTGCGACCGCCGCTCGGCCTTCGGCGGGATCGTGGCGTTCAACCGGCCGGTCGATGCCGCGGCCGCCGCGGCGGTGGCGGGGCCATTCCTGGAGGTGGTCGTTGCGCCTGCGTTCGATGAGCCGGCCCGCGAGGCGCTCAAGGTGCGGCCCAAGCTCCGCGTCCTCGAGCTGGGAGCTGGACCCTTCGAATTGCCGCTCGAGGTCCGCCCCATCACCGGCGGCTTCCTGGCGCAGACACCCGATCGCAGCGGACGAACGCTGGGTGAGCCGCGCGTGGTCACGGCGGCCTCGCCCGACGCGGCAACCTGGTCGGACCTGCGCTTCGCCTGGACCGTGGTCAAGCACGTCCGCTCGAACGCGATCGTCCTGGCGCACCAGCAGGCGGCTGTGGGCATCGGCGCCGGCCAGATGAGTCGGGTGGAGGCGGTTGAGCTCGCCATCCATCGGGCGGGGCCGCGGGCGACGGGGGCGGTACTGGCCAGCGATGGCTTCTTTCCGTATCCGGACAGCGTCGAGCTGGCGGCTCGAGCCGGCGTGCGCGCGATCGTCCAGCCAGGCGGATCGGTCAAGGACGCGGAGGCGGTTGCGGCCGCCGACGCCGCCGGCCTGGCGATGGTGTTTACCGGGGAGCGCCACTTCAAGCACTAGCGGGCGCTGCTATTCTTGTAGATGGTCTTCGGGGCAGGGGTGTGAATCCCCGATCGGCGGTAAAGCCCGCGAGCGTCCTACGACGCAAGACCCGGTGAAGGCGGAGCGCCCATTCCGGGGCCGACCGTACAGTCGGGATGAAAGAAGGCCCTCGGCGCGCATCGCCTATGCGCCCGGATTGCTGCCCCGGCGGCCAAAGGAGTAATGACGATGGCCGTCCCGACGATCAGGTCACAACCAGTAGCGCCAGCCCGCCAGCATGGTCTTGTCGACCGCTTCTCCGTGGTGCTGGTGGCGGTGGCGGCGACGCTATGGGCCTCCGATACCTACTTCCGCGCCCAGCTCATCGGCCACCTCAAGCCGGCACAGATCGTCGTCATCGAGGATGGCCTGGTCAGCCTCTTCCTGCTCGTCTTCCTGTTGCGCGGCATCCCCGAACTTCGCCAACTGGGTCGGCGGGGTTGGGTGGCGATCGGCTTGATCGCGGTTGGCCCGCAGGCGGTGGCCACCATCCTGTTCACTCAGTCGTTCTCCTACGGACACTATGCCGAGACCTTCGTGCTCCAGCAGACTCAACCATTGATCGCCATCCTGCTGGCCTGGCTCATTCTTGGCGAACGCCGCCGTCCATGGTTCTGGCCGACTGCGGCCCTGGCCATCGTGGGCGTCTACATGGTCGTCTTCGCCCAGAACCTCACCGCTCCGTTTTCCGACCTGCAGCATGGCCGGTTGGAGGCCGGACTCTATGCACTGGGTGCGGCGGCCTTATGGGCCAGCGGGACGGTACTCGGCCGCTTCGTCCTGGGCACGCTGAGTTTCACCACGACCACGGCGCTACGCTTCACCCTGGCGCTGCCGGTCCTCATTCTGGTCGTGGTGTTCCAGTTCGGTGTCTCAGGCTTCACGCACTACCAGTCCTCGGACGTCCTCCCCTTCCTGGGGATCGCACTGATCCCCGGCTTCATCGCGCTCCTCCTCTATTACCGGGCCCTGTCGAGCACTCCGGCAACGCTGGCAACGATCGCGGAGATGGCGTTTCCGGTGGCGGCGACCTTCATTGCCTCCGCCCCACCCCCGTATGGCTTCAACCAGGCGCTGTATCCGGCGCAGTTCATCGGTACCGGTCTCTTGCTGCTCGTGATCCTGATCTTGAACTACACCAAGGAGCGCACCCCTCCCGTCGTCGTGCAGACCGAGGCCGCCGCTTAAGCCCGGGCGAGTAACCGTGCCGATCGGCTTCGCGATCGATCCAGACCAGGGCCTCAGCGACAAGGACGAGGCACAACTCGTGCGGCTCGCTGCCGAGCTCGGTTACGACTCGGCGTGGACGCCATCGCGGGCGGACGCAGCGGCCTTCGACCGCTGTCGTCGCTGGCACCAGGCGAGCGGTCTCCCGGTTGGCATCTCGGCCGTGCCGGCATCGGGCCGTCCGCCAGAGTTCTATGGCGAACACGCGACCCGCCTCTGGAACGATACCGGCGGACGCTTCACGCTCGGCGTCGGCAGCGGGCAGCTGCCCCATCCGGCCAAAACGATGCGTTCGTATCTACTCGAGCTCCGAACACACCTGGCGTCCGAGCAGCCACTCTACCTGGCCGCGCTCGGTCCACTCATGTTGCGGCTGGCCGCCCAGGTCGCCGACGGCGCTGAATTGAATTGGAGCACTGCCGAGCAGGTGGCGTGGTCACGGCAGCAACTGATGGATGCCGCGCACGACGCCAGGCGACCGTTGCCGCGGGTGGTCGAGTACATCCGCACCGCCGTCGATCCCGATGCCGAGCTGGCGACGCGGACGGTTGGAGCCGCCGCGATTCCCTATGCGCTGCGCGTCGCCGCCTATCGGCGCCATTTCGAACGCATGGGTTTTGCGGAGGAGCTGCGCCGAATCGAGACAATGGGTGAGGCACCCGGCCGCGCGTTTGTCTCGGCCATCGGTGCGGCCGGCGCTCCTGGCGAGACTCGGGCTCGGTTCGATCAGCTGGCGACGGGTCTCGATCTTCCGATCGTGCGCGTCCTGGTCGTCCGACCTGGTGATGCCGCG
>Ga0307479_10000279_pt1 | contig 48155 bp, 39 predicted proteins | sample atmos_gasesECM4C_FD_203743 | JGI IMG/M metagenome (GOLD analysis project Ga0307479, IMG submission 203743) | Hardwood forest soil microbial communities from Morgan-Monroe State Forest, Indiana, United States - atmos_gasesECM4C_515 | ecosystem: Environmental > Terrestrial > Soil > Temperate...
CCAATTTCTCTAAAATATTTTGATTCGCGCTGAACTTTCAGTGGCGCAGCTCTAGTGAGACGCTGGCATAATTGACGTCGCCGCTTTGTCCCTCGTATAGTCGAAGACTATTTAGAAAAGACGTCGCAGCTCAAGCTTGAATGGCAGATAGTGCCAAGTGTTCGTGGAGAAATTTGCGTTAATGGCTCGCGAAATCCCTAAGGGTTACCAACCGCAAGAAATTGAACCGAAATGGGCCGAGTTTTGGGTAGCAGAAGCCCTATTTCGTGCGAATCCGGATGCGCCACCACCGGTTTTTTCCATCGTCATTCCGCCGCCCAATGTTACCGGATCACTGCACATTGGACACATGTTGGAGCATACCGAGATAGATATTCTGACGCGTTGGCATCGCATGCGCGGATACAACACCTTGTATTTGCCGGGCACTGATCATGCCGGCATTGCAACGCAGCGCGCGGTGGTGCGGCAATTGGCGGAGGAAGGCATAGATTACCGTGCGTTGGGGCGTGAAGAGTTTGAGAAGCGTGTTTGGAAGTGGAAGGAAGAAAGCGGCGACACAATTACCGAGCAGATGAAGCAGATTGGAGAGAGCTGCGACTGGTCGCGGGAGAAGTTCACGCTGTCGCCGGAAATGTCACGTGTAGTGCGCGAAGCGTTTGTGCGCTTGTATGAGGAGAAATTGATTTATCGCGCGCACTACCTGACCAATTGGTGCCCGGTGTGTTTGACGGTTTTGAGCGATTTGGAAGTGGTGCATGAAGAGCGCCAGGGACACTTGTGGCATATCAAGTATCCGGTGGCCGATGCAGATGGAGCCGGTTCCGGCGGGCGAGCTGCGAAATTCCTGGTGGTGGCGACTACTCGGCCGGAAACCATGCTGGGTGATTCGGCGGTCGCGGTACACCCGGAAGATGAACGATATAAAGATTTGATCTGGAAAAATGTGACGCTGCCGTTGATGAATCGCTTGATTCCGATCATCGCGGACGAAATGGTGGATCGCGAATTCGGTACGGGTGCCGTGAAAATCACACCGGCGCACGATCCCAACGATTTTGAAGTTGGGCGGCGGCATCACCTGGCGGAAATCAATGTCATGACGGACGACGGAAAAATGAATGCGGCAGCGGGCGCTTACGCAGGCATGGACCGCTTTGAAGCGCGGAAGAAGATCGTGGAGGATTTAAAGACGCAGGGATTACTGGAAAAAGTCACTGAGCATACACACGTGGTGGGATTGTGCGAGCGGAGCAAGACGATTGTAGAACCTCGGGCGTCGACGCAATGGTTTTGCAAAATGAAGCCGCTGGCGGAGCCAGCCATTGCGGCGGTGGAGCGCGGCGAAATCCGCATCGTACCAGAGAATCGGCGGGAAGAATATTTTAACTGGATGCGAAATATTCGCGACTGGACGTTGTCGCGGCAGTTGTGGTGGGGGCACCGCATTCCGGCATGGTATTGCGAGGAATTCGGGCACGTCACAGTGGCTCGGGAAACACCTACGAAGTGCGACACCTGCGGGTCAGGAAAATTGAAGCAGGATCCGGACGTGCTGGATACCTGGTTTAGCTCCGGGCTATGGCCGTTTTCCACGCTGGGATGGCCGCGCGAGACGAAAGATTTCAAGACCTACTATCCGACGAGCCTGCTGATCACCGGGTATGACATTTTATTTTTCTGGGTCGCGAGAATGATCATGCTGGGGATTCACTTTACCGGGCAAGTTCCCTTTCGCGCCGTGTATTTGCACTCGCTGGTGCGGACCGGCAGCGGCGAGAAAATGTCCAAGTCCAAAGGGACGGGACTTGATCCGGTATTGCTGAATAAGCAGTACGGGACGGACGCCATGCGGTTTTGTCTGGCATCGATGGCTGCGCCGGGGACAGACATTGTGCTGTCGGATGATCGCATGGGCGGCGCTCGCAATTTTGCCAATAAGATATGGAACGCCGCGCGTTTTCTGTTTGTAAACCTGGAAAAGTTTGAGCAGGGTGGGGCCACATTACAAGAATTGGCGGCTCCGGAGATTCGGGCGAATGCTCCTTATTCGCTTCAGGGCGCGATACCACTGCGGGACGCCTGGATTTTTGCGCGGCTGGCGGCGACTATCGAGCAAATGAACGACGCGTTGACGAATTACCGGTTTCACGAAGGGGCGCAAGGCGTATATCAGTTTTTCTGGGGCGATTTTTGCGATTGGTACATTGAGTGGGTAAAGCCCGATCTGCAAAGCACCGATAAGGAACGCGCGGTCGTTGCGTGGCGCAATTTATTTGCGGCGTTCGAGGCGGCGCTGCGGCTATTGCATCCGTTTATGCCGTTTTTGACCGAGGAATTGTGGCACCAATTTCCGCAACGAGCCGGAACGAAGTCGATAGCGCTGGAACGTTTTCCGGAGGTGCGGGAGAGTTGGCGCAATAATGCCGCGATGGAAGAATTTGAACTGCTACAGGAAATAATAACAGCAGTGCGCAATATTCGCGCGGAACTGAAACTGGATCCTAAGAAGAAGGTCGTCGCAGAGCTTTCGCTGGCGGATAAAGCGGCGCGCGAGTCGGTGGAACGTAATCGTGACGGCATTGTTCGGTTAGGAGTGTTGACGGATTTAAGGATTTCTGGCGGGCGGCTGGCGCAGGGCAGCGGAGCGATGCGCTCGAGCGCGAAATTTGACTTGCGAATTGAATATATCGAAACGGTGGACGCCGCGACGGAGTGCGCCAAGATCACGAAAGAACTGGAAGGGCTGCGCAAGGCCATTGGATCAAAGGAAAAACAACTCGGCGATGAAACATTTCGAAGCCGCGCGCCGGAAAAGATTGTAAGAGGATTGGAAGCGACACTTGCGATACAGCGCATCGAAATGCAAAAACTGACAGAGCGTTTTGAGCAATTAGATTGTTAGTTGCAGATGGAAACAGCCGCAAGCTGCGCGCAGTTGATTGAGTCAGGACATCCCTAATGGCAGTTCGTGTTAAACCTTCTCGAGACATTGCCGGGTCTACGGAGCGACAGGTGGCTGCGTTGCTAACGCTACTGGCGGCGAACGGAACGATCGTCATCAGCGGGGCAAGAATTGCGCGAGAAATCGGCGTATCGCGTTCGACGGTGTTCCGTTGGGTTACGCGTTTGAGGGAATTGGGCGTAAAGGTAAAAGGACGCGCGGCCACAGGATATTTTCTTGAGCAAGTGCCGGATATTTTGACCGTGGACATGCTGCGGCAGAGATTGCGCGGCAGTTTATTCGGGAAGCGGATTTATCATTTTTTCAAGACGGATTCGACCAACCGCGTGGCATTGGAGCTAGGACACGCCGGTGAGCCGGAAGGCGCGGTGGTGCTGGCGGAAGAACAAACGGCCGGACGGGGCCGTGCGGGGCACACATGGCATTCCGAGCGCGCCACCGGGATTTACGCGACGCTTCTACTGCGGCCGCGACTGGCGCCAGTGCAAGCGCCGCTGCTAACCATGATGGCGGGGTTGTCCGCGCATTCCGCAGTGCAAGCAGTGACGGGCCTAAACGTGGATTTGAAATGGCCCAACGATTTGCTTATCAATGGAAAAAAAGTGGGCGGGATTTTGACGGAGATGCATGCGGAACCCGCGCAGGTGCGATTTGTGATTGTGGGGATTGGCATCAACGTGAACCAGGAGAAATTTCCGGGCGATTTGAGCGGCAAGAGCACTTCGCTGCGGATGGAGACTGGCCGGGCGCAATCGCGGCTGGAAGTTCTGGTGCAATTCCTGCGACAATTTGAGCGCGATTACCAAGAGATGCTTCGCGAAGGCGCGAAGAGCGTGGTGAAACGGTTCGAAGCGACGTCGAGTTATGCACGCGGCAAGCGCGTGCGGGTAACGAATGGCAGGGATAGTTTCACAGGGGTCACGGCAGGATTAGAAGAGGAAGGTTTGCTTCGAGTGAAGCGCGATACGGGAGAGACTACGACAGTGATTGCCGGTGACGTCACGGAGGTTCGGTAAACTGAGAATGCGGATGAGCGGAAAAATATGCTCCTGACCATTGACGTTGGAAATACCAACACGGTTCTGGGCGTTTTTCGCGACGCCGAGCTGGTTGCCAATTGGCGGCTGAGCACGGCGCGGGAGCAAACCGTCGATGAATATGGAGTCTTGACGAGGAATTTATTCACGCTGGCAGGACTGGACCGCGACGCGATTACCGGAGTGATGATCAGCTCGGTGGTGCCTCCTGTGAATTGGACGCTCAGCGAAATGGCGCGAATTTATTTAGGGAAGAAGGCGCTGTTCGTGGAACCCGGGGTAAAAACGGGGATGGCGGTGCTGGTTGATAATCCGCTGGAAGTGGGTGCAGACAGAATTGTGAATGGGGTGGCGGCGTTTCATGAGTACGGGCCGTGCATCGTGGTGGATTTTGGTACGGCGATTACGTTTGATGTAATTTCCGCGCGCGGTGAGTATCTGGGTGGAGCGATTGCGCCGGGGATCGGAATTTCCTCCGAAGCGTTATTCGCGCGAGCGGCAAGACTTTCGCGTGTGGAAATTAAAGATCCGGGCAAAGTCATCGGAACAAATACGGTGAGCCACATGCAATCGGGTCTGTATTACGGATTCGTGGATTTGGTGGATGGCATGCTGAAACGCATGAAGGATGAGCTGGGCAACGAAGTTACGGTGGTGGCCACAGGCGGGCACGCAAAATTGGTTTCGCGGGGTTCGAAACATATTCAACACACCGACGAATTCCTGACGCTGAAGGGTTTGCGGCTAATCTGGGAAAAGAATCAAGCTTCGGATTTGAGCAAGGTGGGGCGGCTCCGCGAAGCAAATTCCAGCGCAGCGGATAAGAAAGTCCCGCGATAATAGCGGCGGAGTTTACCGGCTGTTGGATTAGCTCTTTGTCATCACACATGGACAGCTGGAACTACTTCAATTACTTCACGGAAATCGAAGAATATTTTTGGAAGAAGCGTGGCGCGCACCTTCTGGTGTCGCCGCTTGACTGGGCAATTATGGAGACCTGGCAAAAAGCGGGAATCCCTTTGGATGCGGCTTTAAAAGGAATTGATCGCGCCTTCGAGAGTTACCAAAGATCGAGGCGGGGTGGGTTGGGCAAGCCTCTGAAGAGCCTGGCTTACTGCACAGATGCGGTGCTGGAAGCGGCAGAGGAACAGCAGGAGGCCGCCGCGGGAAGCGGGCCTAACGCCGCACGGGCCATGCGAACTGCACCCAAGGAAATATTTTCGCGCGAGGAGATCAAGGCTTATTTCGCGCGAAATGCGGATCGAGTTCGAGCGTCGGCGGAAAAGCTGGCGGTAAGCCAGGCGGGCAGTGAATTCAGTTCGCGTCTACAGGAAATTGCAATATCGCTGGAATCGAGTATGGTGCTGCTCGATGCACCTGGGTCCCTCGATCTGGAAGACCTGGAGCGGCGGTTGACGATTCTAGATGACAAGCAACAGGCACTCATGGCTAGTCACGTCAGCGAAGAACGCATGCTGCAATTGAGACGCGAGATGGACAGGCAATTGGCAGCGTACCGCAAGAAAATGAAGGCGGAGCAACTGGCGCTGGTGGAAAAACAATATATACAAAAACGATTGCTAGAGGAGTTTGGATTGCCTAGGTTGAGCCTTTTCTATTTAGGGTGAGATATGAAATCGCTATGGGTCCTTCACGTACTATTGGCGGCGCAAATTGTGGGTGGATTCGACGAAACCCAAGACCCACCCTTGCAAAAACCGCAAGGATGGGGCACCCTTCGCGTTTTTGTGATTTGCGAGCAGGAGCGACCACGACTTCACAGCGTGGGTATGAGATGCCGGTTGACAAAACTTTAGTTAGTGGCAGTTGGGATCGTCGTTGAAAGATGCGCTCAGCACCATGGAATTTAGAAATTGGCTGCATTTTTGAATTTTCGCGAGGGTTGTGTCGTCCTTCAGAGCATTCGGATCAACGACCTTCTCGCCATTCAATTGCTGACGGTCAGACTCCACCTGGTTGGCCCAAGCGGTCATCATGTCGGCTTCGTTGCGCAATAGTTGATGAGCATTCTTATCGGCCTCGGTGGAGGCCACGACGCTTGCTTGCTGAAGGGCGTCCATTGACTGTTGATGATAGGCCTGCACCCACGTTTCGCTGACGGCCAGGCCGTAGAGAATCATGGCGCGGACGGCCACGCGCCACTCGCGCATAGCGGCAAGGGCGGAGATAGCGGCGGATGAAAAGTCACGCGAAAGTCGTTGTGAATTTTGCGCGGAGTCGTCAGCCGCGACGGCGCCGGCATCCGAAGGAGGTATGGTGAGTACGACACGACGGGGCTCAACGGTGAAGACGGCGTTGGTGGCCTGAGCGAGGGCCTCCAGGTCAACGTACAAGCGGCCGTTGATTTGCCGGACGCCGGCACCGGCGGTTTTACCGTTTACCACCAGGCTTTTGTTTGTGCCCTGCGCGAAAAGGATTCCATCAAGCGCCAGAACCAAAGCAAGATAAAGAACGAATCGAAGAGAGGGATGTTTAGTCATCATCGGGCACCGCGATTTCTGGGCCGGAGTGGCTATTGTACATCGACGCGCTTTTTTTGGGGCGTGTCGGTTACACTTTCGATTGCCCACATTTGTTCCAGACGTATTAAAACGGCTGCGTCGATACTATTCACAGTAAAATTGAGGTTTAATTATGTCAGATGAGTTACTATTATCAATTGAGAAGCTTGTGTACGGCGGTGAGGGATTGACGCATGCCGACGGCAACACCGTCTTTGTTCCTTACGTGCTGCCTGGCGAAGGTGTGCGCGCGGCAACCAAGACCAAAAAGAAAAAACTGATTTGGACCAAGCTGGTGGAAGTAACTTCGCCTTCCACGGAACGAATAGCACCTGCATGTCCACATTTTCAGGTTTGCGGTGGATGCCATTATCAGCATATTGCGGCGGCCGAGCAGGTGCGGCTGAAAACCGAGATTTTGCGCGAGACGCTTTCGCGGCTTGGCGGCGTGCAGTGGAACGGCGAGATTGCGACACATTCGGGCGAACCTTACGGCTACCGCAACCGGGCGCAGTGGGCGGTGCGCAGCGGAATGCCGCGGGCCTTGGGCTATTTTTTGCCGGAGAGTTCGGTGATTTTGCCGATCGACACTTGTCCAATACTCTCGCCGCGATTGTTGGAGACTTTCACATTGTTGCAAGAAATGGCGCGAGGCGGGAAATTGCCGGCGGGGATTTTGGAGATAGAGGCGTTCACGGATTCGGCGGACGAAAAAGTTGCGCTCAATGTGGCATTCGATAAATTCCCAGCGCCGCCTGAACAGATCGGTTCCCTGCTCCGCAAGGAATTGCCGCGCATTGAAAGCTTGTTATTGCTGGATCAGAAGAAAGACCGTTTCGAACTGACCGGTCCTGGATTTCTGGTTCACGAGGTAGGCGGTTTCAAGTACCAGGTCAGCCATTTGTCGTTTTTTCAGGTGAATCGGCTCCTGACAGAGGCGTTGCTCAAGGCGGTGACGGCGGATGCGAAGGGAGATCTGGCGCTGGATTTGTACGCGGGAGTAGGATTTTTTACTTTGCCGCTGACGCAGAGTTTCGAACGGGTTGTGAGTGTGGACGCGAATCTGGCGGCAACTCGGGATTTATTTGCCAACGCGAAAAGGGCGGGCGTGGATGTCGTCTCTCACAACGAGCATGCGGAAGAGTTTTTGAAAAAAACAGCAGAGCGGCCGGATTTTGTGGTTTTGGACCCTCCCAGATCGGGGTTGAGTACCACGGCTGCGGCGGCACTTGCATCCATGGGCGCTGCAGAGATCGTGTATTTGTCTTGCGATCCTTCGACGTTGGCCAGGGATTTGGCGGTATTTACGGGATCGCAGCGGAAATCTCGCGGGGCCTTCGCAGGATCAAGTGCGGAAACGGGCGCTGAAGGTGGTGGGAACAGCTTGGCTGGCGGCACCAATCGCTACGAAATCACCGAGATGGCTATGTTTGATTTGTTTCCGCAGACATTTCACATTGAAACCCTGGTTCGATTGAGAAGAGTTGCATGAAACTGCCGGCGCTTGCGATCACCAGCGCATTTGCCTTGGGGATCGCTTGCGGTCTGAGCCGGAAAATCGCACGTCATGGTAGTTCTCACGGATTTATTACACTTCTATTCTTTGGCGCGGCAACTTCCCTGCTGATCGGTATTGTTTGCGTGTGGCGCTCGCGAGTCGTTGTCGCGGGTCTGGCGTCACTGTTGTGCTGGGGAACGCTCGGCGTGGCCGCAGTTTGCATCCAGGAACAACCCAGGCGTGCTGATCATATTTTGAGCCTGGTGGACGCCGGGAAAATTAATCTGAAATCGCCGCTGCGATATTACGGAAGATTAGCCGATGAGCCGGCAACGCTTCCCTGGGGCACGGGTTACAACATCGCGCTTTCCGGTGTCGACTATGAAGGCTCGTTTGCGCCTGCAAGCGGTGGACTGCGGCTCGGCGATATCGCACGGACGGATCATGGGGCGCCGGTGGCGCTGCACGCAGGAGACTCCATCGCGGTTTTGACGAAGGCTAGACTTCCGCAGATTTATCGAGACGACGGAGCGTTCGATCGCCGTGCTTACCTGTCAGAGCAAGGTGTAGATCTGGTTGGAGTTTTGCGTGCGCCGGGATTATTGGAGCTAGTTAAGCCGGCTGGGCCAGCGATATCTGCCTGGATTTCGCGCGGACGCCGGAGGTTGCGTGACGAAGTCGATGAGTTGTGGTCGAAGGACGCGAGAGTGGCGGGCGGACTGCGCGCGATGCTGCTTGGGGATCGCAACTTTGTAGATCGCGCCGAGGCTAGGGATTTCCAGAAAACCGGAGCGTTTCACGTGCTGGTGGTTGCGGGTTTACACGTGGGCGCAATCGCTGTGGTGCTGTTTTGGGTCGGGCGCAAACTGCGATGGGCGCAAACGTGGACGATGACGCTCACGCTGCTGTTGCTGCTAGCTTATGTGGCCGTCGTGGAACAAAGAACACCGGTGCTGCGTGCCGCTTTGATGGCGGCGATTGTGGTAACTGGAGGATTTTTCTTTCGGCGGCTGGAGTTATTGAATTCGGCGGCGATTGCGGCGTTACTACTGCTGGTGGCAAAACCGTCTGCGCTGGGCGATTCGAGCTTTCAACTTTCGTTTTTGGCGATCGGATGTATCGGTGGGTTGGCGTTGCCATGGCTTGAATCGACGGTGCAGCCGTATGTGCGGGCATTGCGCGGATGGCGTGACCTGACGAAAGATGTTTCGAATGAGCCGCGGCCAACGCAATTCCGCATTGATCTTAGGTTGTTGGCACGCGCAATAGAAATTCGTTTGCCTGCTCGAATAGCGAGGGTGCCGGGGAGTTCATTGGTTGGTGGTTTAGCGTTTAGTTTTCGCGTATGGGAATTGATTGTGCTGACATTGGTTTTGCAGATCGGGATGTTGCCACTATTGGCGAGCGCATTTCACCGAATTACGTTTGCCGGAGCGTTTGTAAATTTTGCGGCGGTGCCGTTGACGGCAATTATTGTGCCGTTGGGATTTCTAACGCTGATTAGTGGGTTTTTATGGCCTGCGCTGGGGAAGATCCCGGCGGCGCCGCTGTCGTTAGTTACGTCCGGACTTCTCCACGTAGTGCAGCGGTTCGCGCTTGTACGGCAATTGAGCTACCGCATACCGGGGCCGTCACTCTGGGTGACGATCATTTTTTTGATAACTCTGGCGGGCATCGTGGCCTGCTTGCGGCTGCGATTCATGGGGCGCAAGGCGATGATGTGGAGTTTATGGGGCGTATTGGCTGCGGCGGCCGTGGTTATTGCTACATATCCGTTTTCTCCCCGAGTGGCCGGGGGCAAGCTCGAACTTACCGTGCTGGATGTTGGACAAGGAGATTCCTTGTTCGTGGTTTCGCCGGCTGGCAAGACGCTATTGATTGATGGGGGCGGCGCGTCCGGCGGATTCCCCGGGCACGAACAAGCTCAAGGAAGCGACCCTGGCGAGGAGGCCGTGTCGCCATATCTGTGGTCGCGAGGTTTTCAGAAAATTGACATAGTGGCTTTGACGCACGCGCATCAGGATCATATCGGCGGCCTGAACGCCATTCTGGAGAATTTCCGAGTTGGGCAATTGTGGATCGGGCGCGAAATCCATAATCCGGCGTTGGCAAGACTCGAAGCACTGGCGAAAGAACGAAACGTACCTATCGAGTACGAAACGCGAGGAAAACGCTTTTCGCTGGATGAAGTGCAGGGGGAGTTTTTGTGGCCAGAAAGTTCGAAAGCCGATGCCGCTGTAGCGGCGAAGAACAACGATTCGCTGGTGTTGCGATTGAAATACCGGAACAGGACGCTCCTGCTGCCTGGTGTCGCGGAGAAACAAGCGGAGCATGCGATGTTGGAGGAGAATTCCGACGACCTGCATGCAGATGTGTTAAAAGTTGGCCATCACGGCGGCAAGAATTCAACGACGCAGGAATTTCTAGATGCGGTGGCGCCGGCGGTCGCTATCATTTCGTCCGGGGAGGACAATCCCTATGGACATCCCAGCCCGGAATTGCTGGAAAGACTGGAAGCGAGTGGAGCCCGGGTGTTGAGAACGGATCGGGATGGAGCGGTGCATATTATGACCGATGGCGACCGGCTGGAGATTTCTTGCTTCGTGGCCTGCGCAGAATTACCGGCCGTGACTACTTCAAAAAGAGCGGAAGCGCCATATCAGAACCAGAACAATCAGCAATAACAAAAAGCCGAGGGCTGCTTGCCATTCATGATTTTTCTTATATTGAACGGGCGAGAACGTTCCGCTGGCGCTATTTGAAAGTTTGGCGGGAGACAACCTCGGGAAAAAGAGCGGCACGGCGGCGGCGTAGCGATCAAAATTTGTGGCGTGGCGCGGCCGTAGTTCGTTCTCTTCTTTTCGCATCACGACGGAATAAAAGACTGCGAAATATGCGCCCAGCAAAAGAGACGAGATCCACGAGCATGTTGCGATGGCCACGCCCAGCGCCAGCAAGGCGCTTCCCAGGTAAAGCGGATTGCGAGTGTAGGCGTACGGGCCTGTGACGGTGAGCACTTCCTGTTTGTGCAGATAGCCTGCGGCCCAGGCGCGCAGGGCCAGACCGATGAGGCCGACTAACGCGCCATACAAAATGCTGCGAGCGTTCGGCCGTGCAAAGAATAGGACCGCGATTGCCAGGGGATAGCCGAGGCGGACTCGCCATCGCACGAAAAATGCGCCTGCCGAATTCAATTGCGGGCCTCGAGGATACGACGTACGGCTTCGAAGACGGTTTCCACTTGAATTTCGATCATGGATGGGTGCCTGTGGTCTTGGCGACTGTGAGTGGTTACCACGTTGGGAGCGCGGAGAACGATGTCCCGGTCATCTTGCCGATTCGCAGATTGAGCTGCGGATGGAGAACTAGTTGGATTGCGATAGGGGCCGTTTCGCGCCGGATTCGTTGGGCCGAAGAGCGCGACGACGGGCGTGCCCAAGGCAACTGCCAAGTGGAGAGGGCCGGTATCGCCGGCGACAACACAAACGGCGCTACTCAAAAGTGCCATCAGCGGACCGAGTTCCCCGTTGAAGGCCACGGGATCAGCATCACCGCTTGCGTCGCGAACTTTGGAGGCCAAATCTTCCTCGCCCGGGCCGTAATTTATGAGGCAGCGAAACGACAGGGACTGGAATATTTTTTTACATAGTGCACCGAAACGTTCTGGGGGCCAGCACTTGGAACGCCAGCCGCCTCCCGGACTGAGAACGATGTAATTCTTCATAGCGTCAGTGGGCAAAACTTTGAAAAGTTCTTCGCGTTGCAAGGGCGGCGGATCCAGGTAGAAATTCGCGACTGGGGTTTGAGCTCCGGCGCGCTTGGACAATTCCCCGTTCTGATCGGCGACGTGCGCGCTGGTGGCGCGGACACGATCGGTGTAAAGAAGCGGCACTCCAAATTCTCTGACAGCCTCTGGCGAAAAGCCGATCCGGCGCTTTACACCGCCGAGAAACGGCAGGCTGGCGGACTTCCAAAGACCCTGATAGTCGATAGCGGTGTCGAAGGACGCGGCGCGAATTTCGCGAATGGTTGTCATCACGGATGTTATTTCACGCGTGTCGGTGGTCCATATTTTGGAGGCCAGTCCGCTGGTCTGTACCAACAGTTTGTAACGCGCGTGTGTGAGCCAGACAATTTCCGAACCGGGAAAAGAATCGCGCAAGGCAGCTACCGCTGGGAATGTATGGACGATGTCGCCGAGAGACCCGAGGCGCACGACCAGGAAGCGGCGCTCAGCCATGCGGCGCCTTGCGCAGGGAGTCCAACAGAGCGCGAGTGGAATGATTTTTGGGATCGCCGACAATGGCGACTTGAATACCGAGTTCTTTGGCGATGGCACGCTCGGGCACGGTATCGGCCGAGTAGTCGGTGCCTTTGGCATGAACGTCTGGAAGTAAATCGCGGAGCAGTGATGCGACGGTTGGTTCGCTGAAGAGCACCACGTAATCGACGGCACGAAGCGCGGCCACGAGCCGGGCGCGAGCGGCTTCATTTAGGATGGGGCGTCCCGGACCTTTCAGGGTTCGAACGCCGGCATCGCTGTTCACGGCAACAATGAGGAGGTCGCCCTGTTGGCGCGCGGCTTCCAGATATCGCACATGGCCGACGTGCAGGATATCGAAGCAGCCGTTAGTGAACACCACGGTCTGACCGCGCTTTTTGTGATCGGCGACAAGGGACTTGAGTTTTTGCTGCGAAACGATTTTCGATTCCGATGAGCGCATAGGCTAGGCAGAAGCTCCAGCGACTTCATCATGAATGGCGGCCAAAAGCTCGGCGCGCGTCACGGTGGCGGTTCCCCGCTTCATGACCACCAAGGCGCCAGCAATATTGGCGAGGTGAGCGGCCTCGAGCGGCGAAGCGCCGCATGCCAGGGCCAACGTGAAGGTTGCAAGAACACTGTCGCCCGCGCCGGTTACGTCCACCGATTGATCGCTGCCATGAACGGGAATGTGCGTGAGGCGTTTGCCGGATTCGAAAAGCGCCATTCCGTGGCGGCCACGAGTGACCAGCAAAGAATTCAGTTTCATCGCGGCGAAGGTGGCATGCCCCGCGCGCGCCAGTTCCTCAAGATTCTCGCCGATGGAAGTGTGATGCTGGGATTCCAGTTCCGCTTCGTTGGGCGTCGCGGTAGTAATTCGCGACCGGCTGTAGGCATGCAAATTGTGTCGAGCGTCCAGAGTGATGGGTAGAAGCGTTCTTCGTTTGGAGAAAGCTTCGAAAGCCAGCGCCGGCGTGGCAACACCGAAACCATAGTCGGAAATCGCCAGCGCGTCGGCGGTTTTTAGGGCGCTGAATAAAAATTGACTTAATTTCTTTCGGGCTTCGTCGGGTAATGGCGTTTGCGGTTCGCGGTCGACGCGCAGGACCTGCTGACCGACGGTGTGCGCCCAGCCGGCCAAGAAACGGGTCTTAGTCGGAGTACACCAGTTTTTGGCGCGCACAATGTGGGAAGTGTCTAATTTCTTCGGGCGAAAATACTGAATCAAGGCGTCGCCGTGCGAGTCGTCGCCAACAACTGTGACGGGCACGACTCTGGCTCCTAAGTCAGCGAGATTGTTGACAGCGTTAGCTCCGCCACCTGGAACGAGTTGCGTTTCACGATGACGGAGAATGAGTACCGGGGCTTCTCGAGAGACGCGGGAAATTTCGCCAAATTCGAACACATCGGCGACGAAATCACCCAAGACCACGATGGTCTTCGAAGAAAATTGCTCGACGTATTCGGCGAGAGCGCGCAAATCTACCGATGGAGCAGTAATCTTTTGTTGAGATTTGCGCTTCAACGCTTTTGCTCCAGGATCCAATCCACGGCTGCGGCTAAATCCGCGGCGATGAAATCTGGCTTCAATGTCCACTTCGATGCATGCCAGAGGATTTCACCCTGTCCATATCCGGTGCGCACCATGATACTGCGAGCGCCAACGCGGTGCGCTAACTCCACGTCGCTATGACGGTCGCCGACCACGAAAGAGCGCGTCAAGTCGACGCCATGTTCCGCGGAGGCCTGATCCAGCATCCCTGGGCCAGGTTTTCGGCACGCGCAAGCGTCGCTCGACGTGTGAGGGCAATAATAGATTCCGTCGAGATAAGCTCCGGCGTCGCCCAGCTGTATGGTCATCAAATCGTGGACGGCGTGCACGAGCGATTCCGGGTAGTATCCGCGAGCGATACCAGATTGGTTGGTAATCACAAAGACGAGAAGACCGAGCTCGTTTAGTTTGCGGATGGCAGCCGGGGCAAACGGAAACATACAAAAACGAGAAATGTGATTCAAGTAGCCGACTTCTTCGGAAATTGTACCGTCGCGATCAAGAAAAACGGCTGCTTTTAGGGGGCGGTCAGACACGCTCCACCACAACGGAAGCCAGCCAGGGATCGACGGCGGCTTCCACTTCGCCGGTGGTAATACGGGTCATGCAGCGATGGTCGATGGGACAACGCCGGAGAAAACACGGACTGCAATAGGGCTGTTGACGAACGATAGTGTGGCGTGGAGTCACGGGCGCGGTGCCGAATGGATCGGTGGGCCCGAAAATTGCCACGGCGGGAAGTCCGACGGCGGCCGCAACGTGCATGGCGCCCGAATCGTTGCCGATAAAAACATGGCAGTGCGACAGAAGAGCGGGCAGGTCGGCGACGGTGGTTCTACCGGTGAGATCGATGGGGGCGCGTTTCATTTCGGAAGCGATGGCCGCTGAAACATCCGTTTCACCGGCGGCACCAAAAAGTATCACGTCCGCATCCCATTGCACTTGAAGTTGGTTGGCCAATTCCGCGAAACGCGACGGCGGCCAGCACTTCGCCGAACCGTAGGCGGCTCCGGCACCGATAGCGATTCGAATGGCGGCGGGGCGGACGCCTGCGGCTGCTAGTTGCTGAGCTGTGCGGGCGCGGCTGGCTTCAGTGACGTGCAATTTGATGAAAGCTTCATCCGGAATGGAATCGATCCAGCCGCTGCGGCGAAGCAATTCGAGATAATAAAATTTTTCGTGCGGCGGGATTTCGCCGGGTTTGGGCACCGGGACGGCCTCGGTCAGAAGGAGGCTTCGCGCGTCGCGAGCATAACCGATGCGTTGCGGGATTCGTGCGCGCCATGTGAGCCAGGCAGCATCAAAGGCGTTTTGCAGAAGGATTGCGACCTCAAAATCACGGGATCGTAATTCGGAGGCTAGCCGTTCGCTACCAGAGATGCCGGCATGTCTGCCGCGATGATCGTAAATGATCAGCTCATCGGCTACGTTTTGGTCGCGGTAGATGTCGGCCACATAGGAGCGGGCTAAAATTGAGATGGCGGCGTCTGGGCGATTACGAATAGCGTGGATTGCGGGCAAGGCCATGATGGCATCGCCTACCCAATTTGTGGCGCGAATAAGAATTTTCATGCCTGGGCACCGCGGGCTTGGAGCGAACCGTTTATTGCGGCGAGAAATTCGTTTTCGCCAGTAATATCCAGATCGATGACGGAACCAAAAACGGGCAGCACAGAAAAATGCACGTCCTTCAAATTCCAGAAATCTTTTTCAGTGGTCAGCAGTGACTTTGCCCCGACGCTTGTCGCGGCTCGTTCGATAGCTTGCACATCTTCGAGTGTATAGTGGTGATGGTCGGCAAAAAACATGTGGCCAGCCGGCATTATGCCCCAGCGCTGCAAGTCGCGGTCGAATGCTTCGGGATTGCCGATTCCGCAAAAGGCAAAAAAGGGGCCGCTGCCAGGGTCTGCGAAGGTTTGCAGCCAGCCGTCGCCGTTGAGGCGGCGAAAACCGAGTAACCGAGTTGATGCGGCAAAAACCGGCAAGGTCGACAAGCGTTGGATGGCTTCTTTCGCGCCCGCGGTATTTTCGGTGCGGGTAAAGATGATGATTCCTGCGCGAGTCAGTGCGGAGAGCGATTCGCGCATTGGTCCGGCCGGAAGCAACGGTTGTGCCACGGGGCGTGAGCCGTCCATAAGCACGATGTCGAGATCGCGAGCTAATTGAAGATGTTGGAAGCCGTCGTCGAGCAAGAAAATGTCGATGGCCTGATGTGATTCGATGCGTTGACCTTCGGCAAAGCGATTTTTGCCCACTCCAAAGATTACGCGATTCTGCAACCGTGAACGCATCAGCTCGACTTCATCGCTGCTACCGGAAATACCGCGATAGCCGCGAGTGAGAATGGCAACACGCTGGCCTTGCTCAAGGAGCTTTTCCGCGAGCCAGATTACGAGGGGGGTTTTGCCGGTTCCCCCAACAGATAAATTACCTACGCTGATGACTGCGGCCTTCAGGCGTTTTTGCTTCAACAAGCCACTGGCGTAGAGCCGAGTTCGAATCGAAACGCCGACACCGTAGAGCCTAGAAGCAGGCCACAACAAAATGCGAAGGGGCCGCGACAGGGTCATTGGCGCGGCGTACCGTGCCCATTCAAGAATCCTGAGATTACCGCGAGCGCCCGGTCCGTAGCTCCACGACTGTCTTCCACCAGCGCACGCGCCGTTTCACCCATGGCGCGCATGCGATCAGGGTCACGGAACAATTCAATCCACGCGACGCCAGCGTCTTCAGGACTTTCCACTTGGACGGCAGCTCCCGCGGAAACAAAGCGCGATGCCATCTCCGAGAAATTTTCCATGGAAGGGCCGAAGACCGGAATTTTTCCAAAGGCCGCGGGCTCCAAAATATTATGGCCACCGGAGGGAACCAGCGATCCACCTACGAAGACACCATCGGCGCAGCGATAGATCGAGGCCAATTCTCCGATGCTGTCCAGCAACACCACGGTGACATCTTTTGGTATCGCGGTGGCGCCGCTGGGGCTTACGCCATTTGACGAAGTTTGAATCGGCAGTTGTGACCGGCGTAGAAATTTGCGCCGCGATTCGTGGATGAAGTCGGCGGCCGCCTCGAACCGCTCTGGCTTTCGCGGCGCGAGTACCAACAGCGCGTTTGGATATTCACCTTGCAAGGTGCCAAAGGCGATGAGCGCCAGAGGCTCTTCGGTAGCGACTACGCTGCCTGCGACGATCACGGGAGTGCGGCCAGCTCTCGATACTTCCGCTTCCAACCAATGCGAAACCGGCGTGGGTCCGGGAAGGTCCAGGTCGTATTTCAGATTGCCGCTGGCACGCACACGATCGGCAGGTGCGCCGAGAAAGCGGATGCGTTCGGCGTCTTTTTCGCTTTGCATCAGGAACATGCTGGGATCGGCGAGAGCGTGCTTGAGAAAAGGCCTCAGGAAAAATGCGAAGGCTCCAAGATATCTCTGGTAGCGAAGAAATGATCGATCGGAGATGCGGCCGCTGACGAAAAGCACCAGAATGTTGCGGCGACGAGCCTGACGTAGAAAATTGGGCCAGATTTCGGTTTCCAGGATAATGACCAAAGAAGGCTTGATGGCATTCAATGCGCGACGCACACAAAATGTCCAATCCAACGGGAAGTAGATGACCGCATCCGCGAAAGGCATGCGCTCGCGAGCCAGCGCATTTCCGGTAATGGTGGTTGTCGAAATTATTAATTGACGATTCGGGTATGCTTCCTTTAATCTCCGAGCCAACGATATTCCCGACAGGACTTCGCCAACAGAGACGGCGTGCAGAAGAATTGCGCCCTGTGGATTTTTGCCTTGTTTGAAAGAGGGATACGAAAAGCCCAGACGTTCGGGAAGATTGGAGAAATATCTTCCGTGGCGCAGTCCCTGCACAAGCCAGTAGGGCGTGAGCACAAGAGCAGCAACACCCAAAAGAAAGCTGTAGATGAAATACACTAAAAGCGGCTCCGGTCCGTTTGCCCCCGGGGTTAAAAGTGTGCCGGCGCGGGGGCAACCCCGTACATCGCCCCGGAATCGAAGGCGTCAGATGAGAAGGATCTATTATAACTCGATGCGGAGCCTATCCAGCGTAGTTCCCTTTCTGGCTGGGTGTTTGATTGTCGGTGCTTATGCCGGAGCGCAACAAGATGGGAGCCAGCGCGCTTCCTTAAAAACAGCGTCATTGGAAACACATGAAGGGCTCACGATCTCCGCACAACCGTGGACAGACGCCGCTTTATACAAAGAGAAATTCCCAAAGAAATCGCCGTTTGCCGCAGGGATAGTTGCCATGCAAGTTGCCTTTCGCAATGATTCGAACGAAAGCATGAAAGTTAGTCTGAATCGGATCCGCCTATCTTTCCAAATCGACCAGGACAACAGGCAGGAATTGCAGGCCTTAACTCCGGCTCAAGTGGCGGACCAAGTGTTGAAACCCGGGGGAAAAGACCCGTCGCAATCGCGATCGAGGGTCTCGCTACCAGTAAGCATCCCGCATAACGGAAAAGACAAGCATTGGACCGAACTGGAACAGCAAGCGGAGACTGCGGGTGTTCCGGCGAACGTGATTGCTCCGCACAGCACTGTTCAAGGCCTTTTGTATTTCGATCTTCAGGGACAATTTGATTTATTGAATGGAGCACGATTGTATGTGCCAGACGTGCTGGTGATGGAGAATAACCGCTCGCTGACCTACTTTGAAATTGAATTGAGCAGGTCTCCCGGGAAATAACCCTTCCTCTCTCTCTACATGCGCCACAATTTTATTCTGCGCCTCATCTGACAAATAAATCCCGGTTTGCGCACACCGAAATGCTCGGCTACGATGAACGTGTGCAAAACATTTCTGAAACTAACGGACGGATGTTAAGTCTTCTCGAAGAACTAAACCCGGAACAACGTGTTGCCGCAGAAACTACTGAAGGCCCCTTACTCATTCTGGCGGGCGCAGGAACCGGCAAAACGAGAGCCATCACGTTCCGCATGGCCAATTTGATCGCTAACGGCGTTCTCTCCGAAGCCATCCTGGCGGTAACCTTCACCAACAAAGCGGCCCAGGAAATGCGCACGCGCGTCTCAGACTTGCTGTTGCGCGCAGGCGTGCCCCCGTCTTCTCCCTGGCTCTCTACCTTCCATTCGTTGTGTGCGCGGCTTTTGCGACGTGAAGCGGTGAGCGCCGGCCTCCCGCGCGATTTCGTCATTTACGATGACGATGATCAACTCGCAGCGGTCAAGTTGGTCATGGCAACTCTGAAGATCGATGATGACGCGCTGACTCCCAGGAATGTACTGAGCCGCATCAGTCATGCCAAAAACCACGGACAGACCCCAGAGTCCATTCGCGCCGAAGCCATTGAAAAAAACGGCCGCCTCGTAGCGGATATTTTTGCCGCCTACGAAAGGCAACTGAAGCAAAGCGCCGCCCTGGATTTTGACGACCTGCTGCTGCGAACCGTAAAGCTGCTGCGCGAATCTCCGCAGGTACGTGAGAAGTGGCAGGCCCGCTTCCAATATATTCTGGTCGACGAGTATCAAGACACCAATCGCGTGCAATATGATTTGCTCAGGCTGCTGACCGGTCCGAAACACAATTTGTGCGTGGTAGGCGATGAAGATCAGTCCATTTACCGTTGGCGCGGCGCGGACGTTTCGATTCTGTTGAGTTTTTCGCGTGATTTCCGGGACGCCAAGGTCATCAAGCTGGAGCGCAACTACCGTTCCACGCAGCAGATTCTCGACGCTGCTGGAGCGGTGGTGGGCAACAATCCCGAACGCCTTGGCAAAATCCTTACGGCAGAGAATGGCGAAGGCTCTAAGCTGCGTTATTTCGAAGCGCGTGATGCGCAGACCGAAGCGGAATTCGTAGCCGGGGAGCTGGAACGCATAATCGGCGATGATCCCTCTCAGACCTGCGCCGTCGAATATCGAACCAATTTTCAGTCGCGTGCTTTTGAAGAAGCTTTTCGGCGGCGCGGGCTGCGATACAAGTTGGTGGGAGGCTTCAGTTTTTATAATCGCGCCGAGGTGAAAGATACGCTGGCATATGTGCGGCTAGCGATGCATTCGGATGACGATGTATCGCTTCTTCGGGTACTAAATGTTCCGCCACGCGGTATCGGGAAAACTACTTTAGACGCTCTGCGCGAAACAGCCCGCACGGATGGCTCATCCCTGTGGACCGCGATCGGCAAGTTTGTTTCGGGAGCCGCGGGCGGCCGCGCGGTCACGCCGCTGCGCGTATTTCAGGAAATGATCGCCAAATTGCAGTCCGCGCTATCGGAAAAAGAGCCCGCGGATTTCCTTCACACCGTTCTCGACGAGACCGGTTACATGGACATGCTCAAGGATCGCAACACCCCAGACGACGTCGCGCGCATTGAAAACCTCGAGGAACTGACGCGCGCGGTCGCGGAAAGCATGGATGGCGGCGAAACTTTTGCGGATTTCCTCGATGCCGCGGCGCTGGTCAGCGACGCCGATTCCTTTGAAGGCAAGCCGGGTGTGACGTTGATTACCCTGCATAGCACGAAGGGACTAGAGTTTGATCATGTATTTTTGACGGGGCTGGAAGAGGGCATTTGCCCGCACAGCCGTTCGCTAAATGAAGAGAAAGGCATCGAAGAAGAACGCCGGCTTTGTTACGTGGGCATGACGCGGGCGCGCAAATCGCTGACACTCAGCCGTGCGGTGTACCGGCGCGTTTTTGGGAATGAGCAACAGATGCGAGCATCGATCCAATCCAGGTTTCTAACGGAAATTCCCAGCGAGCTGGTGGATACGGTTCGAGGGTCGATGTCGGACATCGGCGAGAAAAGACGTTACGAGCTTGACCCGGAATATTCCTATTCGTCGGAGGAATTCCTGCAGCGCGTGCGTAGCGGGCCGAAGCCGCTGCCATCGTCGCAACGAAGGCAAAGTAGTCCGAGCTCTTTCACCCGGCCGCCACTAAAACGGGGGGCGGACTCTAATCCCATGCTGGGACGAAAAGTTAGGCATCCGACTTACGGTACCGGAACAGTGGTGGGCGTTGAAGGTGACGACGATGACCGGCGCGTATCGGTGAGTTTTCCGGGCCGCGGCACAAAGAAGTTTATCGAGCGATACGCGCAACTCGAACTCGCATAAGAGTGGCGCAAACCGCCCCACGTTGTTGCGTCTACTGCTTCGGCAAGGTACATTGAGGCGCAATCAGCCTTCCATCCTCGTCGCGCGAATTGGATTCAGGTTGGTCCAATCGATTCGGGGAACCCAAGAACGATCGGAGCGTGTGCGTGGCAACAGATATCTTCCGCTGCAAGAGCATCGATCAACTGTTGTCGGATTCTGAGAACGCCGAAGTTGGACTAAAAAAATCGTTGGGCTGGGTCAGTCTGACGGCGCTGGGAATCGGCGCGGTGATTGGGTCGGGAATTTTCACGGTGATCGGCACGGCGATCGCCGGGCAGCAACTGCAAGCATCGTCCATCCTGAATGCTCCCCTTCTTGAGTATTTAATTCACCATTCGGCCTCGTTTGGGCGGCCGGGCGCCGGTCCAGCAATTGCGCTGTCATTCGTGCTGGTGGCAATTGTCTGCGGATTTGCTTCGGTGTGTTACGCGGAACTGGCTGCCATGATTCCCATCGCCGGCAGCGCGTACACCTACACGTACGCAACGATGGGCGAATTGGTTGCGTGGATCATCGGCTGGGATTTAATTCTGGAATATGCGGTAAGCAACATGGCGGTGTGCGTGGGATTTTCGGCGCATATAGTGGATCTGCTTGATTTCTTTGGCGTCCATCCGAACCCGAGGTGGATTTCTCCGGCTTATCTGCCGACTGGAATGTCGGACTTTCAAGGGAACATGCTGCTTGATCCGGGGTGGCATTTTGGATTTAATTTTCCGGCGTTTCTGATTGTGATGCTGCTCACCATAATTTTAATTCGCGGAATCCGGGAATCGGCGGGCGCGAACAACGTCATGGTGTTTTTAAAAATTACGGCCATCCTGGTTTTTATTACATTTGCGGCACGACTGGTGCATCCCGCTAATTGGCATCCATTCGCGCCCAATGGGTGGCCGGGTATTTTGACGGGTGGCTCGATCGTTTTTTTTACGTATATCGGGTTTGATTCGGTCTCCACCGCCGCGGAAGAATGCAAACGGCCGCAACGGGATTTGCCTATCGGGATTATTGCGACGTTGATTGTGTGCACGTTGCTGTATATCGGCGTGGTGGTAGTGCTGACTGGACTGGTCCCCTGGCAAACGTTGTTGGATGATGCGGCCCCGGTAGTAAACACGTTAAAAAAATTGCATTTCGGCGGAGTGCGCCTAGTAGTGCTGATCGGCGCGCTGCTTGGGATGATTTCATCGCTGCTGGTTTTTCAGTTGGGCCAAGCGCGCGTATGGTTTGCGATGTCTCGCGACGGATTATTGCCGCGGATTTTTAGCCGAGTGCACCCGAGATTTCAGACTCCCGATTTTTCAACCCTGATGGCCGGTATTGTCGTAGGTGTTCCAGCGGGCTTGCTGGATATTGGGACGCTGGCCGATTTATCGAATATTGGGACGCTTTTTGCGTTCGCTTTGGTAGCGGGAGGGGTTTTGATTCTGCGTTATCGTGAGCCGGAACGGCGGCGGGCGTTTCGCGCTCCGGGAGGTCCGATAGCGCCGATCCTCACTATCTTGACGTGTCTGCTGCTGATGGCGGGACTGCCGATCACCAACTGGATTCGTTTCTTTGTGTGGATGGTCATTGGACTTGTGATTTACTACAACTACGGGCGGAAGCGCAGCACCTTGCGAGCTGTGGCCCGGCCATAAAAAGTGAGCAACGCACACTGAGACTGTATACCGTCATGTCGCCAGCGCGCTATAGAACAACATTTCGTCGTACGCGGTTCCTCAGTGTAGCCGTGATCTTCGCAGTGTTTCCGCACAGCACTCGCGCATGGGGCCGCAACGGCAACAAACTGGTGGTAAATAAAGCCATCGATACTTTGCCTACGGACATTCGCGCTTTCTTCGAGTCCAACCGCGCGCTTTTGTCGCAACACGTGACCGACCCACTCGACACCCTCGCCACCAAGGCGGCGGAACGTCACAATCATTTTTTGTACCTCGATAAATACGGGCGCTTTCCTTACGACGCTCTTCCGCGAAATTACAAAGCAGCAGTATACAAATATGGGAAAACCAAGCTTCAAGCCAACGGCTTACTACCCTGGCAAATCGGCGTCTACAGCCAAAAATTGACCGAAGACATGAAATCCGGACATTGGGACGAAGCCAAGCTGGATGCCGCAATTCTCGCCAATTACGTGGCCGAAGCGCACGACCCCTTCAATACCACCGACGATTTTGACGGCCATCTCACGGGCCAAACTGGGATCGATGAGCGCTTTGGCACGACGTTGATCGATCGTTATTCTTCCTTTTTTCCGATGCGGCCGAATGATGCCGCGTTCATCAGTGACCCAACGGACCACGCCTTTGAGGCCTGCCTGAGCGCGCACAGTTGGCTCGAAACAATTCTACTGGCAGACCGAAACTCTAAACGTGGGGAAAATTCTTACAACGATGAGTACTTCGATCATTTCTATAATGCGGCGGCGGTAACTCTCATAAGGCAACTCTCTGACGCCGCCACAGATGTCGGATCCTACTGGCTGACCGCGTGGGTCAATGCGGGCCGGCCGCAACTTCCCCATTGAACCAGGAAATACAATCCAGTCTCCTCTCCGCCGATTTCCTTGCGCTGCCGCAGGCTGAACTGCACCTGCACCTGGAAGGTTCGCTGCAACCCGAAACGGTTTGCGCGCTGGCCGCGAAATATGGAGTGCCAGCATCCACACAAGATGTTCTGCGGCGTTACGCCTATCGCGACTTTTTGGAATTCATTGAAACCTTCAAGTGGGTTTCCTCGCTGCTTCGAGCCCCGGAAGACTTTGCTCTGGCGCTCCACGATCTCGGCGAGCAGCTCCTGGCGCAAAATGTCGTTTATGCCGAAATCACTCTTTCCGTGGGCGTGATGCTTCTGCGCCATCAATCACCAGAAAAAAACTTCGAAGCTATCGCTGCAGCCGCCGAATCGTTTCGCGGCCGTGGCCTGAAACTTAATTTCGTTTTCGACGCCGTGCGCCAATTCGGAGCCGACGCTGCCATGAAAGTTGTGGAAGCCGCCGAAGGATGCGCTTCAGAGTCCATCGTGGCTTTCGGGATCGGTGGCGACGAACTGAGTATCCCCGCCAAGGAATTTCGGGCCGTTTACGAAAAAGCTGGGGCTATCGGCCTGCACAAACTAATGCACGCCGGCGAAGTCGGGGGCCCGGAAGAAATTCGTCAAGCCATCGAACTGCTAGGCGCCGAACGTATCGGCCACGGCATAGCGGCTATGCGTGACCCATCCTTAATGGATCTTCTAGTTGAACGACGCATCCCTCTGGAAATTTGTCCGCAGAGCAACATCAGGACCGGGGCGCTAGCCAAGCAACTGGGTCGTGCTTCAGCGCAAATCGAGCAACACCCGCTGCCGCAGCTATTTCATCATGGCATTCCGGTGGTGCTCTCCACTGACGACCCGGCAATGTTTCACACGAGCTTGCGATTTGAATATGAAAACGCTCGTCGAATGGGGTTACAAGAATCGGAACTAAAGCGCATCGCGAAAATGAGCTTCGAACATGCCTTCATCGACGAGCACGATAAGGCAGCTCTCCCACGTAATGGAAAAGCCACAACCGCATTGAGCTAATCTCCCTACAGCCTGCTTCGCTGGGGTTATGGACCTAAATGTTATAATCCGCTAATGAAAGCACACGTCTGGGTTATGCCAAAACGCACCGTGCTCGATCCGCAGGGCCAAACCATTCAACACGCGCTCGCAGGCTTGGGTTATGCCGAAGTAAAGGATGTCAGACAGGGGAAATTTTTCGTTCTGGACCTTGGCGGTTGGACTCGCGAAGAGGCCCAAGGCCAACTCGAGCGCATCTCGAAAGACGTATTAACCAACCCGGTCATCGAAGAATACCGCTTCGAAATTATCGACTGACTCAGAAAGTCAGAGCGCTGGAAGCATTGCCACAACACACATAGCCTCATTCGCGACACGTTCTCGTGATTTTGTCTGGCACTTTTCCCGCATGTTAACCTTGAAATATCGATAGGAGCCTCTTTCATGTGCGGCATTGTCGGTTATATCGGTCCTAAAAAGGTCGTTCCGGTCATCGTCGAGGGCCTGCGGAAACTCGAATATCGCGGCTATGACTCGGCCGGGATCGCCGTAGTCACCAAGGACGGCAAGCTCGAAATCCGCCGCGCGGCAGGCAAGCTTCGCAACCTTGAAGAAGCGATTGCGAAATCGCCGATCGAAGGCACGTACGGCATCGGCCACACGCGCTGGGCCACTCACGGCCGCCCGACGGAAGAAAACGCGCATCCCCATGGAGATTGCAGTGGACAGATCGTCGTGGTGCATAACGGAATTATTGAGAACTACCTGGAACTAAAAGAACAACTCCAGCGCGAAGGCCATAAATTTGTAACCGAAACCGATACCGAAATTGTCGCTCATCTGGTCGAAAAACATTCCGCCAACGGCACCCCACTCGAAGAAGCCGTACGCAAATCGCTCAGAGAACTCCGCGGCATCTACGCGCTGGTGTTTCTGTCGGCTAAAGAACCGATGAAAATCGTAGCCGCTCGCCTGGGCCCTCCTTCGGTAATCGGCATCGGCGACGGCGAATATTTTGTAGCCAGCGATATTCCTGCGCTGCTGGAGCACACGCGCGACATGTTCTTCCTGGCCGATGGTGACATCGCGGTGCTCACTCGCGATGGCGTCAAAGTCATGGATCACGACGGTCGCAAGGTCGAACGCCCCACGCAGCACGTGGCCTGGGACCCCATCATGGTGGAAAAGGGCGGCTACAAGCATTTCATGCAAAAAGAGATTTTCGAGCAGCCGCGCGCCGTGCGCGACACTCTGCTCGGCCGAATTTCGCAAGACACCGGAAAAATCTTTCTCGACGAAATGAAAATCTCCGAGGGGCAATTCCGCAACTTCGAAAATGTACGCATCGTTGCTTGCGGAACCAGCTGGCATGCCGGGCTGGCCGCCAAATTCATGATCGAGCGCCTGGCACGCATTCCGGTGGAGGTCGATTACGGCAGCGAGTTTCGCTATCGCGACCCCATCCTGGACTCCAAAACATTGACGGTGTGCATCAGCCAATCCGGCGAAACCGCCGATACCCTCGCCGCACAACGCGAAGCCAAGCTGAAAGGTTCGCCCACGGTCGCCATCTGTAACGTCATGGGCTCGATGGTTACCCGTGAAGCGGCAGGAACTATCCCGACGCATGCAGGCCCGGAGATCGGCGTGGCCTCCACCAAGGCCTTCACAGCGCAGCTCACTGCGCTATTTCTGCTGGCGGGCTACCTTGGCCAAGTCCGCGGAAAAGTCAGCTCCGAATGCGCCATTAAGCTGATGCAGGAAATTACTCGCATTCCGCACAAAATGGAACGCGTGCTGCAAACGGACGAAAAAGGAATTTATGAGAATCTCGCGCGCCAACTGTTTCGCTACAGTGATTTTCTTTATCTAGGCCGTGGTATTCATTACCCCATCGCGCTGGAAGGCGCATTAAAGCTTAAGGAAATCTCGTATATCCACGCGGAAGGCTACCCGGCCGGAGAAATGAAGCACGGGCCTAACGCGTTGATAGATGAAAATCTTCCGGTGGTGGTGCTGGCGACTCGCGACGAGAGCGATCCCGATTCCATGACGCGCTATGAAAAGAGCGTGTCGAACATCCAGGAAGTAAAGGCGCGGGACGGCATCGTAATCACTATTGCGACAGAGAACGATCATTTGGCGCGTGCGGCTTCTGATCACATTATTGAACTGCCGCCTGCGCCGGAATTGCTTTCTCCGTTGCTGGAAATCATCCCGTTGCAATTGCTCGCTTACCACATCGCGGTCAGGCGGGGGTGCGACGTGGATCAACCCAGAAATCTGGCGAAATCAGTAACCGTCGAGTAATGCTGCTCTGGCGCACTCGGATGATAATAATTCGCAATTCAATACCTGCTTCCAATTTCCGCTAGAATAAAACGTATGGTTCAAAGCTTTGTGCGTGGCAGCGTATTTGTCTTCGTATTGTGTTTTCTTCTAGGTCTTCCCGCGTATCCCAGTGCACTCAAGCAAACTGCTGACAACCCTACAGCGACACTGAAAGCAATCCACGCCGACGGCGTTAAGCACCTCAGCGCGGATCAGGTTATCTCACTGGCTGGGCTTAGCGTCGGCAGCGCCGTGGGAAAGCAGGACTTGCAAGCGGCAGCGGATCGCCTGGTACAAACCGGGTTATTTTCTAACGTAAATTACGCGTTTCAATCCAAAGATGACGGCTTGTACCTGACATTCAAGGTGGTAGAGGCACCAAGAATTCCCGCTTACTTCGACAATATTCCGTGGTTTTCGGATGGGGAACTAGCTGACGCCATCCGCAAAGTTTTACCGTTTTACGACGGCACCGTGCCGGAAGGTGGTGCCACGGTCGACAAGGTGGCCTCGATACTCACTGATTTAATCGCATCCCGGGGCATGAATACGAAAGTCGAATATCAGGTCATCAGCAATCCGCTTGGCGACGGTACGGTGCAGGAGTTCCGCATCGCGGATGTGGTACTGCAAATCGCTAAAATAGAATTCGGCGATCCGGCGCTGGCAAGTTCCAAAGAGTTGCGGCAGCATCTCGGCGAAGTGCAAGGAAAAACATATTCGCGGATGGTCATAGATTTATTTTTAGCCGAACAGGTAAAGCCTATTTATCTGCAAAAGGGGTATTTGCGCGCAAAACTCGGCCCGCCTGAAATTCGGTTAAGTGGTGATCCAAACCAGAAGCTGCCCGACCACATTCCAGTATTCGTTCCCATCACGCCGGGCCCTACTTACCGGTGGAAAGGCGCACAATGGAGCGGAAATGCGGCGTTATCGGGCTTCACTATGAATGCGTTGATCGGCGTCAAAGACGGTGAGGTAGCCAACGGGATGGCAATTGAGGCCGCGTGGACGCGGCTACAGGAAGAATACGGACACCGCGGTTACCTGGAGGCGAAAGTCGAACCGGTGGCCGAATATGATGATCAGGCGCACACCGTTTCGTACAGAATCAATATTTCCGAGGGGCGGGTATATAAGTTTGGGAAATTGGTTTTAACGGGAATGTCACCTGGAGGCGAGCGGCGGCTGCGCGCGGCGTGGCCAATTTTAAGTGGGGATGTTTTCGACAAGACTAAGTATGAGGACATTCTTCTGAAACTGCAGGTGCATCCGGAGCAGATTTTTGTCGATCTGCCGGTGCATTACGAGTCGGTGGGACACTGGCTGCAGACGGATGCCGAGACTGGAATGGTGGATGTGCTGCTCGATTTCAAGTGAAGGAGTACAGTGCTCACCGGAGTTCTTTAGGTTGTCGGTGGGATATACTCGGTTGGTATGAGAAATGCTCTAGTTCGAATTCGCGAGACGGAACAAAGTTCGCGCACGGCAGAGCAAAAAGAAACGCAGCTACTCGTTCGCCTGGCGGATTGTGGCTCGCTCATCGTGGCACTTTCTGGCGGCGCCGACTCCGCTTATCTGGCGTGGGCCGCGCAGCAGGCGTTGGGAAAAAGGGCACTTTCTGTTACAGCGCTTTCACCGAGTTTTTCCGCGTACGACCGCGCCATGGTGGAAGATTTCGTTTCTAAATTAGGCGTCCATCATGAATTCGTCGAAACCCACGAGATGGATAATCCGGCATACCGCGCGAATGCGACGGACCGCTGCTACTACTGCAAAGACGAACTGTTTGATGTGCTGGACCAGTTGGCCGTTAAGCGCAAGTTCGAAGCGGTTTGTTATGGAGTCAATGCCGACGATACCCTGGATTTTCGGCCAGGTCATCGGGCAGCGAGCGAACACCGGGTATTGGCTCCTCTGCTGGATGCGCGTTTGACAAAAGCTGAAATTCGAATGCTCTCTGAGCGCGCCGGATTGCCCACTTGGGACCGCCCCGCGTCGGCCTGCCTGTCTTCACGACTACCCTACGGAACGGAAGTGACACCTGAGCGGCTTGCGCTGGTGGAGCGCGGCGAATCAGCCTTGCGGGAGCTTGGGTTTCGGCAGTTCCGTGTGCGTTTACATGACAAAATGGCGCGTATCGAAATAAGTCCGGAAGAAATGCAGCTGGCATTTTCTGAAGATATGGCGGCAAAAATGGCGCAAAAGCTGAAAAAGGCCGGCTTCACTTATGTGGCGCTGGATCTCGAAGGTTATCGCCAAGGGTCTCTGAATGAGAGCATTACAAAAGCTAACCATTCCCTGGTTAAAGTACAGTCCGGAACATAATTCCCTTTTCCTACGTATCCATAATAGGTACAAGTACTAAGCATCAGCCTTGAGCATGCTTTCCTCGCAAGGAGACTCGTGACGATTGCAGACAAGAATGTGTTTCACGCTGTCATGGCGGCAGCGGCTTTCGCGCTCGCGGGTTGTTACGCAGGCCCGGGCGTTAGCGGCTCATTCGATAAAACGTTTACTGTTACCGGGCACATGCGCTTGGAACTGAGCAACCCATCGGGCGATGTCGAGGTTACCGGGAGCGCCGATGGGCAAGTTCACGTGCACGGAGATGTGCGCGCCAATGGCATGGGATTTGATAAGCCGCAAGAACGGCTGAATGAGACCCTGGCGAACCCCGGAATTGAGCAAAGGGGCGACACCATCCGAGTTGGAAAACATTTCTCGAACATGCGGAATTTGACCATCACGTACAAGATCGAAGTGCCGCATGACACGGAAATGAATCTAAGCGTGGTGTCCGGCGCGCTGCACATACGAAATGTGCGTGGGCCCGTAACCACCCAAGGAGCCTCAGGTTCCATACGCGTGGAACAAATCGAACGAGACGCGCAGCTAACGTCCATGAGCGGATCAGTGGAGGCCAGCGATGTTGGCGGAGATGTGCGCGCTTCCAGCGCTTCCGGAGAGTTGACCATCACCAACGCGAAGGGCGATGTGCGTGCACATTCTCTGAGTGGCTCTGTGAAGGTGGTGAATCCAGGTGGCCGCGTGGAGACTGACGACGCCAGCGGGTCAATCGATATAGAGGGCGCCCAATTCGACGCCAAAGCCCATGATGTGTCGGGCGAAATAGTTATTCGCGGTGATCCTGGCCAACATGGGTATTGGGATCTCAAAACGGTATCCGGGAGCGTCAACGTATATGTGCCGTCGACTTCGAATTTTCGTTTCGCCGCGGATGCGATCTCGGGAGAAATCAGAGCCGACATTCCCATTGTAATCGAGGAACAGGGGAAGCATTCGCTGCGCGCTCATGTTGGGAATGGTGGCGGGCGGGTGGAAGTGCGTACCGTTTCTGGAGAAATTCACGTTAGCGGAGCGAATTGAGAGTTTGACCGTAAGTGAGAATCAGAACTGCCAATTCAGTGAAGCCTGCATCACAAGCCTCGGATACCTTAGAATTGAGACATGCCTGCAAGGTCCGGTTTGGTGCCCGCCCTAGTGTTGGCGGCAATTTTTAGCAATTTAAGCAATCCCCATTTGGTGTGCGCGCAAAACGAGAATAAGCCGAATCCTTCGGCTTCCGCGCAACAGCAGAAGTCCCCTCCCGGAAAAGACACCTCACCCGTAAAAACCCAAAGTGCCGGCGACGAACTACAAGAATCGATTGCGAATGCCGGAAACGACCGAGCCGCGCTGGTGCGCAACCTGGGAGCGTACCTCCTAAAATATCCAGATTCACCGCAACGGCCGCAGATTTATCGCGCGCTTGTGGAGGCCACCCTGCAGCTTCGGGATACCGCGAGGGCGGCAGGTTACGCGGAGCGCGTCGTGGCGCTTACGCCCGAAGACATGTCGATCACGCTGGTAGCAATTCAACTACTGCAGCGCAGCGGGGACGAGGCAGGGCTGCACCGTGCAATTAGTTATGCCGGACGGGTGCTGACCTTTGTGGACCGAACCGGCCTGGATGATAAATCGCCGAAAATGTCACCTGACGAATGGCGCAAGGCCAAGGCGCGAGACCGCAGTTCCATATTGCAACTGCGCGGAGAACTATATCTGAAGCTGAAAGAGACCGCCGCGGCACAAAAGGATTTTGAGTCCAGTTACGAGGAATTGCCCACGGCTGGGGCGGCAGAAAAGCTGGGAGAAGTAGCGGAGATGAATAAGGACTTAACTGCGGCCATCGAGCAATATGCCCGAGCATTTGTTCTGGCCGATAGCTCGAACGCTGGCGTGACGCGCCGCGAAATTCGCCAAAGGATTGGGAATGTGTGGCGACTGGCGCATGGTTCCGATGACGGACTGGGCGAGTACCTGTTGCGGACTTATGACCAGGTCTCGCAAGTAACAAACGCGGGTAAAACCAGAAAAAATCCGGGAGCGCGAGAAGTCTCCGAATTTACGTTACGGAAAGCACCGGAAGGTACGCCTTATCCACTCGCCGGCAAAAAAGGCGAAGTGCTGGTAGTAAGTTTCTGGGCTACCTGGTGCGGCCCGTGCAGAGCGTTGGAACCACAATTCGAACGGGTGGCGGCGCATTTCAAAGGCAAAGACAAGATTTCTTTTCTAGAGGCAGACTGCGACGACGATGAGAGCCAGGTCGCCCCATATCTGGAAGAAGTTAAGCCGCAAATCCCGGTGGTTTTCGCGGATGGTCTCGATCATTTGTTGGCCGTGAATTCCCTGCCCACTGTGGTGGTTATTGATCGCGGCGGAAAAATTGCATATCGGGCGGAAGGCTTTGGCGAGGAAACCTTCGAGCGTGATCTAACGACCGCGGCGAATCACGCGCTCGAGGACGAGAAGGCTACGACACTGCCCCATGGGACTTCTGCTCAGTAGACTTCGGATATTTCTCGGCAACTTCGCGGGCCGCGACGATGGTATTCACGTGGATCGCGACGGTATCTTGCACGCGCCGAGCATAGCCTCCGGCTAGAGCTGTAGTAACCGGGATAGATCGCAAGCGGGCAGCCTCAAATACTTTTCGATCCCTGCGTTTCAAACCTGCTTTGGTAAGCAAAAGACCTCCAAGCTGATCTTCGCAGTAAGGATCCGCGCCGCCGACGTAGAAGATCATGTCGGGTTTAAATTTATCGAGACATCGTTCCACTGTGGGGATCAGAGCGGCAAGGTATTCATCGTCGCCGGCACCATCTCGCATATTCAGATCCACCGTGGAAGGAGGCTTATGCGCGGGATAATTATTTACCTGGTGGATGGAGATGGTGAACACCGAAGAATCATCGCCAAAAATGGCCGCAGTGCCGTTGCCGTGGTGCACATCGGTATCAACAATCATCGCTTTCTTGATGTCGCCATCGCCCTGCAGGCGGCGAACCGCGACGGCGACGTCATGAATCGCGCAGAAACCCTCACCGTGGTTGGCGTAGGCGTGGTGAAAGCCTCCGCTTAAATTCGAACCGAACCCGTCCCGCAAAGCGTTCTTGGCCGCCAGGATGGTGCCGCCCGCGGCCAGCCAAACCGCTTCCGCTAACTCTGGTGAGTAAGGGACCTCCAGCTTCACGATTTCACTGGCGGTAAGTGTCCCGGTTTTCAATTTGTTCACCCAGGAAGCGGTGTGTACCCGCAGAAGGTCTTCGTCGGTGGCGGGCTGGGGCGTAAGAAAATCGCCGGGATCCGCAATTTTAGAGCTAACGAGTTCTTCGGCGATCAAGCGAAATTTCTGCGACGGAAAAACATGCGCACCGAGATTCAAATCGTAGCGCGGGTGATAGACAACTTTAAAAGGAAGCATACCGTTCCGCGGCGGGTTAATTCTCGCGAGAAAGAATGAAATCCGGAAGGGTCATAAGCGCCCGCCCGTACTCGCTGTTGGCATGCCCATTCAGACAAGCCTTCGCGCGACGGGCATAATCATGAGCGAGTTCGCGCGCGCGAACGAGGGCTCCGGAGTCTTGAACCAGCGCGACCAGCCTTTCTGGGCGGACGGAATTAAATTCCTTTTCTTCGAGGACCTGGATGACCAGCTCGCGCGCGTCGCAATGCCCGTTTTCCATGGCGTAGATAAGCGGCAGGGTGACTTTGCCTTCTTTCAGATCGCTAAGCACGGGCTTCCCAAGTTGCTTTGCCGACGCGGTAAAATCCAGTAGATCATCGATCAGTTGAAAAGCAAGACCGGCGTAGCGGCCGTAATCCGCGAGCGCCTCTTCCTCTTCGCCTTCAAGGCCGGCCAGCACCGCGCCAAGTCGAGCACACCCGCTAAAGAGGCAGGCAGTCTTGTACGTCGCAAGGCGCACGGCGTCATCCTCGGTGACGTCAATGCGACCGATTTTTTCAAGCTGAATCAGCTCGCCTTCGACCATTTTTTGTGTGAGGTCGATCAGCACATCGAGGATACGGAAATTTCTCTCTTCCAGGGCCATCTGAAAGGACTGCATGTACAGCCAATCGCCGGCCAGAACACTACGGTGATTGCCCCACCTGGAATTCGCGGAAGGACGGCCGCGGCGCGTGTTTGCACTGTCGATTACATCGTCGTGAATCAGCGTAGCGCTATGGAGAAGTTCCACGACCGCCGCCAGGCGAATCGCGCCAGGGCTGTGCGCGCCAGCGTAACGATTGCACAGAATTAGAAGCGCCGGCCGCAACCGTTTGCCGCCCCCGCCTAGAAGATAACTGGTAATTTCGGAAACTGGCTCGAACGCGGTAGCACTTTGCCGTGACAGTTCTTCTTCGACGAGGACGAGATCGTCGCGGACTAGATCGAAGATCTCCTTTGCCGTTAGCAGCGCGATGGGGTTCCTCCTGACACCGCTCGAGTCATGCGACCGAACTGTAGCCGCATCAAAATGTAGCGACCGGAGATTCTGGCGGCCGGACAAGATGGAAGAAACGCTGAAAATTTGCTGACGTGGAGGCGGCGAGTTCTTCCGGCGACAAGTTTCTCACATTCGCAAGCGTGCGCGCTACTTCCGCGACATAGGCGGGCTCGTTGCGTTTGCCGCGGTAGGGTTGAGGCGCGAGGAATGGCGAGTCGGTTTCGATCAGGATGCGCTCAAGAGGAACTTCTTTTGCAACGTCGCGGATGTTCTGGGTCTTCGGATAGGTGGCATTGCCGGCGAAAGAAATCATGAAGCCTGCGTCGAGTCCACGGCGAGCTTCGTCGATTGTGCCGGTGAAGCAATGCAGGATGCCTCCGATTCCTGTGGGGCGCCAGACCTCTTCGATGAGCGCGAGGCAATCGGCCCAGGCGTCGCGACAGTGAATGATGATGGGGAGTTTGGCGTCGCGAGCGAGCGCCATCTGGTCGCGGAATACCCGGTGCTGGATGTCGCGAGGCGAGTGATCGTAATAATAATCCAATCCAATTTCGCCCCAAGCGATTACTTTGGGATGTTTTGCGAGCTTCGTTAGTTCTTCGAGGTGCTGCGATGTGACTTGTTTGGCTTCGTGCGGATGGATTCCAATGCTGGCGTAGATCCAGTCATATTGATCAGCATATGGCAGCGCGGAATCTAATTTTTCGGGCCCTGGTCCAGTGCCGATGGCGAGCAGAGCCGACACGCCTGCAACACGAGCCCGCTCCAACATGGCTTCGCGATCATCCGCGAACTGCGGAAAATCAATGTGGGCGTGGGAGTCGACCAGTTCCATTCGCGCGCAACGCTACTTGAGGCGAGCTCCGACTTCCACATCTTCCAGGAAACCCGCTAGGACTGGTCTTCCTTCAGGCCCGACCGACGCCGCGACGATCATGCCGTTGGATTCAACACCTCGCAGTTTGCGCGGAGCAAGATTCGTAACCACCGCCACTTTGCGCCCGATCAATTTTTCGGGTTCGTAAAATTGAGCGATGCCGGCGCAGATCTGGCGTACTTCAGTGCCAATATCCACCGTGAGTTTCAACAACTTGTCCGCGCCGGCGATGCGTTCGGCGGTTTGAATTTGCCCGACGCGCATTTCGACCTTGGCAAAATCCTCGATGCCGATTTTTTCGGTTGCCGCGGGTGCCGCGGCTGGAGCAGCAGCGGGAGTGGGTGCATTTGCGGGCGCTGCGGCCGGCTTCTGTGACTGATTTTCCATGGCCCCGATCCTCTCCATTGCTTCTATTTTTTCGACGCGCGGAAATAAGGCTTGAAATTCTCCGAGCTTCACGTCGGGCAAAAGTTGGCCCCAGCGCAAGTTGTCTAATTCCAACGACGCTAAATTTCCAGTTTGTCCAAGAAGCTTCCAGACTTTCACGGTGCTCTCCGGCAGGACTGGATGTGCCAGCGCCGTTACGATGCGCAAAACCTCTGCGGTAACCCACAGAATTGTTCCGCGACGTTGCTGATCCGTGTCGGAAGCGCCCAGGCTCCAGGGCTGCTCGGTGGTGAGATATTTATCGGCCGCGGCGATGATGGACCAGATCAACTCGAGTGCGCGAGAAAATTCGAATCGGTCGTAATGTTCGAGGACCTCGCCGATGGAGGTTTGCGCGGCTTTGGCAAGCTCTTGGTCCTGCGGCTGAAGCTCAACGGCCTTGGGGATTTTTCCGTTGAAACTGCGATCGATCATCGCTGCGGTGCGACTGGCGAGATTGCCCAAGCCGTTGGCGAGATCGCTGTTGTAGCGAGCAATGAGCGCCTCGCGACTGAATCCGCCGTCTCCGCCGAAAACAATTTCGCGCAAAAGGAAATAGCGCAAAGCGTCTACACCCAGGACGCTGACGATGGGTTGCGCGGATTGAATGTTGCCGCGCGATTTAGACATTTTTTCGTCCTGGAACAAGAGATGGCCATGAGCGAAGACGTTTTTTGGCAGATCCAAGCCCGCAGCCATCAGGAACGCGGGCCAGTAGACGGCATGGAAACGGATAATTTCCTTGCCAACCAGATGTACATCGGCGGGCCAGTAACGGGCGAATTCGTCTTTTCTGATGGGGTAGCCCACGGCAGTGATGTAATTCGTCAGCGCATCGGACCATACGTAGAAAACGTGCTTCTCGTCGCCCTGCCAGGGGATTCCCCACTTCAGGGTGGTGCGACTGATAGAAAGATCACGCAAACCACCGCGCACGAAAGAAATTACTTCGTTGCGGCGAGCTTCTGGCTGGATGAATTCTGGATGCTGCTCGTAATAATTCAGGAGCGGTTTTTCAAATTTTGAAAGCTGGAAAAAGTAATTTTCTTCCTTGACGCGTTCCGTCACGCGTCCGCATTCCGGACAAGTCGCGCCCGGCGTCGAATCGTCGATGTACATCTCGTCCGAAACGCAGTAGTTCCCTTCGTAGTGCCCTTTGTAAACGTAACCGTTATTTTGAATCTCGCGGAAGAGGTGCTGGACGGCGTGGGCGTGGCGAGTTTCGGTGGTGCGAATGAAACGGTCGACACGCAGGCCCAATTCTTTCCAAAGGTCTCGATACTCGGCGGAGACACGATCGACAAAATCAATCGGTGATTCGTTGTTATTCTTCGCGGAGCGCTCTACTTTTTGGCCGTGCTCGTCGGTGCCGGTCAAAAAGAGCACGTCGAATCCGCGCATCTGTTTGTAGCGCGCGACAGCATCCGCGGCGATGGTGGTGTACGTGTGCCCGAGATGCGGCCGCGCGTTTACGTAGTAAATGGGAGTAGTGATGTAAAACTTCGGTTTTGCGGACGCCATTTCCTCTATTTTGACCTAAGTCTCCTGAATACAAATGCCCTAAATATTCCACGCTGGCTGGTTCGCCGGCCCGCGCTTCCCAATAAACTGATGCCTGAAATGAGCTAGCTTTTCCCGCTGGCTTGATACGCGCGTAAGGCTTCGCTGATTACTTGTTGCAACGGAACGTCATTTTCAACCGCAAGTTTGCGGCAATCATCATACTCTGGTGTGACGTGAAGAATGTGCCCGTTCGAACGTGACAGTTTGATGCGCACCGACCCATAACCGGTAGATACGTTCACCCATTCGCGTTGCAACGCGCGGCGTTTGGCCCTGTGGGTACGAACACCGAAGGTGGTGGTTTCAGCGAAAACAAGCGACATCAGCGCGTCGGTATCTTCCGGCCGGCACAAAATCGTCAGCAAGGTACCAGGGCGATTCTTTTTCATTTGCAGCGCTGTGGTATAAACATCCAGCGCGCCCGACTGTAGTGCTTTTTCCAGAACGTAGCCATAGATTTGCGGATTCATGTCATCGAGGTTGGCCTCGATGATGGATATTTCTTCATCGCCCGCGGACGAAACCTTGTCCGCGGAGTCACCAATCATAATGCGCACAACGTTTGGCTGCCCTTCGAGGTCCGCCGTTCCCGCGCCGTAACCGATGGCGGAAACAGTCATAGTCGGCTGTGGCCCGAAAGAATCGCACAACGTGGCGACAATAGCCGCGCCGGTGGGCGTCACAAGCTCACGCTGTACACCATTCGAGAAGGTCGGCACACCTTGAAGCAGCCTAGCTGTCGCCGGCGCGGGAACCGGCAACACTCCGTGGGCCATTTTTGCCGTACCTCCACCCACATTTAGAGGCGAACATGCAAAGCGCTCAATGCCCAGCGCATGAAACCCTATACACGATCCAACGATGTCCACAATGGCATCGACGGCGCCAACTTCATGGAAATGAACCTTTTCGACGGGTGAGTCGTGAACATGTGCTTCAGCTTCGCCAAGTTTTTGAAAAATGCGCGAAGCACGATCGCGAACCGACGGCTCCAGCCGTGAATTCGTCAAAATTTCAAGAATGGTGTTGAGCGAACGATGCTTTTGCCGGTCTTCGGTCTTAACGCGCACGGATGTGGCGGCCATGCCGTTTTTCCAGACCTTTTCAGTCGTCAGCTCCCAACCGGGAACTTCCAGGGATTTTAATTTCTCGCGCAGAAAATCGGCCGAGCAGCCGGCATCAATCAGCGCTCCGAGGGTCATGTCGCCGCTGATACCCGAAAAACAGTCAAAATAGGCAAGTTTCATGGGGTCTTTCGTCGCACGAGAAGATCCTGCACGGTCAAATGAAGTGCGAAAGCGGCTAAGTTGATAGTAGCCACGGCGTTAAAAGGTGTCAAACATCGGACATTTATAGCTCGTTGCTGAATTCGAGCACCAGGTGCTCTTCGTCGTGATGGTTGGTGCCAATTTTTATGCCCTTAGGCTCGACGCCGATAGAGCGGAATCCGAGGGATTCATACAGCTTTCGCGGAACCGGCTGGTCGACCGATACCGTCAGCAGAATCATTTCCAAACCATCAATCGTCTTGGCGCGCTTAATGGCCGCCTGCATCAAAGACCTGGCGACACCACGACCTCGCACATCTGGCTTGACGAACACGCCCCAGATCCAGCCCTTGTGACGCCGCTTCATGGACTTTTCTTGATAGAAGCCGGTCATTCCCACTGCCTTGTGTTCTTCGAAAGCACCGACAATAAAGTTGGCCGCATCGTTTGCGTGGAGACGCGATGCATACTCGTCCACTGAAATTTCCCGCAGCTCCTCCGGAGATTCAACGAAAGACCACGGATCGGTCTCAAGCGCCAGCATGCGCAAATCCCAAAGCGCCTGGGCGTCCTGCTCTGTAAATAATCGAATCTCCATCGGCTGCTTCTCCGTGGCCATGCAACGAGAATACCAGCCCGCCTCCGAAACTTGACATCGTCCCGTCACAAACAGGAGACTCGTGCGCACAGTTTGTAGAAATTCGCCGGCCATCGATTGCCATTGGAAAGAGGAGGGGAAAATGAAGCCGAATTATGTGGCGGTGTTTGTAGCGGCGTTAGTCTATTGGTTGCTGGGCGCGCTGTGGTTCGCAGTGCTGTTCGGCAAACCGTGGATGGCGCTTGAGCATATTACTCCGGAGCAGGCCGGCGGCATGAATCCCATCGCGCCGTACATCATCTCGTTTATTTTGAATCTGGTTATCGCTTTTGTGTTAGCACAATTGTGCGCCTGGCGAAATGCCGACACGGCTGCTCGTGGTGCGGCGCTGGGTATACTTATATGGATCGGATTTGTGGGTCCGATAACATACAGCACATACATGTATGAAATGCGTCCTAAAGAGTTATTTGCCATCAACGAGTTCTACCCGTTGGTTGGGCTGTGCCTGATGGGCGCCATTCTTGGCGCGTGGGCGAGGAAAAGGGCCGCATAGTTTCCGACGAAATTTGCAGAACACCTAATTCATATTTCGTTCTTCCATGTTAATTCTAGAATGGTGAAGTTTATTCAGGGGACTGAGGAAACGTGTATCTAAAGCTGACAAAGCGATTCCGCGACGCGTTGGGCGCGCACATCCGCGATAAATACGGCCTGGATATCGCCATCGTCACGGAACGCCCTCCAAAAATCGAAATGGGCGAGGCGGCTTCGCCGGTTAGCTTTGAATTGGCAAAACGGCTGAAGCGCGCACCACGGCAAATCGCGCAGGAAATCGCAGCCGGGCTAGCACCGATCGCAGGGATCGCAAAAGTTGAAGTTGCGGGTGCTGGATACCTGAATGCGTATTTCGACCGCGCAGATTTTTTGCGAGAAGTTCAACGCGAGACGGGAGCGGTAGCGGCACCCGATCGGGCCGGCAAAATTATTGTTGAGCACACGAGCATTAATCCGAATAAAGCGGCACACATTGGGCACGTGCGAAACGCGGTACTGGGCGACACCATCGCGCGAGTGCTGCGGCACACTGGCGGCGCAGTGCAAGTGCAAAACTACATCGACAACACTGGAGTGCAGGTCGCCGACGTGGTTATCGGGTTCGTGCACATGGAGAAGAAGAACCTGGCGCAGGTACGCGACCTGGCTGCGCGACCGAAATTCGATTACCTGTGCTGGGACGTTTACGCGCGCGCGGCACAGTTTTTGGAGCAAGACAAAACTCGCGCGGCTGCACTGCGGGGCGAGACGCTGAAGGCCATTGAAGAAGGGCGCGGCGAAATTGCCGAAATGGGCATGGTGATCGCCAATGCCATCGTCAGCCTGCACCTGCGCACTATGGAGCGCTTGGGAATTTTCTACGAACTACTCGCGCGCGAAAGCGAGATCCTGCATTTGCATTTCTGGGACGCAGCATTTGAACAGTTAAAAGCGGCTGGGGCAATTCGACTGGCAATCACCGGAAAGATGGCTGGTTGCTGGATCATGCCTGCAAAGGAAAAGGCTGGCGCGGAAAAAGATGGTGTGGCGGCAGCAAGCGCAGACGCGGACGAAAGCACGGACTCAGATTCCGATGAGGATGCCAATAATCAGAACAAAATTATTGTGCGTTCGAATGGGACCGTGACCTACGTAGGCAAAGATATCGCTTACCAATTATGGAAATTTGGGCTACTGGGGAAGGATTTTTTCTACACCAAATGGCCCGATGCGCCTGGCTCACATATTTTGTGGAGCACGGCGAGCGAGAATGGTGATCCATCAGCGCCAAATTTTGGGGCGCCTGCGACCACCGTGTACAACGTGATCGATTCGCGCCAAGCATATTTACAAGATGTTGTGTCGGAGGGGTTGCGTGCCCTGGGTCACACCCGCGAAGCCGACAACTCCATCCACTTCGCCTACGAGATCGTAGCCCTCACTCCCCGTTGCGCGGAGGAAATGGGTTACGAGCTTTCACCCGAAGAGACCAAAAAGCCCTACGTGGAAGTCAGTGGCCGCAGGGGTTTTGGAGTGAAGGCGGACGATTTACTCGACAAACTGGAAGCTGCAACATTGAGCGAAGTTCAGCAGCGGCACTCCGATATGGACAGTGAAACGCAGCGGCAAACCGCGCACAAAATTGCCGTAGGTGCTTTGCGATTTTTCCTTTTGAAATTTACGCGTAACGCGACCATCGCGTTTGATTTTAAGGATGCGTTGAGCTTCGAAGGAGAGACTGGCCCCTATTGCCAATATGCCGTGGTGCGCATCCGTGGGATTCGCCGCAAGGGTACGGAAGCTGGCGCCACGCAGATGGAAGTTGCGCCCGAAACGGTAGTGGCGTTATTTTCCGGACCCGAAGGTAACGGCTTATGGGAGTTGGTGCTGCTGGCCGGCTCGCTTGATATGGCGGTTGAAGCGGCGATTAAAGGACAGGAACCCGCTTTCGTAGCGAAATTTGCGTTTCAATTGGCGCAGACCTTCAACCTGTTCTACCACCACCATCACATTTTGTCGGAACCGGATGAGCAGAAACGCGCGTTCCTGCTGCGGTTGACGGAATTGGTTGAAACGCAACTTGTGAGAGCGCTGGATTTATTGGGGATCGAAGCGCCGGAAAAGATGTAGTCCTGATTGAGAACTGGCCCGGAAATTTAGACGCGAAAAAAATCGCACGGAGAAATTCAAAAACCGCACCCTTGAAAAGCGCACGGATGCGGCCCCCGCTCTGCGTGGGTGAAGCTCAGCCTTCGTTCTCGCGCGTGTTAAAAAATGGAACCTAGTAAGACATCAGCATGTGGACCAGCGTCCGCACGGCGGTCCCTGTCGCGCCCTTGGCCATCCATGGTTTTTGGTCGTCATTCCAGGCTGTGCCTGCGATGTCGAGATGAATCCAAGGAGTATCGCCGGTGAATTCCTTAATGAACATCGCGCCGGTTATGGCCCCGCCGCCTTTGCCGCTGCCAATATTTTGAATATCGCCAACGCTGCCCTTGATGAATTCGCGATAATCGTCATCGATGGGCATCTGCCACATTTTCTCTCCCGCCGCTTTCGAACTAGCCAGCAGTCTGTCTGTAAAAGCCTGATCGGATCCGAATACGCCTGCGTTGACATTGGATAAAGCCACGACAATGGCCCCTGTTAAGGTTGCAGCGTCAATTAAATGGGTGGCTCCCAGCTGTTTGGCAAAAGTAATGCCATCGGCGAGAATCAACCGGCCTTCTGCATCGGTATTCAGGACCTCGATGGTTTTGCCCGACATGGCGGTTTGGATATCGCCGGGCTTTTGCGCTTTTCCACCGACCATGTTTTCGGTGGAGGGTACGACGCAAATTACTTTTACGTTTGGTTTCAGAGAAGCTATGGCGCGCATCACTCCAAGCATGGCTCCCCCACCGGCCATGTCATATTTCATTTTTTCCATGCCATCGGCAGGCTTGATCGAAATACCGCCAGTATCAAAGGTCACGGCCTTACCGATGAGACCAATCACGGGCAGATCAGGTTTTACGTTCGCAGGCACGTAGGTCAGGACCATGACGCGCGGTGGCTCAGGCCCGCCCTGCGCGACGCTGAGGAGTGCGCCCATTTTCAAATCGGCAATCTTCTGCTCGTCCAGAATTTCGACCGCCAACCCTGCTTCCCTGCCCATGGCTTCGGCCTTTTCCGCCAGAATTTTGGGAGTCAATTTGTTGGCGGGTTCGTTGACAAGGTCGCGAGTAAAATTTTGCGCTTCGCCGATGGTCCGGCCTTTCGCCAAACCTTTTTCTCCGTCTGACTTTTGTGCATCGGAATAGCCGGTCAGCAATACTGCTTCGATGGATTTGTCGGTCTTTTTGTCGGTCTTGTATTTATCCGATTCAAAGTTACCGATGATGGCAGCTTCTGCAATGGCCTGCGCAAAATCCTCGGTACGATCCTTATCCGCCGCCAGAATCGCGAATTTCTTGATGGATCGCGCTTTTAGGTAACGCAGAGCGGCTCCCGTCACTTTGCGCGCCGTTGCGCCATTGAATTGTTCGCGTTTGCCGGCGCCAACCAGCAGCAAACGAGAAGCTTTCAGCCCCTGCGGCGAGTGAATCAGGGTGAACTCCAACATTTTGCCCGTAACTTCCCCGCCCTTTACGAGCCTACGGAGAAGGCCTCCCGCGCCGCGGTCGATTTCGTCCAACTGGCCCTGAACGGGATCAGACTCTTCGAATAAATAAGAAACGTGCGCTTCCGTTTCAATTTCATAATAATTCCTGGTGTCCAACTTAATTTGCATGCTGCGTTATCGCCTCCGGTTTTGATACATCGCGTCTTCTGCTTCTCTACGAGCTTCCTTGGTGCGTTCGTCCTGACGGCGGTCCCAGGATTTCTTTCCTTGCGCCAAAGCAATTTCAACTTTGGCAATGCCTTTACGGAAATAAATCTTCAGGGGAATAACCGTCAAACCTTTGGCCTCAGTGCGACCGGCCAATTTGTTAATCTCATTTTTATGCAGCAAGAGTTTCCGTGCACCGAGGGGCTCATGATTCCAGGGCCCCCCGGGCAAATATTGTGCGATATGAGCGTTAGCCAACCAGGCCCCAGTGGGCCTAAAATCAACGTAAGCGTCGCGGATGTTGGCCTTTCCTTCACGCAAGGCTTTTACTTCGGTACCGTGGAGTACCAGGCCAGCCTCGAACTTATCCAGAATGTGATAGTTGTAGGAGGCCGCGCGGTTTTGCGCAACGATCAGTTCCTCGGCTTTATCAGTCTTCGCAGATTTTTTGGCGGGCTTGGCCACAACAAGCCATCATAACTGGAGTGTTAAATCCGCGCCACCAGGGTTGTTATATTAAAGGACAGCCAACCCCTGATTCCTTGCCCGGCCTCTAAGCCGAGTGTTAGACTTTCGATGACCAGTCGAGATTCGGAGAATTCATGAGGCGTTGCGGTACAGCAACTCTGTGCATTTGTCTTGCCCTGCTCGGTGCAGGCTGCCCAAAACACGGGAAAACCGAGTATTCTCAGGGACGTAAGGCGGAAGAGATTTCCGATTACGATGCGGCGCTCACGTATTACCAGCAAGCGTTGAAGGCCGACCCGAATAATGCCAATTTAAAGATCAAGGTAAACCAGATCCGCTTTGAGGCGTCCAATTTTCATATTAAGCAGGGTCTGGAAATGCGCAAGAAGGGCGATTTACAGGCGGCATTGGCTGAATTTCAGCGCGCTGGGGTAGTCGACCCCTCCAGCCCGGTCGCGGAGCAAGAGCTGCGCAGGACCGCCGCGATGATTTCGGACAAGAACCGCGAGGCGGATGGCGCAGCTGAAGTTCCGCCCGAGCCCAATGCGCAACCCTTGGCCTCTATGCCGCCTGAGATCAAGCCTCTGTCTCGCGCGCCGATCAACCTGAAGATGTCCAACGACGCAAAGCTGGTATTCGATACCGTGGCTAAGCTGGCCGGATTAACCGTCATTTACGATCCGGACTTCCCTGCCCGGCGTATTACCACGGAATTGAACAACGTGACGTTGGAGCAAGCGCTCGATATCGTTTCGCTGGAGAGCAAGGCGTTTTGGAAGCCGGTCACTGAAAATATTATCTTTGTGATCCCCGACCAGCCACAGAAGCGCCGTGATTACGAAGAGCAGATCGTAAAAACATTTTATCTGGCCAACACCGTGCAGCCGCAGGATTTGACGGAAATCGTGACGGGGTTGCGTCAATTACTGGATTTGAAGCGCATTCATCAATTGAATTCGCAAAACGCGATCATCGTCCGCGATACGCCGGACAAATTGTTGCTGGCGGAAAAAATGATTTCGGACATCGACAAAGCCAAGCCCGAGGTGGTTGTACAGGTTGAGGTGTTGCAAGCGCGCACCGACCGGCTGCGTGATCTGGGTATTCTTCCGATCCAAAGCGCGTCGGTGGTAATAAATCCGAACGCTGCGACGACGACGCCAACTACGGGTACTAATACCACTACGGCTACGACCTCCACAAACAATACCGTCACTTTTAATCAACTGCGACATTTAAACGGAAATTCTTACGCAGTCACGGTTCCCAGTATCACCGCCAACGCGATCTTGACTGACACCTACACCAAGATCATTCAGAACCCAGAGATTCGCTCTATAGATGGGCAGCCCGCGAAACTACGTGTGGGCGATAAAATACCGGTGGCTACGGGCAGCTTCCAGGCAGGCGTCGGTGTAGGCGCCACGGGCGTGAACCCATTGGTTAACACTCAATTCCAGTACCTGGAAGTCGGTGTGAACGTCGACATCACTCCGCGAGTGCATCCCAATCACGAAGTAAGCCTCAAAGTAATTGTCGAGGTATCGTCTCAGACGGGTATTTCGACCATCGGCGGGATTCAACAGCCAATCATCAGCCAACGCAAAATCGAGCAAGACATTCGCTTGAAGGAAGGCGAAGTAAACGTGCTCGGTGGTTTGTTTGAGAAGGACGACACGCGCACATTGAATGGCTGGCCGGGACTCGCGAAAATTCCCTTCATGCGCTATTTCTTTTCCGATGACAAAATTGACCATCAGGAAAATGAAGTTTTGATCGTTATGACCCCGCGCATCGTGCGCATTCCGGAATGGACAAAAGGAAATTTACGGCCGTTGTATTCAGGGTCGGAGACCAATGTTCAAGTTCGGCGTGATCGTGACGTTCGCACGCCCACTGCGGAACCAACCCCGGGCGTTCAACAACCTTCGGGCCCACCCAACCAGAATCCCGCGCCGGTGCCTCCTGCTGGAAATGTCGGTACTACTCCGAATGACGCAGGGGCTGGGCAAGGCGTGCAAGGAGCAAAAATACGCTTTGAGCCGCGGAGTGTTTCGCTGAAAGCGGGGCAAACAACCACCGTGGGCATTGTGGTCGACAACGTTAGCGATCTTTTTTCGATCCCGCTGTTGCTGCAATATAACCCAGCAGTGGTGAGCATCGAAGAAGTCCAGCATGGCGGTTTTCTGTCTGGCGGCACTCAGGAAATTGCCATCGTATCGCGCGTGGACAAGGAGCATGGACAAGCGATTATCTCCGCGACTCGCCAACCGAACACCGCAGGCGTAAATGGAAGCGGCACGCTGATGGGAATTGTCGTCAAGGGGATCGCCCCCGGCTCGTCAAACCTCTCTATCGTGCAGGTCAACGCTAAAGACTCCCAGCAAAAACCAATTCCGCTGGTGAGCAGCGAAGCGACAGTACAGGTTCAGCCTTAGTGAGAGTGCGAAACGGCCATGCTGGACAACGCTAAAACGTTTTCCCCCGTCAAGCGAGTCCCTAATGAAGCCGGGATGACGCTGATCGAATTGATCATCGCTTGCGCCATCCTGTTGATACTCGCGTCGGCGGCCCTACCCATTGCGCGGTTCACCGTTATCCGCAGTAAGGAAAGCGAACTGCACCGCGATTTGCGCGAGATGCGGGACGCCATTGATCGTTACAAAGATGCCGCTGATCGCAATCAGATCCGGGTGGAACTTGGGAGCGAAGGCTATCCGCCGGATCTGGAAACACTGGTGAAGGGCGTACAGTTGGGCGCTTCCAGCGACAAGAAGATCCGCTTCCTGCGCAGGATTCCCGTAGATCCGATGACCGGGCATAACGAATGGGGTTTGCGTGCCGTACAGGATGATCCGGACTCCACGAGTTGGGGCGGAAAAAACGTATTCGATGTGTATTCCAAGTCGCAAGGTGTCGCGCAAGACGGCACAAAATATTCAGATTGGTGATGTGCGAGTATGCGTGAATTGAAATTACGCCACAAGATGAACGCAAATACTTTTTCGCGGCGCCGCATGCGTAGCCTTGGCTTTACGCTGATCGAATTGATGATCGTAATTACGATCATTTTTATTCTGATCGGGATTGCGGCGGGTCGTTATGACCGCTCGGTAATTCGCGCCCGCGAAGCCACCTTGAAGCAGGATTTGCAGGTGATGCGCCAGGCCATCGATAACTACACCCTCGATAAACAATCCGCTCCGCAGTCCATCGAGGCTTTGCAAGAAGCGGGATATCTGCGGGTGGTGCCGACCGATCCGATAACGCAAGCAAAAGATTGGCAACCGCAGTTCGATGAAGTGGTGCTGAGTCCCGACCAAACCGGCACCGGCATGGTTGACGTCCATTCAAATTCAGACAGGACGTCACCGTTTGATGGGACACCCTATAAAGAATGGTAGCTTGTACAGCAGTTTTTAATTGGAATGCAGACGAGCTGGTCTTAGAAGGTGGTCTTAATTGTAAGCAGCCCGTGAGCCGTGAGTGGCCCGTGAGTGGCCCGTGGGTGAATCCGAAGCGCATTTATAATCGCGCGCTAACTATTTTGTTAGAGAGGCCGCAGAAGGCCCCAGCCAATCTTAGATTTCGATGCAATTTGACGAGACCGCACACCTCGGCTATAGTCAATACGCGGGGTGGAGCAGCCTGGTAGCTCGTCGGGCTCATAACCCGAAGGTCGTCAGTTCAAATCTGACCCCCGCAACCATTTCGTGATCCACAAGGCCGGAATCCAGGATTCCGGCCATTTTCGTGCGCCCACTGGTGGAATATTCGTTAATTCGAAATTTCCCACAATGCGTTTGTTGTTACCTAATCTAGTGAAACCGACTTCTAGTCCGGAGTAAGGGGGAACAGCAGCTGACTTACTCGCGACGCCGGTCATCCTCCTGATGGTTTGTCCGTCCGAGAACTCGACCGAAAGCTCCCGAGCCTACGCGGCGCCTTCAGCGATTAAGACCATGCAGAATCAGAGGTGGCGCGATCCAGCCCCGCGCGAGCCAAGAAAAGCGCCGCCTCCATTTTTGCCGATCCAAACACAGAAAATGGGTCTTAACAGCTCTCTTTTCCGTCGAGCTCAGGCCACCTCAAACCGATCGTGATCCATCACCTTGATCCACGCCGCCACGAAGTCTTTCACAAACTTCTCCTTGGAGTCCATGTAGGCATAGACTTCCGCGAGGGCACGCAGCTGCGAGTGCGAACCGAAGATCAGGTCGACGCGGGTGCCGGTCCACTTGACCCGGTTCGTCTTGCGGTCGCGTCCTTCGTACACTTCGCCAGAGCCATTGGAGTGATTGGACGGCTGCCATTGCGTGCTCATGTCGAGAAGGTTGACGAAGAAGTCGTTGGTCAGTGTGCCGGGCTTGCTCGTGAAGACGCCGTGCTTGGAATTTCCGGTGTTTGCCCCGAGAACGCGCAGACCACCGACGAGGACCGTCATCTCAGGCGCGGTCAGCTTCAGCAATTGCGCCTTATCGACCAGCAACTCCTCAGCCGACAGCCGCTGCTTGCCCCGCAAATAGTTGCGGAATCCATCTGCTTTTGGTTCGAGCGGTGCGAACGATTCCACATCAGTTTGCTCCTGCGACGCGTCCATGCGCCCCGGCGTGAACGGGATCTTCACGTCGGTTCCGGCGTCTTTCGCGGCTTTCTCGATCGCCGCATCGCCGCCGAGAACGATCAGGTCCGCTAGCGAGACTTTCTTCCCATCAGACGCAGAAGCATTGAACTCGTTCTGGATTGCTTCCAGCTTCGCCAGCACCCTCTCCAATTCCGTGGGTTGGTTAACCTCCCAGAACCTTTGCGGCACGAGGCGAACGCGCGCGCCGTTGGCTCCACCGCGCTTATCAGAGCCGCGGAACGTCGACGCCGACGCCCAAGCCGTCGAGACCAGCTGGGAAACGGACAGGCCAGACGCGAGAATCTTCGCCTTCAGAGCAGCAACGTCCTGCTC